>Ga0310786_10008562_pt1 | contig 13113 bp, 10 predicted proteins | sample AusTroGonzalo_MG_FD_203881 | JGI IMG/M metagenome (GOLD analysis project Ga0310786, IMG submission 203881) | Bovine rumen microbial communities from tropical cattle in Woodstock, Queensland, Australia - Gonzalo_03 (v2) (version 2) | ecosystem: Host-associated > Mammals > Digestive system >... | reverse complement strand
GTCTGTAAAATGCAGACCTGCTGTCGGAGCAGCCACACTTCCCTTGATCTTCGAATATACCGTCTGGTAGGTCGTCTTGTCGCTCTCCTGCGTCTCACGGTTCAGGTATGGCGGAATGGGCAGTTCGCCTACAGCATCTATCACTTCAGCAAAAGACATACCTCCTGTCCATTCAAACTCAATCAGCTGACTGGTGCCGTGCTCGCCAAGCCGTTTCGCCGTCAGGTTGAACCCTTCACTTTCCACCTTCAAGACACCATCCTTCCACTTCTTCAAATTTCCGACCAGACAATACCATGAGCAACGGTTCGTTGTCTGGAACATCAGTTCATAGTCGCTGGGGGCAGCAGGTTCCAGCAGGAATATCTCTATCAACGCTCCTGTTTCCTTTCGGAAGTGCATGCGTGCCTGGATGACCTTCGTATTGTTGAATACCATCAGAGTCCCCTTCGGCAGGTGGTTGGACAGGTTGTAAAAGACATCCTCCCCGACGACACCCTTATTATAGATAAGGAGCTTTGAGTGGTCGCGCTCTTTCATAGGAAACTTCGCAATGCGTTCATCGGGCAATGCGTAGTTGTATTCACTAATATGTATTTCTTTTGTATTCACAATGCAAAATTACTCTATATTTCTCGTATAGCCAAATTATTCCACATTTTTCTTCATTATCCTGATTATGTGAAAGATTAGCTTACATCATAAAACAGAAAATTCCTCGTAAATACTTACGAAGAATTTATTTGTAAACGATATTCATCACGCTACGACAGGGCTGAACAGCCAGGCACGGATGAAGGCGTAGGCAAACGTCAGAGTAAGGACGATGAGGGGAACCAAAAGCGTGCTATGCTTATAGCCGGAGGAAGTGGTACGGAACGAGGAATACGTATGGTTGCCAACCCAACGGCCATTGACATAGCGGAAGAGCGCAAAAACACTCAGGGCAACAATGGTTCCCCACAGGAGGCCTACGGTGATGTCACCAGGATAATGGACACCCAAGTACATACGCGTCCAGCAGTTGGTCAGCGAATAAATGACCATACCTACGGTAAACCAACGGTGACGTACCAACAGGCTGAAGAACAGGGCGATGCTAAAGGTATTAGAAGCATGGGCGGAAAAGAAGCCGTAGTTACCACCACGATAGCCGTTGACCACATCGACCAACGAGCCTATCTGCGGATCGTGGGTAGGACGCCAGCGGGCCACGAGGGGCTTTACAATCTCATCGTCGATGGTGCCTGCCAACAAAACACAAAGTCCTGCACTGGCCAATATCAGGACAATAGTACGCCAATTGATGTTGTTTTTTACGACAACATACAACAGCGACACATAGAGAGGAACCCACGTGCCAGCCTTCGTCAGTGTGAGTGCAACGCCGTCAATAAAGGTCGAATCGCTACCGTTCAGCATCAGTAGCAGTTGCTTGTCGAATTGAATCAGTTCCTCCATAATTACACTTCTAAATAACCTCAATAAAAGATGTTGAAATCCATCCCTCCTTACCGTCAGGCAGGCGGACTTCTTTCCAGTCCTTCATCGAGTCATCAGTAATCTCTACCTTTGTGCCCTCATGCAGCATGAAGAGATTAGTGCCGTTCTGGGCAGGCGTGCTCTTCACGGCAGTCTCTGATGCTATGACGACGGCACCCGTACGATGGGTCAGCACCTGGCTCTGGTGCCAGGCAAAGAGGTTGGCAATAAGGAAAAACAGTAACATGAAGGCAGCTCCGAAGAATCCTACCTTCTGCAAGGAGACACGGCTGGAAAATAGATATACGAGGAAAAGGACTACTCCCATGGCCAATGCCACCAGTGCCATCCATGCCCAGGAATCAACACCCATGATATTCACCAGTGAGCGATACCAGGTAACGAGGAAGAAGTCTGCACTGGGCGACAATTTGTCAGTGGTCTTCTGGCGGGCCAGTTGCAGGTTATGACGGATATCCTTGTCACCCGGTTCCAAAAGCAGTGCCCGCTCATAGTTGATGATGGCCCTTGTAAAGTTTTCCGAACGGTAATAGGCATTACCGAGGTTATAATAAAGGTCGGCACTGACACCTTCCTGTAGCAATGCCTCATATTGCTTGATGGCATCCTGATAGTGCTGACGGGCATAGGCGCTATCGGCCTCTGCTTTCGTGACAGCATGTCCCGACATCGGCAACAGCATCAACACCAGAAGCACGGCGACTGTCTTGGCGGACTTGGTATGTTTTTTCTTCATGACATCTTCAATCTTGATAATAGCTGTCATCGCAGCATCAAAGGTCTTATTCATATTACCCTTGGCATCGCCAGGAGCATAACGTTCAAACTCGCACTCATCAAGTGCTCCAATAAACTGGGCAATAGTGGCTTCATCTACATTACGTCCTGAGAGCTGCTGACTGATATTGTCACGCGACAGCTGCTCGACGGGGATGTTCAGTTTGTCACCCACATAACCCCACAAAGCACGCAGCACTTCGTCGTAGAACTCGTTCGCCTTGCCTTGTTTCATCAGTTTATCGGCCAGCTTCAGACGTTTCACTGCCACCTTGTTGGCTTTCTTGCCTCGCATCTTGCCGATATTGGCATTGTCAATAGCACGCTGACGGAAGATAACAATCAAGGAGATGAGGAGCAGGGAGATGAGGAGCAAGGCTACCCAATAGCCTGTAGAGCCGAAGAAATAGTCACCCTGCTGACGTTGCTCTGTATCACCTGTCTTGATGTAGTGGATATCCTTGTTCAACTGCTCAACATCCTGCTGAGAATTATACGATGAGTTCTGTGAACTGCCATTTCCTTTGGCAACATTGAGTTTCAAGGCTTCCGTCTTCAATGTCTTATAGGCATTCTCACGGGTGTCATAATAGACAAATTCAACAGGGGGGATGTCATAAGTACCCTGATGACGGGGCACCGCCAGGAACTCATAGGTGATACTGCCCTCCAGTCCGTTGGCTGTCAGTTTTGTCTTTTCGTTCTGTTTGGCATCATACTTATCAAAGTCCTGGGGGAAGTTGACCACAGGCTCCTTGAGGAGTTTCATATTACCTGCACCACTGACGGTAATACGCAGCGTTACAGGGTCGTTAGCTTTCACCTCGGTCTGGTCGAGCGAAGCCTTGATATTGAACTGTCCCACTCCTCCTGAGAAGTTGGCCGGGCGCTCAGGCAACGGCAACACTTCGACACTCAATCCTGGTGCCTTGATCTGCTTCTTCACTTCCACATAGCTGGAGCCACCATTAAAGAATGCCTCGAAGGGGTCGATATCCGGATTCGCCTGAACGACGACACCCTCGAAGGTGATGGGTGGAATCTCCAGCTTACCCGTCATCTGCGGGAACATCACGTACTGACTCCACGTCACCGTACGATAGGGTTTGCCGTTGACGTTCTCAATCGTAAACTTCTTCTGCTGAGGAAGGGCTATCTCTTGCGAATAAAAACTCTTGAGGTCAGGCATCTTTCCGTTTAGCGATGTCAGGTCAACCAACGTGTAAACCTTATAGGTCAGAAGTATCGGCTCCTGCTCATGCACACGGTTCTTGTTGGCACTGACCTTGATAAACAGGTCACTACCAGAAATAGGCGTACCTGCAGAACGGATACCAGATGACGACTGGCGCTGCTGACGCTGAGAACCTGCATGTCCCTGTGCCTGTCCAGACACCTTAATGCGGATGCTATTGGAAGAAATCTGCTTACCGTTTACCGTTGCCCGTGCAGGCGGAATGGTGAACGTACCGTTGTCCGTAGCGCTGAGGATGTAGGTATAAGTGATGGATGACGAACTGCTGGTGCGGCCGTTAATCATCTGAAAGCTTGACTGACGCGATGTGCTAGGGCCCATCAAAACCTCCAACTCGTTCGGAATGTTACCAGCACGGAAGCCTTCCACATCGTCCGAATTGATGGTATAGGTCAGTCGGAACTGCTCACCGACGGCAACCTGCGACGGGGCGCTGCCAGAGATGCTTTGCGCTACAACACGGCTAAATGACACATGATAAATGATAAATGATAAAACAATTACCATTAACCATTGACCATTGATCATTGACCATTTATTTTTCATTACACAATTCTTTATCATTTTTCGTTTATCATTTCTCATTTAGGACGAAATCAGTCTTACCAGTTCTTCTGCAAACGGCGACGTCCCTGCTGGCGTTGCTGTTCCTGCATGCGCTGCTGTGTCTGACGTTCCTGCTGCAGGGCGGCGTTCAGGAGTTGTTCAGCATTTTCCTTGCTCATCTGGGGCTTCTGCTGTTGCTGCTCTTTCTTCTCATCCTTCTTATCGTCCTTGTTCTGCTGCTGTTGCTGCTGGTCTTGCTTTTGATCCTTCTTCTCATCCTTCTTGTCGTCACTGCCACCACCACCTTGTGGCTGGTTCTTCAACTGACGCTTGCAGAGTTCCAGATTATAACGGGTCTGGTTGTCATGCGGGTTCAGTCGCAGCGCCTCCTTATAGGCTTCAATGGCATCCTTGAACATCTGCTTGGTCTGACAGACGACGCCGATGTTATGATACGAGAGGTATCTACGCAGCGGATTCTTCTGTAGCTTGGCAGCTTCCTGGAACTGGACGACAGCCGCAGAGTCCTTCTTCTGTGCCATCAGGGCATTGCCCAAGTTATAAACGGCCTGGGGATTCTGTTTGTTGGCCTCAATAGCCTTTCGATAGAGCACTTCCGCATCGGCATACTGGCCTGCACGGAAGAGCTTGTTGCCCTGACGAATGTAGCGGCGGTCGCTCTGGGCAGACATGCTCATACCGACCATCAGCAGTACCAACACAGCCAGTGTCTTGCGGGCACCAAAGAAACGCACATTCCGGAACAACGGATTCTTACGCTCTAACAATACAACCTCAAGAATGAGTAGCAGGAGAGCCGCCAATGCAAACCACACGAAGTACTCGTCGTAACTATTATACACCTCTGCAGATATTTCCTTCTTTGAGAGTTTATCCAGTTCATCATTCAACTGTTCCTGAGCAGCATAACCATTCTCCACATGGATGTAAGTACCACCGCCAGCCTGTGCAATCTGCTTACACATATCCTCGTTCAAAGCCGACATGACGGTATTACCTGTCTCGTCAATCATATACTTACCTGTTGACGGGTCTGGGATAGGAGCACCGCCCGTTGAACCGACGCCCAGCACATAGACACGCATGCCACGTTTCTTAGCTTCTTCGGCAGCCTCAATGGCTCCTCCTTCATGGTCTTCACCATCGGTAATCACAATGATAGCCTTACCCACCTGGTCGTCCTGACTGAAACTGTGGACAGCCATATCAATGGCTGCAGCAATGTCGGTTCCCTGCGTGCCAATCATTGAGGGGTCAATACTGCTCAAAAACATTTTGGCCGACACATAGTCACTGGTCATGGGCAGCTGTACGAAGGCATCGCCGGCAAAGACGATGAGCCCTATCTTATCGTTCGAGAACTTGTCCACAAGGTTCTCCACCATCATCTTCGAACGGTCCAGTCGGCTTGGCGTCACATCCTTTGCACGCATGGAGTTCGAGATATCCATGGCGATAATGGTTTCAATGCCCTTGCGCTTCTCAGTTTTGGTGCCCGATCCCCAATGGGGACGTGCAAAGGCCACGATGAGCAGGGTAAGCGAGCCTAACAGTAAGCCATATTTGGCAGCGGCACGCCAGCGTGACACATCGGGCATGAGCTGACGCACCAATTCCGGGTCACCGAACTTACGTAACTTATGCTTCTGACGCAGATGCATCAGAAAATAGACGGCCATCAGCACTGGTATCAGCAACAGCAGCCAGAGGTATGCGGGGTCTTCAAAATATCTGTTCATGACGGTATCCTCCTAAATATGGTGACACGTAGTAACAACTCAAGCAGCAGCGTCAGGATAGCAGCAAGAGCAAAGGGCTGGAAAGCCTCATATTTCTTACTATACTGCTTGACATTGAGTTTTGTCTTTTCCAACTGGTCAATCTCCTTATAGATCTGCTGCAGTTCACGGGTATTGGTGGCACGGAAGAATTTTCCATCCGTAGCATTGGAAATGTCGTTCAGCGTCTTGGTATCAATCTCTACGGGCAGGTTGACATACTGTACGCCATTGCCTACCGGCATCGGATAACGTGCCGTGCCGTTGGTGCCCGCACCGATGGTATAGACACGTATGCCCAAGCTCTTGGCTATCTCGGCAGCAGTCATCGGCGAGATGTCGCCCATATTGTTCGAACCGTCGGTCAGCAAGATGACGACCTTGCTCTTGGCCTTTGAATCCTTCAGTCGGGCAACAGCATTAGCCAGTCCCATACCAATGGCCGTACCATCCTGTATGAGTCCGCGCGCAGCAATATCGGCACGTACGCCATGCAGCAGGTTCAGCAACGATGCATGGTCGATGGTCATCGGGCATTGCGTGAACGACTCACCGGCGAAGATGGTCAGTCCTATGTTATCGTTTGGACGGTCTGCAATGAACTCCGCCGCTACCTTCTTGGCCGCCTCAATACGGTTCGGGCTCAAGTCTTCTGCCAGCATTGACGTCGAGACGTCCATCGCCAGCATGATGTCAATTCCCTCGATGGTCCTGTCTTTCCATGAGTTGCTGGTCTGCGGACGTGCCAGGACAAAGACGATGAGGACAAAGGTAGCAATGCGAAGCAACAGCTGCAGGGGCATCAGCGCCACCTTCCAGCTGCGCGGAGCATAGCGATACGCATTCGTATCGCTCATGCGCATGGTCGGCTCACTCTTTTTCCTGAACATCAGATACCATATTATATAAGGTATCAGCAACAGGAGCAGTAAGAAGAATCCTTTATTGATAAATTCCATGTTTTCAGTACTTAATTATTGTCTCACACCACCACTAACTGCCATACTTCATATACGACATAGGCCAGTAGGACGGCACATACGACGGCAATGACAGAGATGACGGCCTTGAGCAAGCGACGTGTCTTGACGGAACGCTGATCTTCCTTCGACAGCTGCGGGCGTACCACTTCCTGTGTTGGCAGGTGCTCGGCCTTGGTGCTGTTAATGAAGTCAACTGCTGTCACCAGATTCATGTCGTTCTCATTGATGAGTGTCGAATACTTGGCAAACTTCACGAGGTCGGCTGTCTGGAACAATGCACGCAACTCGTCGAGTGCCTTCTGGTCGCCCTGACGCATCAGGCGGTCGATAATCTCCGAACTGGTCATCTCCATAGCAGAGAAGCCGTAACGTTCCTCGATATAGCGGCGGATGGTATCTGTCAGTTTCGTGTAGTACTCCTTCTGGTTCTCCGAGTTCTGCATCTTCTCGGCCTTGATTTGCTCAATCTCCTTCATGGCCTTCTGGTGCGGCAGCAGTTTCTTCACCACCTTGGCATAGGTGATGATGGGCTTGTTGTCGCGTAGGCGAAGATAGAGGTAGTAGCCCAGTGCCATGAGCACAAGCATCAACACGCTCAGCCAGAACAGCGAGCTCCACTCACTCCACAGGAACGGATTATCCTGCACGTCCTTCGGACCGTAAAACTTCTCGTAGTGAGTGGTATCGACTTCTATGCCGATAACCTTTAGCGCCAAGCTCTTGCTCTTCACCGTATCACCGTTGACAAGCACAGGGAACGGTGGCAGATAGTACAGGTTCTCGTCGAACGAAGTCAGTGTGAGCACCTGCACGTTGGGTTGCGGCTGTTCTGCCTCTATAAACTCCACGCCGGGCACCAGCTGCTGTGTCCGCTTGTATTGCGGAAACACAATAGTGGCACCTTCAGGAGCTGTCACAGTCAGCGTCACATGCGTCTGTTCACCCATCAGTATCTCGATGGAGTCGATGCGGGCCTCTACTGATTGCGCCACTGCGTGGCTAAATGGTAAATAATAAATGATAAATGATAAAACAATTACCATCAACCATTGACCATTGACCATTGACCATATATTCTTCATTTCCGACTCTTTCTCAATTATCATTTCTCATTAATCATTTAACAGCGGAGCTGCGCTTAGCTTCGTTGTTTGAAAAGCATCATCAGTGCCTTCACGTAGTCTTCGTTGGTAGCAATGCTGACATGATCGACATTGCTCTTGTTGAAAGTCTCCTTCAGTGTAGCCTGGCGCTGCAGGAAGTACTGCGTATGCGCCTGACGCAAACGGCTGCTGCTGGTATCGATGTACTGCTCGTGTCCCGTCTCGGCATCTACCACCCTCAATAGTCCGATATCGGGCAGGGTCTTGGCACGCTGGTCATATACCTGAATGGCCACCACATCGTGTTTGCGGTTGCAAATAGTCAACGGCTGCAGGAAGTCCTGGCGGTCGTAGAAGTCGCTCAGCACAAAAGCCGTACAGCGTCGCTTGGCCACACTGGTCATGAACTCCAATGCTCCGCGCACGTCAGTACGACGGCTCTCCGGCTGGAAGTCCAACATCTCGCGGATGATATACAGGATGTGCTTGCGGCCTTTCTTCGGCGGTATGTACTTCTCAATATGGTCGGAGAAGAACACGACACCAATCTTATCGTTGTTCTGGATGGCCGAGAAAGCCAGCGTAGCAGCTATCTCAGTCACCATATCGCGCTTCATCTGACGCTGGGTACCGAAGTCAAGACTTCCGCTGACATCAATGAGCAACATGACGGTCAGTTCACGCTCCTCTTCAAACACCTTCACATAAGGACGGTGGAAACGGGCGGTCACATTCCAGTCAATGTCGCGCACATCATCACCGAACTGATACTCGCGCACCTCCGAGAATGCCATACCACGTCCCTTGAACGCCGAATGGTATTGACCTGCAAAGATGTTCGAGCTCAGACCGCGAGTCTTGATCTCTATCTTGCGAACTTTCTTGATGATTTCAGATGTCTCCATCAGGGCACTTCGACCTTATTGATAATCTTTGATACAATTTCCTCGCTGGTCACGTTGGATGCCTCAGCCTCGTAGGTCAGGCCAATACGGTGACGCAGCACGTCGTGAGCCACAGCACGGACATCCTCAGGCACCACATAGCCACGGCGCTTGATGAAGGCGTAGGCACGGGCAGCTTTGGCCAGATTGATGCTGGCACGCGGCGAACCGCCGAAGGAAATCATGTCTTTCATGTCCTTCAAGCCGTAACGATCCGGATAACGGGTAGCAAAGACAATGTCTGCAATGTACTGCTCAATCTTCTCGTCGATATACACCTCACGTACCACGGCACGCGCACGCAGAATCTCGTCAGCCGTTGTCACGGGAGTAACGGTGGGCAATGCACCTGCAATGTTCTCACGGATAATCTTCTTCTCCTCTTCCAGTGTCGGATAGTCAATAACGACCTTCATCATGAAACGGTCAGTCTGTGCCTCAGGCAGCGGATAGGTTCCCTCCTGTTCGATGGGGTTCTGAGTAGCCATCACGAGGAACGGGCTGGGCAGTTCGAAGGTCTCACTGCCGATAGTGACCTGTTTTTCCTGCATAGCCTCCAGCAGTGCGCTCTGCACCTTGGCAGGAGCACGGTTGATTTCGTCAGCCAACACGAAGTTAGCGAACACAGGTCCTTTCTTTACCTGGAACTTCTCGTCCTTCTGCGAGTAGATCATCGTACCGATGACGTCAGCCGGCAACAGGTCAGGTGTAAACTGTATGCGCGAATACTTCGCGTCAATGAGTTGCGAGAGGGTCTTGATGGCCAACGTCTTTGCCAGTCCTGGCACACCTTCGAGCAAGATGTGTCCGTCGCTCAACAGCGAGATGAGCAACGAATCTACTAAGTGTTTCTGTCCTACGATGACGCGGTCCATGCCCGTCGTCAGATTTGTTACGAATGCGCTCTGCTGCTCAATTCGTATGTTCAGTTCTCTAATGTCAATAGCTTCTGCCATAATATCATTATTTGATTATACTTCTATTTTAAGGTGCAAAAGTACAGAATTCCTATTGGATAACGGAAAAACAGAGCCTAATAAATATTAAAAAAGTTTCCTAAATCTTATAATTTAAGAAACTTTCTCACTCTTAAGCCCTGCTTTACAGAGTCATTAACGGTTTTACTGGCGTTTTTTCTTCTTCAACTCCAGCTTAGGAACCTTTATGACCTGCCCTTCTTTCAGTTCTGTATTCGACTTGATGCCGTTGAAGGCTTCAATATAACATTCCATGTCAGGACCCAACGTGCGCTTGGCAATGCGCGATGTCGTTTCTCCGGCACGAACCTTGATAGTATAGTCCTCACCCACAATACGATAGGCACCATAGCGCAAGCGCGGATCAGCGTTAGCATACTTGTCCTCTGCATCGTTGACGGGAGCAGGCTGCTCAGGTTTCGCCTTAACCTCTGCCGGCTTAGCCTCTTCCTGTTTTTCCTCAACAGGCTTTGGTGCCTCTGGCTGAGATTTCCGGAGTGCAGTGGAGTCAACGGCAGTTTCAACAGAATCCACCACTACTGTATCGTCAGGATATTCTGGCTCACCCACAACCTCTGCCACCTCTGTCACCACTGTATTCTGTCGTACCTGCCGGGTTCCGAAATAGTAGCCGCCTGCCGCTGATGCAGCCATCAGCACAAGTGTCAGCAAGGCCCATGGCCACCTGCTCCTTGGCTCCTCATGATATTTGGAGGATTGGTATATAAAGACAGGCTCGGGGACAGGGGGCTGCTCTGCGGACTCTTCCTGCGGTTCCGATTCTGCCGTTGATACAGGTTTTTCGGGCTGTTCTATTGATACAGGTTCTTCCACTGGGGCGGATTCTTCTGCCGACTCAGACTCTTCCAGAGGGGTTGGCTCTTCTGTCGCCATAGATTCTTTCGGCTGTTCAGGCTCAGGGGCAACCTCCTGAGCTGTCATCAGTGGTACAGGCGTAGCAACAAATTCCTGCAATTCCTCTGCATCATTCTGAGGCTCTTCTGCTTCATTCTTGGAATCTTCAACCTCTTCCTGTACAGCATTTACCTCCTCCTGTACATCCTGGGGTTCCTCCTGCAGCTCTTCGGTATTCTGAGACACTTCGACTTCTTCCTGTGGAGCCTTGGGCTCCTCCTTCATGTCATCAAAATCCACTCCTTCGTTTAGTACGACGGTCTCGAACTGCGAGAAGGGTTTGTTCACCAGTTCCTTCATCGTCGCATCAGGGGTAAACGTCACTTTCTGGTGTCCCTGTATCAGAACTCGCTCACCAGTCTTCACGCTGACGCTCTCACGGGCTTCAACATCTACAATCTTGAACGTGCCAAGGCCACGTACCTTCACCAAGCCGTCGCGTTCCAGGCCGTCGCGTATCACACTGAACATCATGGCAGCAAAGCGCTCTGCATCACGAGCCTGCAGACCGTTCTTCCCGACAAGGACACGGGCAATCTCTTGTATTGTCTTCTTCTCCATCACTCCTGCCCTCCATTTTTAATTTTGTCTTTCCATGTGACGCTGGGCTTGAATCCCAGCACCAGTTTGGGAGGCACCAACATACGCTGTCCCGTCGAGGGATTCACCATGATGCGTTCCAATTTCTTCTTCACTTCGAACGAACCGAAAGTAGGTACCAGAACGGCATTGTCCTCCAGGAACGTGTCGCTCATTGCGTTCACCAGATTGGTCACCAACCGCTGTGTGTCGGCTGCAGAATACTGCATCCGGCTTGATAGCTCATTGATAAAATCCTTGTTGTTCATAATTATCTCAAGGTTCAGAAATTTGTTGTTCCGTATAAGTCGAATTCTTCCGAGTCTGTCATTTTCACATCGTAAAACTGTCCAACGGTCAATTGTTCGCTGGCAGCTATCAGCACCTCGGGGTCAACCTCGGGCGAGCAATATTCTGTACGACCGACGAAGAAGTCGCCTTCCTGACGGTCGATGATGACACGCATCACCTGCCCTACCTTCTCGGCTTCCATCTCGGCTGCAATGTTCTGTTGCAGGCGCATCAGACGGTCCAATCGTTGCTGTTTCAGCTCCTCAGGCACATCGTCCTCGTAGAGCTTGGCCGAGGGAGTGCCCTCTTCCTCGCTGTAGGCAAAGGCGCCCATGCGCTCAAAACGTGCCCAACGCACGAAGTCCAGCAGTTCGCGGAAGTCTTCGTCCGTCTCGCCCGGGAAACCAACCATCAGCGTAGTACGCAGGCAGATGCCAGGCACTTCGCGACGCATGGTCTCTATCAGGTTGTAGGTCTCCTGCTTGGTGATATGTCGCTGCATGCGAGTCAGCATGGAGTCGCTGATGTGCTGCAGGGCAATATCCAGATACTTGCAGACATTCTTCTTCTCACGCATCACGCGCAAAAGATCCATGGGGAAGTGTGTGGGATAGGCATAGTGTAGCCGAATCCACTCTACGCCCTCTATGTCGGCCATCCGTTCCACCAACTCGGCAATGTGCTGGTGTCCGTCGATGTCAATGCCGTAGTAGGTCAGTTCCTGTGCAATAACCTGCAGTTCCTTCACACCCTGGCTGACCAGCCAGCGAACCTCGTCGAGAATCTCCTCCACCGGACGGCTCCTGTGGCGACCGGTTATCAGGGGAATGGCACAGTAGGCACAATGGCGGTCACAGCCCTCCGAAATCTTCAGGTAGGCATAGTGAGAGGGAGTGGTCAGTTTTCTGAATGGAGCGTTGTGAGGGGCTGCGGAGAGCGTCTGTATTCTTGTCAGCAACTCCTCATAGTTGAACTTGCCATACCAGCCATCAACTTCAGGAATCTCTGTTTCAAGGTCTGCCAGATAACGTTCTGACAAACAACCCATAACATAGATCTGCTCTACACGTCCTTCAGACTTTGCCTGTACGAATTCCAAAATGGTATTAATACTCTCCTCCTTGGCATCGGCAATAAATCCGCAGGTGTTAATGACCACGATTTCGCCCTGAGGATCATCGCTGTCATGCGTACAGCGGAAACCACGTGCCTCGCACATGGCCATCAGGCGCTCGCTATCAACCAGGTTTTTCGAGCATCCAAGTGATATGAAATCTATCGTCTTCAATATTCAGCGCGTTGAGTTTTACTTCAAAAAGAACAGACAGGCAGCAAAAGCGCCGCACGCAATCCCTATGACCAAACCTTCTATAAAAGTCCTCTTTTTCATATTCTATTTAAAAAGTGAATCCACGAACTGTTTCCTGTCGAAAAGCTGCAG
>Ga0310786_10008561_pt1 | contig 13114 bp, 12 predicted proteins | sample AusTroGonzalo_MG_FD_203881 | JGI IMG/M metagenome (GOLD analysis project Ga0310786, IMG submission 203881) | Bovine rumen microbial communities from tropical cattle in Woodstock, Queensland, Australia - Gonzalo_03 (v2) (version 2) | ecosystem: Host-associated > Mammals > Digestive system >... | reverse complement strand
CAATCGTCGCCGCGTAAACAAGCATGGTTTCCGCGAGCGCATGGCCACAAAGAATGGCCGTCGCGTCCTGGCTTCTCGCCGTGCAAAGGGCCGCAAGAAGTTGACCGTTTCTGACGAGAGACACGGAAAGTAAGCCGTTCGTTGGCAACAGACCAATAAGCGGGATGAGGCTCATGGCTTTATCCCGTTTATTTTTTTTCTGAAAAAGTCTTTGTTATCAGATTATTTTAGTACTTTTGCATTCAGAAAGCATTATTGACTAATGAACGCAAAAGAATTCTATAAGAAACTATCGGCACCCATGGTTTGGGGCAACCTGCTGGCCATGTTTGTGGTCGTTGTGTTGCTGTGCTTCGGCCTTAAGTGGTGGCTGTCGGCCTATACGCATCATGGTGAGGGCGTGAAGGTGCCCGACCTGTATGGCCTGAAGCATCAGGAGGCTGTGGAGAAGTTTGAAGCCGACGAGCTGGTGGTTGTTGTCAACGACTCAACCTATGTTAACGGCATGCCGGCTGGTGCCATCGTCTCGCAGTCGCCAGAGCCTGGCATGGAGGTGAAGAGGGGTCGCGTAATCTATGTGACTATCAACTCGCTGACGATGCCCTGCGAGCGTATACCCGACTTGATAGACAACTGTAGCTTCCGTGAGGCGCAGGCTCGCTTGAAGTCGCTCGGCTTTGTGCTACTCGCCCCCAAACTCATTGATGGCGAGAAGGACTGGGTCTATGGCATCCAGTTCCGCGGCCGCAATCTGGTGGCTGGCGATAATGTGCCACGCGAGTCGGAACTGACGCTGGTCATTGGTAATGGTTCGGCTGGCGAGGATGTCAGTTCGGAGGATGGAGAAGTAGACGAAAGCGGTCTGTCTGACGTGATGGGCGACGATATCGATGATTTCTTAGAGGTAGAATAGAAGACAAATAGACGAGATTTTGATAGACGAGGATTATATAGAGGATGAGCTCCTGGAAGAGGGAGAGGCTGCGGAGACTGAAGGTCAGGGCCTTTATGAACATTTTCGCATAGAGGTGGACCGCGGTCAGGAACCCTTGCGCATTGACAAGTATCTGACGGAGCATACCCAGCATTCTTCGCGAAACCGTATTCAGCAGGCTGCTGAAGCAGGATTCCTGTTTGTGAACGACCGTCCTGTGAAGAGCAACTATAAGGTGCGCTCAGGCGATGTTATCACACTGATGCTGGACCGTCCGCATTTCGATACGACCATTGAACCCGAAGATATTCCCCTTGATGTACGCTACGAGGACGACGAGCTGATGGTGATCTATAAGCCCGCCGGTATGGTGGTACATCCAGGCTGTGGCAACTTCCACGGCACGCTGGTGCATGCCATCGCCTGGCATCTGCGCAACCTGCCTACCTACGATCCCAACGATCCGCAGGTGGGACTGGTACATCGTATCGATAAGGATACTAGTGGACTGCTGGTGGTGGCCAAGACGCCTGAGGCGAAGTCGCACCTGGGAAAGCAGTTCTTTAAGCACGACACCCATCGCAGTTATCATGCGCTGGTGTGGGGTAACTTTGTTGAGGATGAGGGACGCATTGAAGGTAATATCGGTCGTGATCCCAAGGACCGTTTGCGCATGGCAGTCTTTCCACCCGACTCGGAGATAGGAAAGCCTGCCGTTACGCATTATCGCGTGTTGGAGCGCTATGGCTATACCACGTTGGTGGAGTGTGTGCTCGAGACGGGTCGCACGCACCAGATTCGTGCTCATATGAAGCATATTGGTCATCCGCTGTTTGCCGACGAGCGTTATGGTGGTGACCAGATTCTGCGTGGCGAGCGTACGGCTTCGTATAAGGCTTATATCCAGAACTGCTTCAAACTCTGTCCGCGTCAGGCTTTACATGCCAAGACGCTGGGCTTTGTACATCCAAAGACTGGCGAGCAGATGGACTTCACCAGTACGTTGCCCGATGATATGAGTGCCGTGATTGAGAAATGGCGCAACCGTCTGAAGAATAATGAAATAAAAGAATTAATATCATAAATACTATGCAACAGCAGAAACGCACAATTGCCATCGTCTGTGGTGGCGACTCTTCTGAGCACGACGTGTCTTTGCGTTCGGCTCAGGGTCTTTATTCGTTCTTTGACAAAGAGCGTTATAATGTCTATGTGGTGGAAATGAAAGGTACCGACTGGCAGGTTTATCTGCATGATGGCACCAAGACGCGTATGACGGTGCACGACTTCTCGTTTAAGGAGGAGGGTAAGACTTGTCATTTCGACTATGTCTATATCACCATTCACGGTACTCCTGGTGAGAATGGTATCCTGCAGGGCTTCCTGGAGATTCTTCATATTCCTTACAGCACCAGTGGCGTGCTGGTAGAGGCTATGACGTTCGATAAGTTTGTGCTGAATAACTATCTGCGCAGCTTTGGCGTGAAGGTGGCTGACAGCGTGCTGGTGCGTCGTGGACAGGAGAAGCTGATTAGCAAGAAGGATATCATCGATACCATTGGCATGCCTTGCTTCGTGAAGCCTGCTAATGATGGCAGCTCGTTTGGCGTGTCGAAGGTGGTGAAGCCCGATCAGTTGGCTGCCGCTATGCGCAAGGCCATGATGGAGAGCGACGAGGTGATGATTGAGCAGTTTCTGGAGGGAACAGAGATCTCTATCGGTTGCTATAAGACGAAGAATAAGTCGGTGGTGTTCCCTGCTACCGAGGTGGTCAGCGAGAACGACTTCTTCGACTACGATGCGAAGTATAATGGTCAGGTGAAGGAGATTACACCTGCTCGTATCCCAGAGGAGACAGCTAAGCGTGTGGCCGAGATCACCAGTCATATCTATGATATCCTGCATTGTAACGGTATCATCCGTATTGACTATATCATCTCGAAGGATCAGCAGATCTCGATGCTCGAGATTAACACTACACCTGGTATGACGCCTACCAGCTTCATTCCCCAGCAGGTGCGTGCCGCTGGCTTGGAGATGAAGGATGTGCTGACAGATATCGTTGAAAACCAATTCTAATAGCTTATGATTGAGGGCTTAGAGCAGTTTGACGCCATCCGACCCTACGAGCCGGAGGAGATGAAGCAGGCCTTTGAGGATCTGCTGAGCGACCGCCAGTTTAATCTCATTATGAAGGGCTTTGCTCCCTGGCTGCCCAAGTTCGTTCGTAATGGTGTGTTGCGCTTAGCCTTCATGGGCGTGAAGTCGCCTCTGGACTTTCAGATGCGCTTCATGAAGCCTGTGGTAAGATATATTATTCGCAAGCATACTGATGGCTGTGTGTTCCTTCACGAGAACCTGTTGGCCGACAAACAGACGCCACGCTACACCTTTGTGAGTAACCATCGCGACATCGTGCTCGATTCGGCCTTCCTCGACCTGAAACTCATCGAGGCAGGCTATCCCACAACTGTCGAGATTGGTATCGGCGACAACCTGCTTATCTACCCTTGGATTAAGCGTCTGGTGCGTATGAACAAGGCCTTCACGGTGCGTCGTGGACTGACTCCTAAGGAGATGTTTGCATCGAGTCAGCTGATGAGTCAGTATATTCATTTCGCTGTGACCAAGAAGAAGGAGAATATCTGGATTGCACAGCGTGAGGGACGTGCCAAGGACTCGGACGACCGCACGCAGGAGTCGGTATTGAAGATGATGGCGATGGGGGGCGACCTGAAGGAACTGAACATCGTGCCGCTGACCATCAGCTATGAGTTTGACCCCTGCGACTATCTCAAGGCGCAGGAGTTTCAGCAGAAGCGTGATATCCCTGGCTTTAAGAAGAGTAAGCAGGATGATCTGGACAATATGAAGACGGGCATCTTGGGCTATAAGGGTCGCGTGACCTATCATTGCGGAACGCCTGTTAACCAGTGGCTCGACGAGATGACTGACATGCCCAAGAACGAGTTCTTCACTGAGTTGGCGCATCGCATGGACCGCGAGATACATCGTGGCTACACACTCTATCCTTGCAACTATATTGCGCTCGATGAGTTGAATGGCAACAGGGAACAGGCTACTCACTATACAGAAGCCGACCGTCAGCGCTTTGAGACCTACCTGGCTGGTCAGTTGGCAAAGATACGCATCGACAATAAGGATGAGGCTTTCTTGCGTCAGAAGATGTTGGAGATGTATGCTAATCCTGTGAGGAATCAGTTTGCTGCCCAATGAGAAACCTGCTCTGTCTGCTGATGGTCTTTGCTGCCTTTGCCTGTACTCAGGATGCTTATGAGAAGGGTGAGGGAACCTATTCTGAGATGACCGCTCAGTTGGCAGATGCGCATGTGAACAGTGATAAGCGCGTGGATTATGTGGATACCGACGAGGGCGAGCATCTGTTGCTCAGTCGGTCTGCATCCGCCAGTTTCATCACAAAGGCCGATACTACCTATCGTGTGTCTTTCTACTATAAGATGGTGGAGGGAAAAGCGGAGCCGCTGTCCATGGGACGTGTAACGGTTTTCTCGCCTCAGGTTATCAAGACGATGAAGACCGACCCAGTGCGTATGGAGAGTATGTGGATAGGACGGTCGAAGAAATATTTGAACCTGAGCTTTTATGTGATGACGGGCACAACGGGTGATGAAGGTCTCAAGCAAACATTAGGTTGCCGTCGGGATGGCATTACAAAGAACACTGATGGCACACAGACGCTTCGCCTGACACTTTATCACGATCAGGGTGGCGTGCCGGAGTACTACTCGCAACGTGTTTATGTGAGTATTCCGGTACAAGGCTTGAAGGTCGACTCCGTTTGGCTTCAGGTGAATACATATGATGGCGAGAAAATATTAAAGGATTGTCTGTGATTACAGGCAATCCTTTAATGTTTTCAGGTCCTCGTCGGTGGTAGCCCAACTGGTGACGAAGCGACAAATCATGTTGCGGTCGTCGTAAGGGCCCCAGTGCGTGAACTGTATGTTCTTCTCTAACTGCTGTACTTTCGCATTGGGGATAATCACGAACTGCTGGTTGGTGGGCGAGTCCAAATAGAACTCGTAGCCGGCCTCCTTGAACATCTGTTTCATCTGCATGGCCTTCTCTATGGCATGGCGTGCCAATTTGAAGTAGAGGTCGTCAGTGAACAGAGCCTCGAACTGCAGACCAATGAGTGCGCCCTTGGCAATCACGGCACCGTGCTGTTTCTGAATCGAGAAAAAATGCTTGTGTGCATTGCCATGCGTGAACACCACAGCCTCGCCACACAGGGCGCCAATCTTTGTTCCTCCGATATAGAACACGTCGCAATGGCGTGCCAGATAGGGCAGGGTGATATCACAGCCTTCGGCCATCAGACCATAGCCCAGGCGGGCGCCATCCACATAGAGAGGAATATCGAAACTGCGACACACCTGATAGATGTCGTCAAGTTCACGGGCCGTATAGAGTGTTCCTAGCTCCGTGGGGAAGGTGATATATACCAGTCCAGGATGAACGGCGTGGTTCTTATTACCATCGGCCATGAAGTCGTCAAGATACTTACGCAGCACGCGCGCCTCCATCTTGCCTTGTGTCTCTGGCAGGGTGATAATCTTATGTTCCGTAAACTCCACGGCACCAGCTTCGTGCACATTGATATGGCCAGTGCCCACGCAGATGACGCCCTCATACTGATAGAGCATCGAGTCGATGGTGGTGGCATTGGTCTGTGTGCCGCCGGTCAGGAAGAATATCTGTGCATCGGGCAGTCCGCAGGCCTGACGAATGCGTCGCTTGGCGCGCTCCGAGAACTCGTCGAAACCATAAGGTGTGGGACGGGCGTTATTGTGTTTTACCAGGGCGTCAATCACCAATGGGTGGGCGCCGTTGTCATAGTCACATTCAAATGAAACCATCTTTTGTATCCTTTTACTTTATATCTTTTTACCTTTTTACTCTTTTACCTTTCCCCCTTTTGTCACCACGTAAGACAGTCCCATGGAAAGGATCAGTGTGGTGAAGATAAACACCAATGACCATACCGTGGGAATCTCGATATGAGGCATGTGAAGGTCGCAGCCAAGCCAGGCGGCTCCCATGTTGACATACTCGTTCATGGCCAGGAGCATCTTAACACCTACAAAGATGAGGATGACGCCCAAGCCATACTTCAGATAGGTGAAGTACTTAGCCACGGCAGCCAGTGCGAAGTACAGCGCACGCAGGCCAAGGATGGCGAAGATGTTAGAGGTGAGCACGATAAACGGGTCGCGACTCACAGAGAACACAGCAGGAATGGAGTCGACGGCGAAAGCCACGTCGGTGGTCTCGATAACCAGCAGGGTGATGAACAGCGGTGTGGCCAGTCGTTTGGTGCCCTCCTTGATGAAGAACTTCTCGCCGTGCATCTGGTCGGTGACGGGGAAGAACTTCTTAAACAGTCGCACGATGATATTTTGCGATGGGTCACTCTCTGCATCCTCGTTATGACTGAACATCTTACTGCCAGTATAGAGTAGGAACAGTCCAAAGAGACCCAGTACCCACTCGAACTGCTCTACCATTGCTGCGCCAGCAAAGATAAAGATGCTGCGCAAGACCAAGGCACCGAAGATGCCCCAGAACAGTACCTCGTGCTGGTATTTGCGTTCAACACCGAAGAACGAGAATAGCATGAGGAACACGAAGAGGTTGTCCATCGAGAGCGATTTCTCGATGAGATAGCCTGCCAGGAACTCCATCGCCTTCTCGTGGGGCTCTACGGGGTAGAGCAGATAGATGCCGGCACAGAACACGAGTGATACGCCAATCCAGACGCCCGTCATCTTCAGGGCCTCCTTGATGCTCACCTCATGCTCGCCTTTCTTGCCGAACATCTTCAGGTCGGCAATCAGCATAACGAAAACCAAGACGTAGAACAGCAGCCACGCCCAAAGTGGAAGTATGTCCATATTGTTCAGATGATAATGATTAGAGTGCCTCGAGCATTCGCTTGAGTACTACCGAACAAGAGATCTCACGGTTGGCAGCCTCTGGGATAACCAGCGAGTTCTTTGACTCAATCACGTCGTCGGTCACGATGAGGTTGCGGCGCACAGGCAGACAGTGCATGAACTTACCATTGTTGGTCCACGACATATGCTCTGTATCCACCGTCCACGAACGGTCCTCGCAGGTGATCTTGCCATAGTCGGCAGGGTTCGTCACACCAGGGTTACTCCAGTTCTTGGCGTAGATGAAGTCGGCACCCTCAAAAGCCTTCTTCTGGTCGTACTCCACACGGGCATTACCCACAAACTTCGGGTCGAGCTCGTAGCCCTTGGGATGCGTGATCACCAGGTCTACATCCTCGGCTGCGTTCATCCATTCAGCAAACGAGTTTGGCACGGCCTGAGGCAATGCACGGCAGTGAGGCGCCCAGGTCAGCACCACCTTGGGTTTCTTCACCGTCTTATGCTCCTCGATGGTGATCAGGTCGGCAAAGGCCTGCAGGGGGTGTACGGTAGCTGTCTCCATAGCGAAGACGGGCTTTCCGCTGTACTTGATAAACTGGTTCAGCACCGTCTCAGCATAGTCGTACTCACGGTCGGTGAGTCCAGCGAACGAGCGCACACCAATCAGGTCGCAGTAGCAACCCATCACAGGGATAGCCTCGAGCAGGTGCTCGCTCTTGTCGCCGTCCATGATGACGCCACGCTCCGTCTCCAGTTTCCAGGCGCCAGCGTTCACGTCGAGCACGATGACGTTCATGCCCAGGTTCATGGCAGCCTTCTGTGTAGAAAGGCGGGTGCGCAGACTATTATTGAAGAAGATCATCATCAAGGTCTTGTTCTTACCCAGATGCTGATACTTAAAACGATCGTTCTTAATCTCAAATGCCTCGGCCATGGCCTTATCCAGCGGGCCCAGGTCCTGTACATTAATAAATGATTTCATATCTTTTTGCTTTTTTACTTTCTTTCCTTTTTATCCTTTTAAGCTCGTGTTTGTCCCTCGCCCTCAATGAGCCACTTGTAGGTGCAGATCTCCTCAAGTGCCATAGGACCGCGAGGGCCCAACTTCTGGGTGCTGATGCCAATCTCGGCACCAAGACCAAACTGCGCGCCATCCGTAAACGAGGTGGGTGCATTCCAATAGACGCAAGCCGCATCAACATGAGCCTGGAACGTGCGAGCTGTCTGCTCGTTCATCGTGATGATAGCCTCGCTGTGGCCAGAGCCGTTCTGGTCGATATGCTCCAGGGCCTCTTCGAGTGAGGCAACGGTCTTGATGGCGAGCTTATAGTCCATGAACTCAGTTCCAAAACTGTCGTCTGTGGCATGCTCCAGATAAGGATACTTGTCTGCGAGTGCTGCATGGGCTTTGCTGTCGGCATAGATGATGACCTGTTTCTCGGCCATCTTCTCGCAGAGGGCAGGCAGGTCATTGAGGCGACTCTCGTGAATCAGCAGGCAGTCGAGCGCATTACAAACGCTGACGCGACGCGTCTTGGCATTATTGACGATGGCCTTGCCCATCTCCAGGTCGCCCTCCTTGTCGAAGTAGGTGTTCACCACGCCGGCACCCGTCTCGATGACAGGCACACGAGCCGTGTCGCGAACAAAGTCGATGAGTTTTCTGCCGCCACGAGGGATGCACAGGTCAATATAACCCACTGCATTCAGCATCTCGCCCGTAGCCTCGTGCGTAGCAGGCAGCAGTGCCACCACGTCCTTCGATACGCCAAACTTCTCCAGTACCTCGTGAATCAGTGCCACCTCCTCGCGATTCGAGCAGTCGGCATCCTTACCGCCTTTCAGTACACAGGCATTGCCACTCTTAAAACAGAGTGAGAAGACATCGAACGTAACGTTGGGTCGAGCCTCATAGATCATGCCGATGACACCGAAGGGCACAGACACACGGCAGAGGCGCAAGCCGTTGGGCAGCGTTTTCTGTTTGGTGATATGGCCAAGTGGGGTGGGCAGCGTGGCCACATTACGCATGTCGCCGGCAATACCTTCCAGTCTGCTTTCAGTCAGTTGCAGACGGTCATAGAGAGGATTAGACTTATCCATCTTGGCCAGGTCTTCAGCGTTGGCCTTCAGGATACGCTCTTGTTGACTGATAATGGCGTCGGCCACGGCCAACAGTATCTCGTTGCGTTGCTGGTCGCTCAGCAGTGCCAGACTCTTGCTGGCCCGTTTTGTCTTTACGAATAATTCGTTCATGTTGTTTCAGTCTTAATGTTCAGTCGGTAGGAATTCTGTGTGAGGTGTGGCTGCCCTGCGTTCCATCAGGTCCACCAGGATGTTCTCGCGCTCGCCGTTGGCGATAATCACACGGATGCCAGCCTGCGAAACCTTCGAGGCCGTGGTGTATTTAGAGTGCATGCCGCCGCGGCCAAAGGCACTCTTCTCGGCCTTGATGTATTGCGAGAGGTCGCGTCCAGGTTCCACCTGAGGGATAATCTTCGAGGCAGGGTCGTCAGGGTGACCATCATAGATACCGTCGATATTTGAGAGAAGAATCAGCGTGTCGGCATTCATCATCTGGGCGATGAGGCCACTCAGCTCGTCGTTATCGGTGAACATCAGCTCGGTCACGGATACCGTGTCGTTCTCGTTGACGATGGGCAGCACGTCGTTCTCCAACATCACCTTCATACAAGCCTGCTGGTTTTGGTATTGCTCGCCTGGCTCAAAGTTCTCTTTCATGGTGAGCACCTGACCCACGTGAATGCCGAACTCGCGAAACAGGTCGTAGTAGAGACCTACCAGTTTCACCTGTCCCACAGCCGAGAAAAGCTGGCGCTGTTCCACACTGTCGAGCGAGTGGTCCACCGTCAGTTCTCTGCGTCCGCAGGCCACGGCACCTGATGATACGAGAACTACCTCGATATCCTGTTTGCGCAGCCATGCAATCTGGTCTACAAGGGCCGACATACGGGTCACGTCGAGCTTACCGTCTTTGCGCGTCAGAACGTTTGAACCCACCTTGATGACGATTCTTTTCTTCATGATTTTCTACTTTCTCCGATAAAACACATAAACTGCTGCAAATTTACGAAAAATAAATTGTAATTTTGCATCCAATTTAGTTAAATTGAGAAAAAGAAGCACTTTTGTAAGATGATTACTGTGATGGCTACACTTTTTGTCATTGTCATTGTGGGATACATGGCAGGCAAACTGGGATATATGGGAGGAGATTTTGATAGAAAACTGTCGAGTCTGGTGCTCAACTGGACCTGTCCGGCGTTGATTCTCTCGTCGGCCATGACGGGCGAACTGCCCGACCGTCGTTTCATCCTGCCGCTCCTCGCTATCAGCGTGGTGACCTATGTCGTACTCACGGGCGTGGCCTTCTGGCTGCCCCGTTTCCTGACCAAACGAAAGGAAGACGAGGGTGTGGTGGGCTTCGCCATGATGTTTGGAAACGTAGGATTCATGGGCTATCCCGTGGTGGCCAGCATCTTTGGTCATGAAGCCGTCTTCTATGCCGCCGTACTCAATGTGGTCAACACATTTGCCGTCTTTACCGTTGGAACGGTACTCGTAACAGGCAAGACCGAAGTCGAGGGTCCTCGCTTTCAGAAGAAAGTGCTCTATGGCTCGCCCATGCTGTCGGCCTATCTCACCATGCTCATTGTGGCGTTGCAAATAGAAAACATCCCTGCCTTTATCAGTCAGCCACTCACCATGATAGGCAATATCACCGTGCCTGCGGCCCTGCTCATCATTGGCTCCAGCATGTCGCAACTGCCACTCAAGGCGCTGATGGGCAACACCACCGTCTATGTGACCACCGTGATGCGACTGGGCGTGGTGCCTATGGCTATGTATTTTCTTTGTATGCTCATGGGCTTCGACCCCTATGTGGTGAACATCAATACCGTGGTCATTGCCATGCCAGTGGCTACCTATGGCACCATCCTCTGTCTGAAATATGGGCGCGACACCTCGTTGATGGCCGAGGTGACCTTCATCACCACGCTCCTGTCGATGATAACCATCCCACTCCTGGTGATGATGTTCTAAGAAACACAAGAAAGGACTGCATGCTGGCAGTCCTTTCTTTGTATTCTCTTGTTTCGCTTTATTTCTCAGCGTCTTTCTTGCGAATCTCCACGCGACGGATCTTTCCACTGATGGTCTTGGGCAACTCGTCCACGAACTCCACGATACGAGGGTACTTATAAGGAGCCGTCTCCTTCTTGACGTGCTGCTGCAGTTCCTTCACCAGGTCGTCGCCAGCCTTGTCCTTCCATTCCTTGCCGAGTACGACAGTAGCCTTCACCACCATGCCACGGATATCGTCTGGCACACCAGTGATGGCACATTCAACCACAGCAGGGTGGGTCATCAGCGCTGATTCAACCTCGAACGGACCGATGCGATAGCCAGACGACTTGATTACATCGTCGATACGACCCTCGAACCAGTAGTAGCCGTCCTCATCGCGCCATGCCATATCGCCAGTGTGATAGATGCCGTCGTGCCATGCCTCGCGCGTCTTCTCCTCGTCGCGATAGTAGCCCTTGAACAGACCGATAGGCTTCTTGTCGCCCACGCGCACCACAATCTCGCCCTTCTCACCGTCCTCACAGCTGGTGCCGTCGGCACGCAGCAAGTCGATGTTGTATTGTGCATTGGGAATACCCATTGAGCCTGGTTTGGGCGTCATCCAGGGGAAGGTGCCCAGCGTCATGGTGGTCTCAGTCTGACCGAAGCCCTCCATCATGCGGATGCCAGTCTTCTTGAGGAACTTATCATAGACAGCGGGGTTCAGAGCCTCACCAGCCGTGCAGCAGTACTGCAGACTACTCAGGTCGTACTTGCTCAGGTCCTCGCGAATCATGAAGCGATAGATGGTGGGAGGTGCGCAGAAGCTGGTCACCTTGTATTTCTCCATCTGGCGCAGCAGCGTGTCGGCATTGAACTTCTCGTGGTCGAACACGAACACCGTGGCGCCAGCAAACCACTGACCATAGAACTTACCCCATACAGCCTTACCCCAGCCCGTATCGGCCACGGTGAGGTGCAGCGAACCCTCGTGCAGGTTGTGCCAGAACACACCTGTGGTGAGGTGACCCATGGCATAGAGGTAGTCGTGAGCCACCATCTTGGGCTCGCCACTGGTACCACTTGTGAAGTACATAATCATCGTGTCCTCGTTGTTGTTGACGAAGGCAGGACGCTCAAACTTAGGAGCCTGCTGCCATTCGGCCTTCCAGTTGTGGAAACCTTCCTCGTCGCGCAAGGTGATATATTGCTTCACTGTGGGGCTCTCAGGCATGGCCAGTTTAATCTGACTGATGATATAGTCGTCGTCGGCACAGATGATGGCCTTCACAGAGGCACGCTGATTGCGATAGACATAGTCGTGCTTGGTCAGCATGTGGGTGGCAGGAATCACGATAGCACCAATCTTACACAAGGCCAGCATGATGATCCACCATTCGTAGTGACGCTTCAGGATCAGCATCACAGGATCGCCCTTGCCAATGCCCAGCGACTGCAGATAGGCTGCAGCCTGATCGCTCTGCTCTTTCAGTTGCGCATAGGTGGCGCGAATCTCTTTGCCCTGGTCGTTGGTCCAAAGCAGGGCCAGCTTCTCAGGTGCTTCCTCGGCCCACGCATCCATCACGTCGTAGGCAAAGTTAAAATGCTCTGGAACGATAAACTCCAGATTCTTATTATAGTCCTCTACAGACTCGAAATGTGTCTGCTTTAAAAATCTTTCTATCATGTCTAGTTTATTCTACTGTAAATGCTAAGAATTTCACGGGTTTGTTGCCAACGGCCAGCATGCCGTGGGGCTTGGTAGAGTCGAAATAAATGCTGTCGCCCTCTTCCAGTACGATGGTCTTGCCTGCAATATAGAGTTCCATCTTGCCCTCTAATACGAGGTTGAACTCCTGGCCGGCATGTGTGTTCTTATAAATGGTGTGAGCCTCAGGCTTAGGCTCTACGGTGACGATAAATACGTCGGCCTTGTGATTCACGAAGCCGCCCACCAGACTCTGATACTTATAGGCCTTGGTGCGCTCAATGCTCATACCCTGTCCCTTGCGTGTCACATAGTATGACTTCATGTGAGGTGCCTCGGCAAAAATCAGTTCTTCTGTCGATACGCCATACTTCTTGGCAATCTTCATCAGGTTCGAAATGGTGATGTCCACCTCGCCAGCCTCAATCTTTTCATACTTCTCCG
>Ga0310786_10008560_pt1 | contig 13114 bp, 11 predicted proteins | sample AusTroGonzalo_MG_FD_203881 | JGI IMG/M metagenome (GOLD analysis project Ga0310786, IMG submission 203881) | Bovine rumen microbial communities from tropical cattle in Woodstock, Queensland, Australia - Gonzalo_03 (v2) (version 2) | ecosystem: Host-associated > Mammals > Digestive system >... | reverse complement strand
CCTCCCTTGCCCCGGCCACTCTCCCGGCGGCGCGGCCTATTACTTCCCCGAACTCGACACCGTCTTTTCCGGCGACACGCTTTTCTTCAGCTCCATCGGCAGGACCGACCTGCCAGGCGGCAGCGAAAAACAGCTCCTGGATTCGGTTCATAAACAGCTGTTCAACCTGCCCGACGACACGCGCGTCGTCCCGGGGCATGGCCCGTTCACGTCCATCGGATACGAGAAGAAAAACAATCCCTACGTTTGAGGCGCATTCCGCCTCAAAAAAGGCTTATTCCGGCTGCGCGTATTGTTCCCGCCAGGCCGCGGCGCGCCGTACCATGTTGTCGCGCAGAAACTCCGCAAAGAAGAAGATGTCGTTGGCGTGGAAAATACCTTCGCCCATCTGCGCGCTCGCATCGTACTGGCTGTCCCGGGGCAACCCTACGATCACAGCGCCGCGCTCCGGGTCGGCATGAATGCCGTCCAGCAGCGAGGCTTTGAACGTGCCGGCGGGCTCCTTTTCGGACACGTAATAATACCCCGTCGCCTGCGACCCCGACAGGTTTGCGGGCGTGTCGTCCGTTTTCCAGTTCACCGGATTGATGACGGCCCCGCCGGGCACGGTGAAGATGTTCTCCCCGGCGTCCTGCGCGATCGTGTTCCAGACCAGGATCACGCCCGTATCGTCCGCACTTTTTCCCCGCCTGATTTCACGTCCGACAAAAACCCGGTCGATCTCGGCGGCCGTCTTCTTCGGAAGCCCTGCCAGATATGCGGCGGCAAACCCTGATTCCGGCGTGATCTCCGGCGTGGTGCGGAGAAGTTCGTACAAGTCGGACGCCCCCTGGCTGTGCCCGATCAGGATATACGGCATGCCGGGCTTGTGGAAGTATTTCATGAAATACTGGAACGCAGTCTTCGTGTCCTCGATGCCGTACTGAAGGAGCGTGTCGTTCAGGTCGGACGCGAAATCCGTCTCCAGCGCCGTCAAATAGTCCGCCTGTCGCACGAACGGCGCGTACAGTTTCAGCGGGTGAACAGGATCGGTCAGGAGCCCGAACGTGAGGTCGATGTAGTCCGAGGCTTTCGTGCGGATGCGGTCGAACCTGTGGTCCATGACCGGACGCAGCTTGTTCTGAAAGAGCGTCGGATAGATGTAGAACACCTCGAATTCGGGGAGAATGGAGTCCGCTTCCCCCATCCGCACCCAGCTGGCGGGGTTGGCGTAGTCCGGCGGTGGCGGGATGACAAGCGGCGCATTGATCTCGACCGTCTGTTTCGGCTGTTCCGTGGCATCCGTTTCCGAGGCTGATTCCGCCTCACCGGATATTTCCTGTGTTTCCGGCTCCTCCGGCTCGAAAACGGAGCAGGAAACAAGCACAAAAAGCGCGGGACACAGCAGGACAGCAAACAAAGCCCGCACGAAGCGGGAAAAAATGGAGGCGGCGTTCATCGCATGGATTCTCCTGAAAAAAGCGAAGAGAAAGTTGAACAAAAAGGTCGTGTTCCGAGGAAACGGAGCGTATAATTTACTCCGGCGAAACCGAAAAAACAAGGCGGAAAGACTTTTTTTCGTTTTTTTTCGTTTTTCGGTTTTCATTTTTGCGTTCCCTTGCTATATTTTAATGGCACATGTTGTTTTTAACGTTTTTTCCTGAAAGGAAACCAGTATTATGAAGGCCGTCCGTTTCATCCCCGCCGCCGCGCTTGCCGCCTGCATTGTCCTCACCGCGTGTTCCGACTATGTCGGCAAGGAAGCCACGCATCCGCTGTACGCGAAATACGAGACCTCGAAATCCGCAAAATCCTACCGCGAAGCCGCCGACAGCCTGGAGGAATTCCTCGTGATCTGCCCGAAATCCCCGAAGGCGCACAAGGACGCGGCGATGCTCTACAAGGAAAACCTCGAAAACTATCCCGCCGCCATCTACCATCTGCTGAAGTATCTTGAGCTCAGCGGCGAAACGCTCTCCAAGCAGGACCAGGAAGTCTACCGCGGCTATATCCGCGACTGCGAACGCAAGATGTTCGAGACCTTCCGCGTCCGCAACGACATCAAGCTCGCCGACGAGGTCCCGCAGACCGATCCCGCCAAGCTCGCCGCGAAGGATAACGAAATCGCAGCCCTCCGCAACAAGATTCAGGCGTTCGCCGACAACGAGAAAGTCATTCTGGAGCAGAACAAGGAACTCCGCAACCGTCTCGACCGCCTTTCCAGCACGACGGCTTCGACGACCGTAAAACCGGCGGCACAGACCGGCTCCGGTTCCGCCGCTTCCTCCGCCTCGACCTCCACTGCCACGCGCGGCAGCGTCGTCCCGTCCTCCACGACCGGCACGCCCGGCACCACGGTCACCGGCGAGAACGGCGTGCGCTACTACTACGTGGCGAAGAACGACGGACTTCAGGCGATCGCGCAGAAGATGTACGGCAAGGCGTCCATGTGGAAGGTCATCCAGGAAGCCAACAAGGAAGCGCTCGGCGAACGCGGCATCCTGAAGATCGGCCAGCGCCTCGTCATCCCGCCCGCCCAGCAGTAATCACCGTTCAAATCGAGGAGACTCCGCCTCATGAAACGTTTCCATCTCTGGTGCGCGGCCGCGCTGCTTCCGCTCCTCGCGGCATGCAGCTTCAGCGTCATCCCCCAGGCCGAATACACGGAAACCAGGACGTTTGACCTCGTTTCTCCCGGCCCGATCGGCGAACTTCCGTTCACGATCGACGTCGACGCCTTCTCCAGCGAATGCGCCAGCCGCTACAAAATGGTGTTCCGCGAGGAAGGCAACCGGATCGTCGTCGACGAATTCAACCGCTGGTCGATGCCTCCCGGAGCCATGCTTACGAAGTACCTCACCGCCCGGTTCGCAGCGCCGTCCGGCCATTACGGCCTCGACGGGAGACCGGCGTTCAAGCTCGACGGCTCGGTGGTGAACTGTGAACTGAACAAGTCAAAGAAGCAGGTCGACCTGCTGGTGCATTTCTTCATCATCGAGCACGGCAACGATGACTTCAAGATCACCGGGACGGAGAACTACAGCATCCCGGTCGACGGGACCACGGCCGAGGCGTTCGCGGACGGCATGAACAAGGTCGCGGCGAAATTCGCCGATCACGTCGTGTCCGTCCTGAAAGAGGAACACGCCAAACGCGCCGCCGAGGCGAAAGCCGCTCCGGAAACAAAGTGATCATTCCCCGTTCCGCACCGCGTTTCCTGTTTGGCACACCTCGCACGACATGACCATGATCGACTCGGACGTCATCATCACGCATTTTTACCCGGAGGACACCCCGCTCCGGCGTCTGTTCCTGCGCCACAGCACGCAGGTCCGCGACAAAGCCCTCGCCATCCTCGCGAATCCGTCACGCCCGCCGCTTGAGCTCAACGCCGAACTCGTCTCCACGGGCGCGATGCTCCACGACATCGGCATCCTCCAATGCCACGCACCGTCCATCCTCTGCGTCGGCACGCGTCCCTACATCGCGCATGGCGTCATCGGTGCAGAAATGCTTCGGGACTACGGACGGGCGCACGGAATCGACCTGGAGCCGTTCGCACGCATCTGCGAACGCCACACCGGCACCGGAATCACTGCAAAAGAAGTCCGAGAACAGGGCCTGCCGATCCCCGAACGCGACTGGCTGCCGGAGACGCCGGAGGAAAAGCTCGTCTGTCTGGCGGACAAGTTCTTCTCGAAATCCGGCGACATGAAGGACAAACCGGCCTCCGTTGTCCGGCGTTCGCTGGAGAAATTCGGCACGGACACGGTGGAGCGGTTCGATGCGCTTCTCCGGCTTTTCGGCCTCGTCTAACGTCCGTTCAGACGCCTCACGCGCCGCTTTTTCCGTTTTTTTCAAAAAAACATCTGTTTTTTTGCCAAATCCATTCGAATTTTTTAAAAAGTGTGGTAATGTTTTATGACAACTCCGCCAGCATAAAGGCTTGCATGCAGCAGAAGGGAACGAAATGGCTTCTTCAGGACAAACCATCATAACCGGCATTGAGTTCGGCACGGACAAGATCTGCGCCGTTCACGGCATGCCGGACGAAAACGGGAACATCGAGGTGCTTTCCTTCGCCTCGCTCCCAAGCAAAAATTCCGTCGTCAAGGGCACGATCGTCGATCAGAACGCCGCCCTGAACATCCTCAAATCCGTGCTCGACGAATCGGAAAAAGGACTCGGCAGGTTCAGCCGCTCCGAACAGCATGTCTATTTTCTGGTCAACGGCATGCATGTCAGTTCCCGCTTCGGCGAGGGCACCGTGCTGAACTACAACGAGGACAAGAAGATCACAGCGGCGCACGTGCAGAAGGCGATCGAAAGCGCGAAGAACCTGGCCGTCTCGACCGACCTTGTGAACATCCAGGTCTACGACTCCTCCTTCCTGCTCGACGGCACGAAGCGCACGTTTAACCCAATCGGCAGTCTCGCCGAAAAGCTCACCGCCGTCATCCACATCGTCTTCGCCGACAAGAAGCGCATCGACATGGCGCAGACCATCCTCCGCGAGCTCGGGTTCGAGTCCGGCTACCCGGTCTTCGTCCCGCTCGCCGACGCGTACGGCGTGCCGACGCAGGACGAACGCAGCCAGGGCACGCTGATCTTCGACTACGGCGCGGGCGTCTGCTCCTACGTACTGCTCTACAGGGAGGGTGTCCTCCTCAGCGGGTCCATCCCGGTCGGCGTGAACAACGTCGCGAACGACCTTGCCGTGGCGCTGGAGCTGCCGTACGAGTTCTGCCAGAAATTCCTGCGCGAATCGAAGCTGGAGACGCTGCGCGGCGAGGGCAAGAACTACATCGAATACAAGATCTCCGTCGGCGGTTCCGAGAAGATCCGCCGCATCCCGCTCGACTCCTTCGAAAAAGTCATCGACCTGCGCCAGCGCGAGACCTTCAACCTCCTCAAAAGCGAACTCGAACGCACCGGCACGTTCACCTACCTCCGCAACGGCGTCGTCATGACCGGCGGCGGCTCCATGATCGAATCCGCGCCCGCAACCATGGCGAACGTCATGAACGTCCCCGTCCGCTGCGGCGAGGCTATGAACGTGACCGGCGCGCTGTCGGCGTTCCGCAGCCCCATGCCGTGCTATTCCGCCATCCTCGGCCTCATCAAGCACGCCGCCGCCCTCGAGGAGGATTCCCCCTCGTCCGGCAACGGCCTCGGCCGCACCATGGTCCACGCCACCGACCAGTTCCTGCAGGGACTGAAAAACCTGGGAAAGGCACTCAAGATATGACCGAACAGAACGCAACCTCGCCCGCCGGTCTCTCCCGGGCTCCCATCGGTAACGGAAAAGCGCTCATCGTCGGACTCGGCGGCTGCGGCATCCGCATCCTCGAATTCCTCCGCGCCAATCCCCGCGCGAAATGGCTCGTCACGCTCGCGGTCGACACCGACGGCGGCGTCCTCGCCGGGACCCGCGCCGACGCCGTCATCAACGCCTCGGCGGACTGGAACTCGAAATCCTGCGCCGGATGCGGCGGCGACATCATCCGCGGCGAACGCGCCATCTCCCACGAACGCGCCAATCTGAAACAGCACGTCCGCGGCTTCTCCCTCATGATCGTGACCGGCGGACTCGGCGGCGGCACGGCCACGGGCGGCGTCCGCACGCTCGCCAGCGTCGCCCGCGAGGAAGGCATCCCGACCGTCTTCCTGCTCACCACGCCGTTCTCATTCGAGGCGCACTCCCGCCGCAAGAACGCCGAAGACTGTCTCCAGGAGATCCTGCCGGTCGCCGATGTCGTCCTCACGATGCCGAACGACCTGCTCTTCAGCAAGCTCCCCCCCAATACGCCCGCCGAAAACGCGTTCGCGACCTCCGCGTACGAAATGGCTTCGACCGTCGTCGGGATCGCCTCGGTCCTGCGTTGCCGCGACCTCATCGGAACCGATTTCGCCACGTTCATGAGCGCGCTCCACAAGCGCCGCGCCTCCTGCGGCATCGGCGTCGGCGTCGCGGAAAATTCGGACGGCCTCGACCGTTGCGCCCTCGCACTCACGCGCATGCTCGATTCGCCGTTCCTCGGCGGAAACGACGCCATGAAACGCGCCGACGCCGCGATCGTCACCCTGACCGGTGGACCCGACCTGGAGCTGGGCGAACTGAAACGCACCCTCGAGCTCGCCGCGGGCGTCCTGCCGAAGAACGTCGAACTTCTCTCCGGCGCGAACGTCTGCGACGAGGCCGCCGGTTCCGTCCAGATGACCGCCGTCATCTTCCAGTATGCGCCCGAATCCAAGCCCGCTCCCATGCCCCGGCGCACCCCGGCACCCGCTCCTGCCGCCGCTTCCGCCGCCTCCGATGAACTCCAGCTTTCCTTCTCCGCCGCGTCGAACAACGTCGAGGAGGTCGAGCTCGGCCTCCAGAGCTACGACAAGGGCGTCTTCGAGAAGCTCCCCGCCGTGCGCTTCCGCGAGGAGGACCTCGACATCCCGACCTACCAGCGCCGCAACATCCGCATCGACAAGGGGAGCTGACCCGTCATGTGCGATCCCGACAAATTCGACCGAAAACAGAACGGCTCCGATGGAAAACGGACCGGATTCCGTCTCTACGCCGATGGCGTGAGCAGGGAAGAGGGCAACCGGTTTCTTCTCGGTTATCTCAAACTGCTGTTCTCGATCTTCGGCACAATCCTGGTCTCCGGCGCCGTGCTCCGTTTCCTCATCCTCGGCCCGGTCTCCTGCTCCAGCCTGAATTCGAAGGAGATCGCCCCGCCGGTCATCGACGGCGAGCTCGCCATGAAGTACGCGCAGGAAAACTACGACCTTGGGCCGAAGGTGTTCCGCACCGAGGGCGCGAAAAAGTCCGCGGAATGGATCGCGGCGCAGGCGCAGAAGATCCCAGGCTTCGACAAGGCGGGCCGCGTCCGCATCATCCCGCCCACGCGAGGAGAGTACAACGTCGAGATCACGTTCCCCGGCAAGGAGCCTAAATTCGTCGTCATCGGCGCGCACCACGACACCAAACGCCTCTTCAGCGTGCCGGATTTCGCCGGAGCCAACGACGGCGCGTCCGGGGTCGGTGCGCTGCTCGCGATGGCCGACGCCCTCACAAAATACGCGCAGAAAGATATCCTGCCCTGCACCGTCCGCCTCGTCTTCTTCGACGGCGAGGAGGCGCTTTACCAGTACACGGAGACAGACGGCCTCGTCGGCAGCCGCGCATACGTGGACATGATGAAGAAAGACTACTCCGGCCTCCGCTGCCGCGCCATGATCCTGCTGGATATGATCGGCGACAAGGACCTGCACATCGACCTGGCGGGCAATTCCACGCCCGCGCTCGCGGACGTCGTGATGGCCGAGGCGGCCGCCGCCGGATACGCCGACAAGTTCTCACGCGGCGAGACCGATATGCTCGACGACCACTATCCGTTCCTTCAGGCGAACCTGAACGCCGTCGACCTGATCGACTTCGACTACGGCCCGGAAAACCGCTACTGGCACACCGGAGCCGACACCATGGACAAGATCTCGGCGGAGAGCATCAAGACCGCCGCGGACGTCGCGCTCCGCGTCGTCTGGCGGCTCGCCGAAAACGGATTCGCGGACCTGTGAAAAAAATCGGAACAGACTATTTCCATTGCCGCGAACGGTTCCTGGCGCTGCCCGATGTCCGTGAGGTGCGGAAGTGTCCGTACCGGTTCGCCGTTGCGCCCGGTCCCGCGCAGGATTACCTCGTGGAGCATTTCGCCGAGGCCGACCGCCTGATCCGGGACGGAGAACACCTGAAAGAATCGTGGGAGTCCAGCGCGTCCCTGTGGACGCTCCCCGACGACAAAAAAGTCTTCGTCAAGCGCAACCGCATCCACGGCTTCGAGTACACCTTCAAATACTTTTTCATCCCCGCCCGCGTCTTCCGTGCTGCGACCGCCGCGCAGCGTGTCGAGGAGGCCGGGATCATGACCCCGCACGTGCTCGCCGCCGGGGAAAAACGTTTCGCGCACTTCCTGCTCGCCGGTTACCTCGTCACCGAGGCCCTGACCGACGCCCGCGACCTGATGTCCTATGTGATCGAACGTCCCGACGCCCCCGCCGGGATGCCCGCGCTGATCCGCGAGGTCGCCCGCGTCGCCGCCGCGCTCCACGATCACGGGTTCTATCACGGCGACCTGAAACTCGTCAATCTCTACCGCACGGCCGACGATGCCCCCTGCGGCGTCTGGGACCTGGATTCCGCCCAGCTCTTCCCCCCCGGCGAAATCCCGCATGAATTCCTCGTTCGCGAGCTCGGCCGCATCGTCTCGTCCGTCCTGATCTTCGCCGAACAGAACCCCGCGTTTCCCGACGATTTCTTCGATCTGGAACGCGTCACGCGCGACCTGCTCGACGCCTACGCCGCCGGGACGAATTCGCCCGCGCCCGCTCCGTCCGAGGTCATGGACGTTGCCCGCGTCCGCTGGCTGAACAAACGAAAACTCCGGTTCGACTATGGAGGACCGCACACATGAGCAAACATATCTTCACGCCCAACGGCAATACGCCGCTCTTCGTCAACGCCGCAAACGGCGCGCTCAAATTCATGTTCCCTGTTCCCGAGCGCTTCACTATCTCCAACGACGACGTCCTCCGCATCGACGATTTCTTCGAGCCCCACATCATGCCAGACGGCACGCCCGGATTCTGGTCCGGACTCCGTCCTGGGACCGACAGCACGCCCGCGCTCTACCTCAAAAAACGCGTCTATCCGACCGGCCTCGGGTTCCGCACGCTCTTTTCCCGCGCGAATCCCTTCCGCCGCGCCGAATGGGCCGCCCTCGCCGCCGACGCCGGAGTCTCCACGCCCGCCGTCCTCGCCATCGGCATCCGCAGGAAAGGCCTCCTCATCAAGGCCGTCTATCTCGTCATGGAGGCCGTCTCCGACGCCGACGAGGTCACGGACATCTTCTGCCGCCCGAACGCCCGCGCACGCGTCGCGCTCTTCATCGAGGACAGTTCCCGCCTCATCGCCGCGCTCCACTCCGCCGAACTCTTCCACGGCGATTTCCGCCTCGCGCATTTCTACTACCGCGGTGCCGTCCTCTCCCTCTGGAATCCCGGCTGGCTTCAGTCATGGTCCGGACACCTCACCGAACGCAGCATCCTGCGCGACCTTGGCACCCTCGGCGCCGCGATCTGCATCGAGGCCGCGAAACACAGGCCCGCGCTCGACGACTTCATATCCTGCGACGCCACCGCCGAACTCCTCCTTGCAGCCTACGCCGAGGTCGCGCCCGGCTGGATCCCCCCGCTCGGACACCTCGTCCGCGTCATCGAGAAAAACTGCGCAAAGAATCCCCGCTGACACCGCCGCCTCCGAGCTTTTCGGATAAGTCTCGTCTTTTTGCTTGTTAGAGGAGCAGGGGAGGGCAGTTCTGTATTCCCAACACGAAAAACGGGACACCCGGATGAGCCGGATGTCCCGAAAATTTCTTTTAAGCTCGAACTGAAACTTACTTCGTTTCGGCGGGAGCTTCCTTCGCGGGCGCGAAATCGTTGATCTTCGCGTTCTTCGCGATCTCGTCGTCGAGCATCTTGTTGAGGTCGGCCTGCGCCTTTTCCGCTGCGAGGTACTCGGTGATCTTGTCCTTGACCTTTTCCATCGGCGTGACTTCTTCCGGAGTCTTTTCGATCAGCTTGATGATGTGGTAGCCGAACTGGGTCTTGACGGGCTTCGTGATCTGTCCGGCCTTTTCGATGCCGAACGCCGCGTCGGCGAACGTCTGGTCCATGGCTCCGCCGCCGTCGAGCAGCATGCCGTCCTTGTCGAAGGCCGGGAGCTTGCCGTTGTCACGTTTGCCGGAGGGGCAGTCGCTCTTTTCCTGCGCGAGCTTGTCGAAGCTGGCGGGATCCTTCAGAAGTTCGTCGTAGATGGCGTCGATTTTGGCCTTGGCTTCCTTGTCGGCGGCTTCGGCGTCCGTCGCTTCTTTTTCCTCGTCGAGCTGGATGAGGATGTGCGCGACGGTCACGCCTTCGGGCTTCGTGACGTCTTCGATATGCTCGTCGTAGAACTTCTTGACGTCTTCGTCGGAGACGTTCTTTTTCGCCTTGTCGAGGAACTCGGTGTGGACGAACTTGGAGAGGGCGGCCTTCTTCTGAATCTCGGGATTCTCGGAGGTCTCCTTCATGTGCTCCTCGATCGTGAGGCCGCGGTCCTTCAGCGCCTCTTCGATCTCTTCCTGCTCTTCCTTCGGCAGCTCGGCGAATTCTTCCTTCATCTCCTTGGCGACGAATTCGGCGGAGGGCTTGAAACCGGCCTTTTCGGCCTGCTTCAGCATGACCTGGTCCTTCACCATGTCTTCGATCTGCTTGTTCATCGCCTGGCGGAGACGTTCCTCGCCGATGCTCTTGTAGATCTCAATCGGGACTTCCTGCGAGACGAGCTCGTCAATGATCTCTTTTCTGGCGATGGGCTCGCCGTAGACCGTGGCGACGGGATCGGGGAGGAAGGCGAGGACTTCGAGGATTTCGGCCTCGGAGGCGGGCTTCATATCGAAATCCTGCATTTCCGCGGCCTGGGTCTGGGTCTGGTCGCCGCCGGGCTGCGCCGCCGGTTCTTCGGTCTTCTTGTCGCCGCAGGCGCTGAACGCGGCGGCCGCGATGCCTGCCGCGAAGCAGATCGCAGCGGCTTTTCCGGTGAATTTCATGATGTTCATGTTCACTCCTGGTTCTGAGTTATCGTTTGTTATCGTATGATTGTATGTTGTGCCGGGGTCCTGCTTCCGGAACCCGCCGGACGGGGCGTCCGCGTTTCCTTCCGCAAAAACGGATATATACCATTAGCACCGATTCCCGCGTTTTCAAACCGGAAACATGACTTTTTTCGGGAAAGTTTCGATTCCGGTGCGGTCGCGGGAGGGCGGATGCGGCGGTCAGTCTTCCGGTTTCCAGTATTTGACGGTCTTGCGGATGTTCGCGATCTCCTTGTCGAGTTCGTTTGCCTTGGACGGGGCTTTCGCTTTCACGAGGTCGTCCATGATCTTCGCCTTTTCGGCGTCGTACGTGCCGGGGTACTGCGTGCGGTTGGCTTCGTAGTGGTCCTTCAGCGCGTCCTCGTCGATCTCTTTCTTCGCGGCGTCTTCCGCATGCTTGTTTACGAAGAGCTGCATGGCGGTCTGCTTCTGGATGGTTTCGATTTCGGCGACCTTCGCGATCTGGTCTTCCAGCGACGCCCCCTGCGCTTTCAACGCTTCCTCCAAGTCCTTTCTCTGGTCGGCGGGTAGTTCGTCGAGCTCCTTCATCACGGAATCCTTCACGAGCTGCGCGGACGGGACGAATCCGGCCTTCTGCGCGAGGTAGAGCAGGATCGCGTTGTCGAGGTTCGCCTGGATCATCTCGCCGACGGATTCCTTCGTGATGTGCGCGCAGTCACTGGCGGTCGGTTCCTGTTCGAATATCTCCTTCAGGAGTTCTTCCTTTGTCAGCTTCAGGTCTTCGTATTCCACAAGCATGTCGGGCAGATAATCGAACTGCTTCTTGAGTTCCTCCATCGTGACGGGCTTTCCCTTGCCGTCGAGGATGTCCTGAATCTTGTCGATGTATTCGGCGGAGTAGCCGGAGAGTTTGCCGAGTATGGTCTCGCCGTCGGCGGCGAGCACGACCGTGCAGGGATAGCCGTCTACTTTGTATTGTTCGGCGAGTGCGACGTTCTGCTTCTTCAGTTCGGCAGGGAGTTCCTTTTCCTGCGGGAAATCAACTTCGACCAGCACGAGCTTTTTGGAGAATTCCGCGAACTCGGGCTTGTCGAGCACGCCCTCATGGAGCCGCTGGCACCAGATGCACCAGTCGGACCCGGTGAAGAACATCAGGATCGGCTTCTTGTCGGCGGCGGCCTGTTTCTTCGCCGCGGCGAAATCGGTCAGCCACGCGAGCTTTTCCCCAGCTTCATCAGGGGTTTCTTCCCCTGATTTTTTTTTTGCGCTGGTTGCGGCCTTTTTCACCGCTTTCTGAAGTTTGCTCACGAGCTCCTTGTCATAGCCGACCGAACGGGTGATCTCCTTCTCGCCGTCGGAGGCGACCAGGACCATCGTCGGATAGCCGTCGACGTCGAACTTGTCGCCGAGCTCCTTGTTCTGCTTCTTCAGCGCGTCGGATTGCGGCTTGGAGTTCGGGAAGTCGAGCTCGAGCAGGATCACGTTTTCCTTTGCGAAATCCTGAAATTCCTTCTTGTCGAGGACGTCCTCGTGGAGCTTCTTGCACCAGCCGCACCAGTCGGACCCGGTAAAGAACATCAGGATCGGCTTCTTTTCTTCGGCGGCCTGCTTCTTCGCGGCCTCGAGGTCGGTCAGCCAAGCGGATTTCTCCTCCTTGGCGGCCTTTTCGGCCTTCTTTTCCGCCTCTTTGGCGGGCTTCGCATCGGCGGCGTTCAGGGCCATTCCGGCGCAGACCGATCCGCAGAGCGCGGCGGCGAGTATCAGTTCGAAATGCTTCATGGAATATCCTCCATCGTGGTTGATTTCAAAAATAAAATGAATCTTAATATTATAGCATTAGACAGCGGAAAATGCAAATATGTTCCAAAGACGCCTCCCCAAAAAAGTTGTTTCTTTGTCTTTTCGGCGGCCGTGCGGACCGGAAAAGAAAAAACAGGAAAACCGCCGCGGGAGTCTTGCATTCGGGCGTTTCATGCGCTATAGTATCGCATGTTTTCATTCATACATATTGATTTTGCAACTTCGAGGGTGCCGCATGAATAAATCCTGTCTCGTCTTGTCCGCCGCGCTCTGCTGCGCCGGGATCGTCTTTGAAGCCGCCGAGATCGAGAGATCCTCATTCCCGTATCCTGATCCGGGGACGGATCCGTTCTACATGGAAACAGGGAAAGAGGTCGCGTGCCTCCCCGCCGGATTTGTCACGCTCACGGGCGGCCCGCTCGCCGAACGCCAGAAGCTCAACAACCATTACATAGCGTACACGATCAAGCCGGACCGCCTGCTGGAACCGTTCCGCATCCAGGCCGGCCTGCCGAAGAAGGCCGACCGCTACGACGGTTGGGAGGACGGCGAACTCTCCGGGCACGCCATGGGGCATTACCTCTCCGCGCTCGCTTATGTGTACGAGCTTACGAAGGACCCGCAGGCGCTGAAGCAGATCAAGTACGTCGTGGACGAGATCGCGAAGATGCAGGATGCGGACCCGG
>Ga0310786_10008559_pt1 | contig 13115 bp, 13 predicted proteins | sample AusTroGonzalo_MG_FD_203881 | JGI IMG/M metagenome (GOLD analysis project Ga0310786, IMG submission 203881) | Bovine rumen microbial communities from tropical cattle in Woodstock, Queensland, Australia - Gonzalo_03 (v2) (version 2) | ecosystem: Host-associated > Mammals > Digestive system >... | reverse complement strand
CCGCTGGAGAAATATGTCTGTATCGGCGCCCGGCGTGAAATCGCTAACGCGGATACGCTGATCGTGGCCGGAACTTCCCTCATGGTAGAACCGGCGGCTTCATTTATCGAAGGTTTCAGAGGGAAACACCTGATTGTCATCAACAAAGAAGAAACGCCTGCGGATACGCGGGCGGAACTGGTGATCCGGGGAGACGTGGCAGAAGTGTTCAGCCGGCTGTAAATGCAAATGGATCCATGAGAGTTTCATGGATCCGTTTTTCTTAAGCGGCCAGGTCCCTGGTCAGCATCAGGATAAAGTAAAACAGGCCGACCAGGCAGACCAGCGCTCCAATGAGATATAATATTTTTCTCATGGGATTCCGGTTGGGTTCATCATGCTTTTCATGTTTTCCGCGCATTATAAGATCCTCCCGTTCCGTTACTCACTGACCTTTGGATAAAATTCCACGGTATAGGATGTGAGATCATACGAGCCTGCCAGAAAACCCCGTATCAGCACTTCTGCATTGGATCTGGCGTTGTCCAGGATGCCGTTCCGGATGGCGGTTTCCCGGGCGCTTTCCTTCAGGGCGGCATTGCCGGTCTGTACGTCCTGAACTTTCAGGGAAGTAAAAAGATTAGCCCCGTCATTATAAAGGACGAAACTGTCGTCTTTGATCTCTGTGCTCAGGATCTTAAACTCCGGAAAGGTGACCCTGATAATATGCCGGAGGTCATCCGTTTCGATTTTAATATCCTGAAAATCAATACCGGCTTTGATGGTTCCGTCAAAGCTGTAGATATAATTGCTTTGCGTGCCGGGAATCTGGATACCGAAGATGTTGCGGGATTTATTGATTGTCTGTACACTGGTGAAATAACCGGCCTGGGTGGCGAGTTCCCCGATATTCTTTAAGCCGAGATTTGTCGTTTTCGAGAAGAACCGAGTGCCTGTAGCGCCGAAATAGCCCAATGCCCCGAGAATCACGATCAGCAGAACCGCGAAGAAGATGACGGAACCCGGCCGGAAAGCGTGCCTTTCACAGTAACGCCTGAACCGCCCCGGCTTTTTTTCCGGTTTCTGATCCACTATTCTTCACCCCTCCAAGAAACGCTGCAGCTCCGGCTGAGCGTTCCGGAAACTATCCGGAATTATATCATCTGCGGAAAAAACTGTCCACCGAAAAAGGAAACTATCACAATCATTTTTACAGAAACGGGTGGCAAATATGGAAAAAACGCTGAAGGATTACCTGTCCGATCCGAGGATCAGTCAGATTGCCCGGGACGCGATCCGGAAATGGGATCTGTCCGGGGAAGCCGTCTGGAACAAAAACCTGACTCAGCTTAAGGAAGACTTCGCCGGGGAAATCGGGAAGGGCTTTGAAAAACTGTATGCTATGGCCGATACTGGGGACTGGTATTATCCGCTGTACAGTGAGGAAGAGTGCGAGGAGCTTGAAGACCGCAGAGGTGTGAACCTGGTGCGGTTCGCGTCGGAGGACCCTGCTGCCGCGAGCCGGCCGTTTATACTGCTGGTGCCCGGCGGCGGCTTTGTGAACGTGTGGAACCTGACGGAAGGCTGGCCGGTGGCCGCACAGTTTAATGCGCTGGGTTATCATGTGTTTATCCTGACTTATCAGGTACAGGGCGAAGACGGACTGCTGAAACGGAACATGGAGGATTTTGCCCGGGCGTTGAAACTGATCTCCGCCAATGCGGAGCGCTTCGGTGTACAGGGAGACAGGTACATTACCTGCGGCTTTTCCGCGGGCGGGTATCTGGTCTGCCTCTGGAACACTGAAATAGGATATCGGGACAAAGGGCTGCCCAAACCCGAGGCGGTTTTCCCGGTTTACCCGGTGGTGACGCTGAAGGATGACAACGCCCGCTATGAGGGAATTGATCCGGAGGAAGCGATGTGGCTGTACGGCTGTGATATGCAGTCGGCGGTGGCAGGTTCCTATGAGATTCCCGAGCATGCGGAAGGTTTTCCACCCTGTGCGGTATTTGTTGCTGCGGGAGATGAACTGGTCAACCCGGAGAATTCGAAGATCCTTGCCCGGACGTTGGATCGGCTGGGTATTCCCTGCCGGCTGGAGATCGGGCCCACCGGCGGACACGGATTTGCCGATGGCAGCGGTATGTGCATGGCCGGCTGGACGGAACGCGCGGTCCGGTGGTATGAGAGCCTGAAAAAAGACAATTGACATAGAGTGAGCTTCAATGTTTATGATATAAAAAAACATAGCGACTGGAGGAAGGCATGATGTTCGGATTCAATTACTATACGCCGACAAAAGTTGTTTTCGGAAGGGAAACAGAAAAACAGGTTGCTGAACTGATTAAAGCATTTGGCGGAACAAAGGTCCTGATACATTATGGCGGCGGGAGTGTAATCCGCTCCGGACTGCTGAAGCGGGTGGAGGACACGCTGGACGAGGCGGGCATTCCTTATGTGACGCTGGGCGGCGCGGTGCCGAATCCGCATCTGGGTTTGGTCTATGAAGGAATTGATCTGTGCAAAAAGGAAGGGATTGATTTTCTGCTGGCAGTCGGCGGAGGCAGTGCGATTGACTCTGCCAAGGCCATAGGTTACGGCGTGACGAATGAAGGTGACGTCTGGGATTTTTATGATTACAAACGCCAGGCGAAGGCCTGCCTGCCCCTGGGTGTGATCCTGACGATTGCGGCGACCGGGAGCGAGATGAGTGATTCCTCGGTGATCACGAAGGAGGAAGGGCTGGTGAAACGCGGCTACAGCAGTGATTACTGCCGGCCGAAGTTTGCGATTATGAATCCGGAACTGACGATGACGCTTCCGGATTACCAGACAGCCTGCGGTTGTACGGATATTATGATGCACACGATGGAACGCTATTTCACCAACGGCGGGAATATGGAAATCACCGACAGTATGGCGGAAGCCTTGCTGCGCACGGTGATGACGAATGCTGAAATCCTGGCGAAGGATCCGAAGGACTATGATGCCCGCGCGGAAATCATGTGGGCGGGAAGTCTCTCCCATAACGGTCTGACGGGATGTGGCAATGACGGGGGAGACTGGATGACCCACAAGCTGGAGCATGAACTGGGCGGCTTGTATGACGTGGCGCACGGTGCGGGACTCGCTGCGGTATGGGGCAGCTGGGCCCGGTATGTCTGCGCGGATTGCCTCCCGAGATTCCGCCGTTTTGCGGTGAATGTGATGGGTGTTGATGATTCCGGCACTGATGAGGAAATTGCCCTGAAAGGAATTGAGGCTCTGGAGGCTTTCTTCCGGCGGATCGGGATGCCGACAAACCTGCGGGAGCTGGGAGTGAACGTGACGGAGGAAGATCTTGAGGAAATGGCGCATAAATGTGCCGTAGGTGTTGGCGGAGCGATGGGATCAGCCAAACTGCTGAGGGAAGAGGATATGCTGGCGATCTATAAGGCGAGTGTATAAAATAACAGCAGTATCGAACGGATCGGAGGGGCCGCCTGCATGTTTTCTGCAATGCTGAAAAAGGGGATACTGATCCTGCTGGTTCTGATTTTGTTTGCAATACCGGCAGGATGCAGTGCACAGACGCAGCAGTCAGACATGATTGAGGCGGCCTTCTCCATGCTTGAGGAAGGAAATCCCTTTATCACCCGGTATGAAAAACTGACCGGGCGGGAAATCACACCGTTGTTTCCGCAGGGGGTGCCGTACTTTTTCGGTGGAATTGCCAAGCCGTCAGGGAATGGATATTTCTTTATTGCATATCCGCATTATTATGTAAAAGTGTGTGAAAAATCATCCGGTTATTTCACCAAAGGGATGAAGTACCTGTATGGGGTGGACTGCTCCGGATTTGCGCGCTATGTGTGCATGGCATGTAAAAAAGAGCAGCTGCCCGCGTTGTCTGCGATCCTGACGGACTGGAATCAGCGGCCATATCATGTGTATGATTACCGGAAAGGTTTCGAGGCGCCGGCTTATTCCAGGCTGCATGAAACGCTGCAGGTGGGTGATATGCTGGTAATCCGCCATGAGATCAGTGAATACAGGCATGTGATGATGTATATCGGGACCCTGCGGGATTTTGGTTATACAGAAGCAGAGGAGCCAGCGCTTGCGTCATGGCTGGATTATCCGCTGGTGATCCACTGCGGAACGAATGGTTTCTGCGGCGAACGGTTCCAGAAACTGATAGACGAAAACCCGGATCGTTATGGACAGTGCCTGACGACAGACGGAGGCGTAGCGGTATCCATTCTCGGTCCGTTACCGGAGGAGGCTCCGAAACATGGGCATCTGCAGCAATCGGATTTTGACTGGTTTGAGATGAAGGACGAAGGGTACTGCCTGACAGTGATTAATCTGGCAGATGTGAAATACTATTGCTGGTATCGGCCGCAGGATCGGAAATGGTAGCAGCACAGACCTGAGACGGCCGAAAATGATGCCGAAGCGGGCTGCAACCCCCTCAAAGGCTTGATATTTCAAAAAAACTGTGATACAATTCGGCGAAATCCAAGGAAGGAAGGCATTGAAAATGGCTACCGTTAAAAAAGAAATTGAAAAGAAGATTGTAAAGAAGACGGCTGCAACCGCCAAGAAGGCTGCTGCCGCTACTGTGGCGAAGAAAGCCGCTGCTAAGGCTGTCAAGGCTGCTGCTCCGGCCAAGAAGGCCGCTGCCCCGGCTGTGAAGCCCGCTGCTCCGGCCAAGAAGGCTGCCGCTCCGGCCAAGAAAGCTGTTCCCGCCAAGACGTCGAAACCCACTGAAGTGATCATCGAAAGTCCTCTGGGTGGTAAAATTACCCCCGAAGAGATTATCAAGCGTGTCGGGAAAGTTGATCAGATCTTTATCCGCGTTGATGAGAACAAAGCTTACTGGGTCAAAGGCGATAAAAGCGGCAGCGTGGAGCTGTGGAAGTAATTGATTGAATTCAAAGCCGCCGTCAGGCAGATAGTCTGACGGCGGCTTTGCTGTAAAAAACTGTTTCATTTTGTTGATCCGGTTGTCGGCAATAAGGGCCGGAGCGATTTCCGGGAAAACCCATTGAATTTTGCCGGAATCAGCCGAACATCCATTTAACGATGTATTGAATGTGCTCAGACCAGAATTTCATATCATGGATACCGGGAGCTTCGTGATATTCATGCGGGACTCCCTCGCTTTCGAGGAAACGGTGCATGGCGCGGTTCGGCTCAATGAGGAAATCTTCTGTACCGCAGGCCATATAGATATCCGGGATCTTTTCCCCGGCCGCCTTGAGCTTTCTGACGAGAACTTCGGGATTATTATCGCTTTCCAGCAGCTTTTCCGGCTCTCCGAAGCATTCCCGGTAATAATCATAGTTTGCGACTTCGTTGCCGCTGCCGGGTTTCATCTGCGCGACCTCATGATGGATGAAGGCTGAGGACATGGCGCCGATCTTGCCGAAGGTATGCGGATAGGCGAGGCCGGTGTGCAGCGCGCCGAAGCCGCCCATGGACAGGCCCGCGATGCCCGTATCTTCCGGGCGCATGGCGAGGCGGAACGTGCGGCGGACATAATCCACAAGCTCTTCCCCGACAAAGGTCTGGAAGGCGTGGCCGGTACTCAGGCCGTTGAGATAGAAGGAATTTTCCGCCGAGGGCATAACGATGGCGAAGTTGTACTCGCCAGGCATTTCCCAGGGGACATAGTTGCCGGCTTTGCCGGTATAGCCATGGAGCAGGAAAAGGGTACGGGAAACATTTTCTCCACGGGCAAAGGCCTCCGCGCGGGGATCCTCAGAGCGCAGATCGTTGGGGATCAGCATCTCGAAAGAGGTTTCGCGGCGAAGAGCATTGGAGTAGAATTCAATGCGAAAATATGCCATACAGGTTCCTCCGTAAAACAGTGTTTTTTATTTATTCATATATTAGCATACGGAAGAAAAGAAAAACAATAGCCGGGAGAACAGAAGAAAAGAATACCGGGTAACACAGGAAAAACAATGAAAAAATTGAATGTTCCCGCAGCATGGGGTATACTGAAACGGACTGAAACAGAGAGGGAGAAGGCTCATGAAGATACTGCAGGAGATCCTGGACAGGAAGCTGACCATTTCTTTTGAGGTGTTCCCGCCCAAGAATGATTCAACTTTTGAGGAAGTGCTGCAGGCGACTGAAGAAATAGCCGCACTGAAGCCGAGCTTTATCTCCGTGACCTACGGCGCCGGTGGCAAGGGCGGCAAATATACCATGGAGATCGCACGCAGGCTGCAGAATACGGACGGCGTGGAAACCCTGGCCCACCTGACCTGCGTCGGCGCAGGCAGGGAAGACGTCAGCGCCTACCTGCAGGCGATGAAAAACGCAGGCATCCATAATATCATGGCGCTGCGGGGAGACCTTCCGGAGGACATGTCTCCCGACGCCATGCGGGAAAGCCCTTATCCGCATGCTTCCGATCTGATCCGGGAGATCCGGGCAGCCGGTGATTTCTGCATCGGCGCGGCATGTTATCCTGAAGTGCATGTTGAGAGTTCTGTGCAGGCAGATGACCTGAAGTACCTGAAGGAAAAGGTGGAGGCAGGGGCAGATTTCCTGACGACACAGATGTTCTTTGACAACAACCTGCTTTACAATTTCCTGTATAAACTCCGGGAAACGGGCGTAATGGTACCGGTGGTGCCGGGAATCATGCCGATCACCGGCGCAAACCAGGTGAAACGGGCCCTGAAACTGTCCGGCAGTTTTATGCCCCGGCGCTTTACGAGCCTGGTGGATAAGTTCGGTTCCTCGCCGGATGCCATGAAGCAGGCGGGAATCATCTATGCCTGCGATCAGATCATTGACCTGTTTGCCAACGGAATCCGCCATGTGCATGTTTATACGATGAATAAGCCGGACGTTGCCGCGGCGATCCTGAACCATCTGTCCGGCATACTGGGGAGGATCTTCTGATGCTGACGGAGGAAGGCGTGCGGATCGTGGAGCTCGGAGAGATTCCCTTTGATGAGAAAGAGATCCTGCGCTACGCCATGCTGCCTTCTTTCGCACCCCGGCCTGAGGAATTGCCGCTGCAGGAATGCCTGGAGGCGGCGAAAGGCGCCGCACAGTGCCGGGCCGTATGGCGCCGGTATCCGCTGAAGCGGGACGGTGAAATCCTGGATCTTGGTTTTACAAAGACGGCGTCAAAGGATCTGCGCAGGCATTTGGAAGGCTGCGATGAAATCCTGCTGTTTGCCTGCACCGCCGGAGCGGAAACAGACCGGCGGATCGCCCGGGCGAAGATGGCGTCCCCGGCGAAAGCGCTGCTGATGCATGCGATCGGGGCGCAGCAGGTGGAAGGCGCCTGCGACAAACTCTGCGGACAGCTGGCGGAACTGTTCAGGGACCGGAAGCTGACGGATCGCTTTTCCCCGGGATACGGGGATCTGCCGCTGGCGATGCAGAAGGATGTCATCGCGGCGTTGGACTGTGAACGAACGATTGGGATTACCCTGACAGAGAGCCTGCTGATGACGCCTTCCAAGAGCGTGACGGCGATGATCGGACTGAAGGAGAAAAAGCCATGAGTTTCATGGAATTGCTGAAAAAAGGACCTTTCTATCTGGACGGCGGCATGGGAACGCTGCTTCAGAAGGAGGGCCTGAAACCCGGCGAGACGCCGGAAAGCTGGAACCTGACCCATCCAGACAAGGTAACGGCGATTCACCGCGCCTACTATGAGGCCGGTACCCATATGGTGGCGGCGAACACCTTCGGCGTTCATCCGCAAAGGTACAGTACCGAAGACTGCGAAAGAATGATCCGGGCGGCTGTGGACTGCGCGGACCGGGCGCGGAAGGAAGCGAATGCGCCGCAGGAGAAATTCATCGCGCTGGACCTGGGCCCCTGCGGAAAGCTGCTCCGGCCTTTGGGAACGCTGGAATTCGAAGACGCGGTACGGGGCTTCGCGGAAGTGATCCGCATCGGCGCGTCCTGCGGGGTGGACTGCGTCTTTCTGGAGACAATGAACGACGGGGCGGAGACAAGGGCAGCCCTTCTGGCAGCGAAGGAAAACTGCGATCTGCCGGTACTGGTATCCAACGCCTACGGAGCGGACGGGAAGCTGATGACCGGCGGAACCCCGGAGAGCCTGACCGCTATGCTGGAAGGCCTGGGTGCGGACGCGATCGGCGTGAACTGCTCCCTGGGACCGGAAGCGCTTACACCGATTGTGGAACGCTATCTGGCAGCAGCTTCAGTTCCTGTCCTGATGAAGCCCAACGCCGGGCTTCCGCGGGACGAAGGCGGCAGGACCGTTTACGATGTGGGGCCGGACGCCTTCGCAAAGGAAATCGCGGCGCTTGTAAAGAAGGGCTTGCGGATCATGGGCGGCTGCTGCGGCACCACGCCGGAGTATATCCGCGCGCTGACGGAAGCTGTCGGGACCGATGTTCCGCCGCCTGTCGTGAAAAAGGATAGAACCGTGATCGCTTCCCGGGGACAGGCGCTGGAGCTGGGAAAGGATCCGGTGGTGATCGGGGAAAGAATCAATCCTACAGGCAAGAAAAAGCTGCGTAAAGCCCTGGAAGAGGGCGATATGTCATATGTGCTGAACGAGGCCATTTCCCAGGAGGAACGCGGCGCGCAGGTGCTGGACGTGAATGTCGGCACGCCGGGAGTGGACGAGCCGGCATTGCTGGAAAGTGCGGTTAAGGAGCTGCAGGCGATCACGGATCTGCCGCTGCAGCTGGATACGGCGGATCCGTCCGCGATGGAGCGGGCGCTCCGGATCTATAACGGCAAAGCCCTGGTGAACTCTGTCAACGGGAAACAGGAAGTCATGGACGCGGTCTTCCCGCTGGTGAAAAAATACGGCGGTGCCGTGGTGGCGCTGACGCTGGATGAAGACGGGATTCCCGCTGCGGCGGAGGGACGGCTGGCCATTGCGGAACGGATTCTGAAAGAAGCGGAGAAGTACGGTATTTCCAGGAAGGATATCCTGTTTGATACCCTGACGATGACTGTCAGCGCGGACGCGAACGCTGCCCGGGTGACGCTGGACGCGCTGGGGATGATCCGGCAGAAGACCGGCTGCGCCACGGTGCTCGGCGTGAGCAACGTTTCCTTTGGCTTGCCTGAGCGGGAAGTATTGGGCAGCACCTTCCTGACGCTGGCGCTGGAAAGGGGACTGAGCGGCGCGATCATGAATCCGCTGAGTAACCGGATGATGGGCGCGATGATCAGTTTTCGGACGCTGACGGGACGGGATGAGAACTGCGGCGAATATATCCGCTTTGCCGGCAGCCTGCCGAAGTTACAGGCAGCGGCTTCCGCCGCTGTTCCGGCAGGAGCTGGGGCGAAAGAGCCTGAAACCAGCGGCCTGCGCCGGGCAGTGATCAAAGGCCTGTGCAGAGACGCGGAACGGTTTGCCCGGACCGCACTGGAAGCCGGACAGGACGGTATGGAACTGGTTCAGGGAGAGATTATTCCCGCCCTGGATGAGGTCGGCAAAGGATTTGAGCAGAAAACGATCTTTCTGCCCCAGCTGATGATGAGCGCGGAGGCGGCGGAAGCGGCTTTCCGGGTCATTAAGGAAAAGGCCGGAGCCCGGGATGAAAACCAGGGGAACGGTACGCCTGTGGTGATTGCCACGGTGAAGGGCGATATACACGATATCGGCAAGAATATCGTAAAGCTTCTGCTGGAGAATTACGGCTTTGCGGTAACGGACCTGGGGAAGGATGTGCCGCCGGAGACTGTGCTGGAGGCAGTCGAAAGACTGCACGCGTCGGTGTGCGGCCTGAGCGCGCTGATGACGACGACAGTGCCGGCCATGGCGGAGACGGTGCAGTTGCTGCATGAAAAGGCGCCCTGGTGCCGGGTGATGGTGGGCGGAGCGGTGCTGACCGAGGAATACGCGAAGGAGATCCAAGCCGACGGATACGGCAGGGACGCCATGGCCGCCGTACGGCTGGCGGAACGGTTTACAAAGGAAGGAAACGGAGGACAGGCGGAATGAAAAAACGGATCGTCTGCCTGTTCCTGTGCCTGCTGCTGGTTCCGCTGTTTGCGGGAGCTGAGGAGCCGGAACACTTTTTTGACGATGTGGAAAGGGACGCGGTCGGCGAGGTGACCAAGACCTATGATTCTCCTACGCTGAAGTACACGATTGAAAAATTCCGGATGCACGGGGAGCTGTGCCGGCTGGTACGTGTGTGGGTTCAGGATCCTGCCAGGCAGATCCGCCGGGAAACGGCGACCTGGAGGAAGAACCTGAAATTCCCCAAAACCCTGGCGGACAGGATAGAAGGCGCAGCCCTGGTAATCAACGGAAGCGGGTATGTCAGCCCGGAGTTTCCAGAGATTCCGGACAATTATCCGGGAGAAAGCAAGGATTATTATTATACACCGCTGGGCTCACTGTCGATTCTCAACGGTGAAGTGCTGCGCAATCTGGAAGGTGTTCCTTATTACGGCATTACGTTGGACGCGGATGGGCTTCAGATGTATACCGGTGAAGATAACGAAAAAGTGCTTGCAACGAATCCAAGCCAGACCTGGTCTTTTTACGAGACCTGTCCGCTGCTGCGGGATAATCAGGATTTACTGCCCGAAGAATGGAAATTCGCCGACAGGCGGGCGGCCAGGACGATTATCGCGCGGCTGGACAGGAATAACTACCTGATCCTGATGGTGGATACCAGTCTGAAAAACGGGATCAGTCTTCGCCGGGCCCAGGTGTTTTTCCAGGAAAACTTTAATGCCGAATGGGTATACAACCTGGACGGCGGACCCTCTTCGGCGCTGCTGATCAGAGACCGGGAGGCAAAAAAAGTTCACGCCCTTATGGGTGCGGGCGCGAAAGATTTCGACATTATGGCTTTTGTGGAATGATCAGGGACGGCGCTTGCGGTTGATCCGCTGAACCGGATGACCGTGGGCGGCAGAACGGACTTTTCCGTCCCGGCTGATGACAACCCGCTCGGCAGCATGGTTCTGCCGGGCGTTTGCTTTTTTCCGGGCAGGCGCCTGGGCCGGTGCGGCGCCGCGGCGGGCCGGAACAGCCTGACCGCTGCGGTCAACCTTTGCCGGGCGGGGTTCCCTGACTTTGGGCGGCGTAGGTGTCGTGATCTCCATGGGCCAGTCGCTCGTCTCCTCATGCAGGCGCTTTCCAATGAGCTTTTCCACCTGGTTCAGCTGTTTTACTTCATCGATACAACAGAAGGAGATTGCCTTGCCTGTACGTCCGGCACGGCCGGTACGTCCGATTCGGTGAATATAGGCTTCGGGCTCCATGGGCATATCATAGTTGATCACATGGCTGAGGCCGGCCACGTCAATGCCGCGCGCGGCGATATCCGTTGCAACGAGCACCCGGCAGTCACCGGCGCGGAAACGGTTCAGGGCTGTCTGCCGGGCATTCTGGCTTTTGTCGCCGTGAATGCCGGCGGCTTCGATGTCCTTGCGCTTCAGGTCCCGGACGATCCGGTCCACCCCGTGTTTGGTGCGGGAGAAAACGAGGGCGTTTTCCACATCCGGGTCAGACAGCAGCTGCGCGAGCAGGTGCTTTTTATTTGCCTTATCGACATAATAGAGGCATTGGTCGATGGCGTCGACGGTGGAAGTCACAGGGTCAACCTTGACATTTTCCGGATCAACGAGCAGATCCAGGGCGAGTTTTTCGACTTCCGGCGGCATGGTGGCGGAGAAGAGCAGCGTCTGCCGCTGATCCGGCAGGTTGCGGACGATCTTCCGTACATCATGAATAAAGCCCATGTCCAGCATCCGGTCTGCCTCGTCCAGTACGAAGATCTCCACCCAGTCCAGGCGTACCAGGCCCTGGCCCATCAGGTCCAGCAGGCGTCCGGGACAGGCGATCACAATGTCCGCGCCGCGGTGCAGCGCTTCCACCTGGCCGCCCTGGCCGACGCCGCCGAAGATGACGGCGCTCTCCAGCCCCAGCCCTTTGCCGTAAAGCAGGAAGTTCTCATAGGTCTGCAGGGCAAGCTCCCGGGTGGGGGAAAGGATCAGGGAACGAATGACCTTCGCGTTCTTGCGGGGCGGAGTTTCTTTCAGACGTTGCAGGATCGGCAGGGCAAAGGCAGCGGTCTTGCCGGTGCCGGTCTGGGCGCAGCCCAGGACGTCTTTTCCCGAAAGCACCAACGGGATCGTGGCCTCCTGGATCGGAGTCGGGATTTCATAACCGGCGTCTTTGATGTTTTTCAGAAGAGGGGAGATCAAACCAAGCTGATTAAAATCCATAAATGATATTCCGATCTGTTGATTACAGGCCCAGGATACGGGCTGCCTTGAGGATGCAGACCTGGGTCTTGGCGTCCGAAATGGCGCCGTTCATGACCTGGTCCACGAGATCCTTCAGGGGGATGGTGTAGATATCGAGAAATTCGTCCTTGTCCAGATGGCGCTCTCCCTTGTGCAGGCCGCGGGCCAAATACATGGTGATGTACTCGTCGCTGTAGGCGGGAGCGGGATGGAAGGCACCCAGGTCTGTCCATTCATCGGCGGTGTAGCCGGTCTCTTCGCTGAGTTCCCGTTTGATGGCGGAAAGCCGGTCTTCATCCGGGGCGTCCAGCTTGCCGGCCGGGATTTCCCAGATGACCTGGTCGAGAGGATAGCGGTACTGCCTTTCCATGATAACCTCGTTGTCCTCCGTAACGGGAATGACGCAGACCGCGCCGATATGGCGGATGACTTCGCGGACAGTCTTGCTGCCGTTGGAAAGCTTCACCTTGTCGCGCTTCACGTGCAGGATAACGCCGTCAAAGATATCTTCGGAAGAGGTTGTTTTCTCCGCAAGCCGCTTCAGTTCGCTGCTTTCATCAAATTCTATCATGTTTCCCATCCTGTTTCTGAGTTTATCATGCCTTCGGGGCAATGGTAGCCTTAATGCGGCGGACGCCGGCGGAGGAAGATTCTTCCTTGCGGATCTTGAAAGAGCCCAGGTCGCCGGTATTGGCGGCATGGGGACCGCCGCAGATCTCGAAGGAATACTCGCCCATCTTATAGGTGCGGACAGTTTCGCCGTATTTGCTCTCAAACAGGCCGATGGCTCCTTTGGCCTTGGCTTCGGGTACGGTCATCTCCTCGCAGACGACGGGAACCTTCGCGTCGATGGCAACGTTCACCAGGCGCTCCACTTCGGCAATCTCCTCGGGCGTCATCTTGCGGCCGAAGGAGAAGTC
>Ga0310786_10008558_pt1 | contig 13115 bp, 22 predicted proteins | sample AusTroGonzalo_MG_FD_203881 | JGI IMG/M metagenome (GOLD analysis project Ga0310786, IMG submission 203881) | Bovine rumen microbial communities from tropical cattle in Woodstock, Queensland, Australia - Gonzalo_03 (v2) (version 2) | ecosystem: Host-associated > Mammals > Digestive system >... | reverse complement strand
TCGTCCTTTTGGTTTTCGTACTTAAATGCGATTGGATTTGTTATGAAGTTTATCGTAGATCCAGTCTCTTGCACTGCTATTGCGAAACATTTCAGAACAGCTTTGATTAACGTCGCTAATACGCGGATAACAATGGTTATTGGGGTTGCTACAATTATACTCAAGCATGCTATTGTACGCGTGAATACATTTGTGAGCAACCAAATTGCCCTTTCTTCTCCAACGAATGCCTTAGCTACGTCGTATGCGTCCTGTTCCGTTTCTTCTCTGGTAAAGAAACATTCACCAAAAAATACTTTCTTCATACTGATTCCTCCTTTCAGAATTAAGCATTTCTGCCATTATATACAGTGTAAAACTCGCGAAAAAAAAAAAGAAGGCGTGCAATCAGTGCTTCCTATGATTGCTAGAGTAGTCCAACTATCCGACCACATGTCTTGCAACGACTTCAAGCCAATAGCCTCTTGTCCCCTGTGGACTTCCACATATTGTTCCTCCGGTTTACTTGTCTAACCTTCTTCATTATATTCCTTGTGAAAATCGCGTGAAAAGAAAGAGACCTCGCCAATCTAGCTAGCCTCTTCCATGCCGATGTTACTTCGTGTAGAATGTGACGTACACGAGTTCAGTTTTGGGATATGAAGTCTCAGACTCTTTACTTGTTATCCGGATCAACGCCCCTTTATCGTCCTTATCGATGACTTTCGCTTCTGCGATCATTCCGCCCATGCCCATGAACGCTTCTTCGTTGTGCTTCCAAACCGTTCCGAGTTCGGCCTTTTTGACCTCTTCGAAAGTCACCCCTATACATTTTGTGGGGCTGCCCAGCGTAAATGCCGGAGACTCAATCACTTGCATAACCTTTTCAGTATACATTTTTTCTACCTCCAAATATTTTAGTAACCTTTCGGTCCATTATATAAGGAGTATTTTTCGCGCAAAAGAAAAGAGCCCATGCGATCGTCACCGCACAGACTCAATTCTGTTAATCAGTCTTCTTCATAAACTTCATCGTAATTCTCTGTATCAGGCACCCCTGCGATTTCTGTGATATGCCGCATCTCCACTTCCGATGGATCTTCTCCATACTCAAGTGTAGAGCAACCATAACCACATTCCTCGCAGATGAGTGAATCTTTCCACTTCTCATCCTCAAATACCATGAGATTACCACACTCGGGACATAGATACTTACCCGTCCTGAGCGCTTCTTTCAGTTTATCATTCATGCTGATTACTCCTTTCATGATAGGTTATAGATAGTATATCATAACCATTTTGAATTGTCAAGGATAATCATATCTCCTCATAATATTCGATGTGGAAATGGCTTAAAAAGCAAAAGAGCGACTGTTTCCAGCCGCCCTACTGCTTTTAATGAATCTCGATAGGTACTACTCTATATTCGTATTCATGGTCGTCATAGTATGCGTCCCATCCGCCAAGATCACCCTCTCTAGGTTTGACCATTTCTAACTGTGGAGCAAGAATGCCCTCAGAATCCTCACCAAGATCTTCGTAACACGCAACGTCTCTTTGATAATCGGACGTGAACTCCTCGATCTTTGCGTTGGCAAGTTCCTTAGATCTCGCCATTGCTTCGTCTTGATTTTCAAATCCTCCCTCGTTGCATAATACGTCTGTGTAAGCACACGAGTCTTCTGCCCACTGTTCATGGTCATCGTAGGTCTCTCTTATCACGTAGACTGTCATAACAACAACCCCTTTCGTATAATAGTAACCTTTCGGTCCATAATATTCAATGCAAACTTAGCGCAAAAAGGAAGAGCGACTGTTTCCAGCCGCCCTAACTTTTTAGTTGACCGGAGTAGCTACATACCGGAATTCTTCCCAGATGTATGCGGACTTCCAACCGTTTTCAATCTTTTCGATGGTCGGGGGATCAGGCGCGAATTCGTTCTCAAACTCCATATCCTGAAGCTTTTCGAACCGTTCGAAACAGTCTTTCGCCAACTGTTCGCATATAGCGAGCGCAGTTTCTTCAGATTCGAAATCGTCTTCAGTGATGAGGTTTTCGATTTTTCTTGGCACCTCTTCGTCCGTCTCGTCAAGATATATACTAATGATTCGAAATCTCATATCATCTACCTCCTTTCGTATTATAGTAACCATTCGGTCCGTAATACACAATGCAAACTTAGCGCAAAAAGGAAGAGCCCTTGTTAGAGCTCCTCGATTGTAAGTTGATCCATTCTTTCAATTCCGATTTCAACCATGTATTCAGATATTTCTGCTATCATTTCTTGCGGTATTTTGCCGAGTGTGTCATATCCGTACTTCTTCTTTACATTGCGGCGAACGTAATCTCTAAAATATGCCATTCTGCTTTCATCTAATATACCCTTATCGTATATTGAAGTTTTCTTGAATACTTTAGATGTCGCGTACCGCCATAACTCTGCCCATACGTCTTGAGCCCACTTGGCTTGTCCTCCGATCTTGATAACTCTGTATCCGTTATTTTCAAGTTCGGTTTTCATCTCTTCTAGTGTCATATAGACCACCTCCTCATTACATACCATGCAAACTTAGCGCAAAAAAGAAAGAGCCCCTGTCACGGGCGTCCTTCCTTTCTCGCCTCCAAATATTTTTTGTTTGCATACATCTCAATGATGTAACCGATAGTGATAACCGGAATAAGTGCAATAAGATCGATTTTAGCAGCGTCTTCCAGTCCGATCACCCAAAACGGCAACCAGACGATTCCAACAAACGCTCTGATCCAAATCGTAATTGCAACTACAGTGTTCCACTTTTTCATAATTACCATCCTTTCAAATGTTTGAAATCATAATATTTAGAGATTTCTCTCATAATATATTTTGTAAAAATCGCGTAAAAAGGAAGAGCCCGCGCATAACACGCGAGCCCTCCAAACCTGTTTGCTCTCACTTTTTGAACTGGTCTTTCACCATGTCAAAGGCATTTTTCATACCTTCTCTGAATGTCTTTGATGTCGGAGTCCCCGTCTCTTCGAACTTATACCCCTGATCACTGACCATCAGCGAGAACCCGATTACTGCTGCCAGTTTCGCAATCCCAACAACCGTGTTTACACCCGTAACGATGTAGTCATGGACACGGTTGGCCTTCTGAGAACGGATATCGTCGTCATGCTGTTGCTTCATGACCTCGATCTCATACGTACGAGTATCATTCTCCTCTGCTTTCTGCTGCTTCTCGGCTTCAAGCTTCTTCTCAGCCAAGGAGAGTTCCAGCTTCTTAAACGCAAGCTCCTCTTCCTTCTGCTGTTTCTCGGCTTCAAGCTTCTTCTCAGCAACAGCGAGTTCCTGTCTACGTACTTCGAGTTCGTCGGCCTTCTGCTTCATTTCCGCTTCCGACTTATCTCTCTTCTCCAGGTCTTCCGTGTCCACTTTATATTGCTCGTTACGGAGCTTATACAAAGTGTCGAGATTCTGTCTGACCGTCTTGTAGTCCTCTCCGGTCGGATCAAGAGTTGAAAGCTTTTTTGTGAGCCGTTCAATCTCCTTATCCAATCCTTCAGAATTTTCATACATTGCCATAATGAATCTTCTCCTTTCAAAATATTTGAGCCTTTCGGTCTCATTATAGTATCGGTTATTCTCGCGTGATTGGTGTGAGATCGACTTCGAGAAGGATCTCCTTCTGTTCAAGGATGTAATTGATCGGGACTTCGACTTCCATGAATAGATACGGTTCGCCGGTGGAGTTATCCATACGAAGCTTACCAACCCTCTTGTGGTTGTGTTTGCCCGCCATAAATGCCCCAACACTAGAACCGCCAATCAAAAGCCCGATAATAAAGAATGCGATTTTGATCATAATTCCTCCTTTACAATTTTACCATGGTTTTTGGGTTGTGTCGTGATGACTTTAAAGAAAAAGGAAAGAGACTCCGTAGAGTCTCAATCCATTAAATACACAGGTGTTGGCAACAAAACCTCAAACGTGAATCGATACGGACCTTGCAATACTCTGAAATTGTTCGTGCTTATATATCTTGTCCATCCAATTTCATTATCACCATCAGTCGGTTTCTCACAAATGCATCCCAACAATCTACTGTCCATCAGGACGGTATGAATTGTGACGAAACCAGTTGTGGCAACATATTTGTTAAACGTTTCTATAAACTGATTCACAAATTCAGGTTCGATAAGAATCCCGTTTTCAAACATTTCTAGATGTTTCATCGTTAACACCTCCTTTCTATAATGGAAGGTGCAAATATCGCGTGAAAGGGAAAAGAAGAGCGCCCGTTACAGACGCTCAATAATCCTTCTAGGATCTATCTTTTCGAATCCGTGAAGAAAATCTTCAGATCGAACGAACTGATCTCCGATAGATAAACGGATTATTTCAGCAGCACTCATCCTGCCTTTTTTCTCATATATAGGAATAATATCTTCTAACCACGATTCAATCATGGAATCGTCGAAATGTATTCCATATATGATACATTTATATCGGATGACTGCCTCGATATGTCCTATATCACCGGTGTGGATACAAGTTCCTTTCTTTTCAAAGAATTCCTTGTTTGTCATATAGATCCTCCTTTCCATTACAGAAAATGTTATTCTCGCGCGAAAAAAGGAAAGAGACTCCGCAGAGCCTCAGTCCTCATCGGTCGGTTCTCTATGTTCACATATATTTGTGATAATCACCGCGCAATCATATCCGCCGTTTTCTCTGAACCACTCATACAATTCGTCCATAGAATTTACAGTGGTTATGCCAACAGAATGATCATCACGATGATAGTACCAAATGTCGTACATACAGAATCCCTCCTTTCCATTATAGAAAGTGTTATTCTCGCGAAGAAAAAGAGAAAGAGGAGCCACTAGGACTCCGCTTTCACCCATTCAGATGTTACAGTCGTCATTTCTCGTTCCATACCATTCGGTCCCCATCGAACATTTCCGTTTTCACGCATATATTCCCAAATCTGATACTCGCTGAAACCCATTCGCTCGAGAACATCTCTAATATATACATATTCTCCAGATTCGATAGTTTCATTGAGTTCTTTGTTCAGGTCTTTGATGCATGCCTCGAATAAGTCCGACATGAATCCGTCACCTTTTTCGACTTTTACGATTTCGATCATGGTAACACCTCCTTTCTATAATGGAAGGTGTTATTCTCGCGCACGATGAAGTAAATAGAAGAAAAGTCTATAGATATTATAATAGGCTTCTCTGCTCAGAGGAAGGACTTTCTTAGAAGCCATAGAATCGTAGCTATAACCTCTTGTGACACCGTATAGAAGATCTTCGTAGATTTCCGGATGGTCTTTCGTGGCTTCGTCCATAGCGTTTATCACCATCTCGATTCGGCGACTCAACGCTGCTCTCTTGATCGCTTCTTCCTCGGTCGGCTCACGTTTCTCACGAGTAGCGAGACCATCGAGCCAACTTCTCTGTTTCTGCCAATCCCAGAATTGGAAGCAGAAATACTTGAGCTCGTAGTAGCGATTCTTCGGCATCCAATATGGATTTTTTCTGGACACCACGGCTTGTGTTGCCTTGCACATTGGTAAAACTCCTTTCAAATAAAAGAAAAATAGAGAGAATATAAGATGCACTCGGGCTGTAGCTCCGTTGTACTTTTCATATCCTTATTGCTAAAGATCCTCTTATATCTCCATAACACGGTTTGTTATTTTCGCGTAAAAAGAAAAATAAGAAGCTGGATTAACGTTTACGCCTATTGATTATTTCGGACCGAATCCTATTATAATCCAGAATACGGTATTGAGTCAAATCCCGTTGGCGGTGCTACCAATTTCTTCTAAACACCCTTAGTCGCGGGCCTCTGCAAACGATTATTCAAATTTTTCATTTGTCAGCGTTCGTAACAGCCTTAATGCTACCATTTATTACTTCTCATAATACGCCTTGTGAAATTCGCGTAAAAGAAAAAGAAGAGCGGGTGGATTGGTTCACTTGCCGCGTAATAAATACGTTTTTCACCATGCTGATTGTCAGCCCGAATGTAATTCGTTTTCGTCGGGTCCCCTTACTCCCGCCTCTGCATTTCTGCATGCTTACGCTTATCCGATCTTTCGATCGAGGCTGCTATCCCATTTGTAGCTTATACATCCATGAGTGTTACTTTTAGGATATATAAGTCATCGCTCTCCATAAAACCGTATGTTATTCTCGCGAACCAGTCCACACATACCCAGTATCCTCGTACAGTAATTTCGGTGAAATATAGTAGCTTATCCTTCCTTTCTTTGAATCCATCTCCTTTACATCCGTTATCAGTTTGCCGTTCCGGGTAGCTTTACCAATCGGTAGCCATCCAGATATTATCCCGGCTCGAACCCATGACGCATCTCTTCCGTAAACTTTTGCTACGACGGCTATCGGAACCGACCCGATTGCCAAACCATCCATAGCAATCACCTCCTTGTGTGTCATTATATCACACATCACGGGTCGTTTCGTGCCGAATTGTGTCGGCTAGAAAAATAATTGTGTAGAAGTCTTGACATTCATACACCATTGTGATATAATACGGTGTAGGAAAGGTGGTGTAGGAATGCTTATAAAATGTCCAGAATGCAAGCTTCAAGTGAGCGACAAGGCACAAGCGTGTCCTCATTGTGGCTATCCTCTTATGTCTGATGGTAAAAAGAATAAACGTCATCGTCAGAACCATAGGAAGCGTCTTCCAAATGGTTTTGGTCAAATATCTGAAATTCGTGGTAAGGGATTACGAAAACCGTTTAGAGCCATGGTCACAGTTGGTAAGACAGACACCGGCAAACCGATATGTAAGCTCTTAAAACCGAAAGCATATTTCGAGACCTACAATGATGCGTATATTGCTTTAGTTGAGTATAACAGGAATCCATACGACTTGTCTGATGATATCACCATGGAAGAACTTTTCAATAGATGGTCCGAAAAGCATTTTCAAAAACTTATGTCGGCAGACAGTGCTAAGAATATCCGATGCGCATGGAATCACTGTTCTCCAATCTATCGAATGAAAGTAAAAGAAGTACGAGCCCGTCACATGAAAGAAATGATTGAGCAATCTCCAACATCTGATAGAAACAAGATGCTTATGAAGATGGTGCTAAACATGATGATGGATTATGCTGTGGAATATGAGTTGATTGATCACAACTATGCTAGGGACTTCAAGATTGATAAAAGTAGGAAAACTGAAACTGGTGCTCACAACACAATATCGGATGACGAGATTGAAGTCTTATGGTCTCACTCGGGAGAAAGCATGTGGATTGATATGATACTAATCCAATGTTATGGCGGTTGGCGTCCTATAGAACTCTGTCAGTTACGTAAAGAAGACGTCGACCTCTCAATCGGATGTATTACAGGTGGGTCGAAAACAGAAGCTGGTCGCCATCGACAGGTCCCGATCCACGACAAGATAGTCGATATAGTAAGGCGATATCTCGATAGCGGGACATCAGAATTCCTCTTTGGAGAGCTTACATACGATCAATATCGATACGGATTCCATAAAGAACTCGAACGATTAAAATTAACAGACCACACACCGCATGATTGCCGTGTTCGATTCGTAACTGCGGCTAAAAGCTGTGGTATGGACGAGTATGCGATAAAGAGAATAGTCGGCCATGTCATAGGAGATCTCACAGAACGGATCTACACCAAACGAGACTTTTCATGGCTCAAATCAGAAATGGAAAAATTAAGATGAGGTGTAGGAATAGTGTATGAATAAAGCCGTTAAGAGCGCTTTTTGCAACCCTTAACGGCTTCTTCATATACGTATTTACGTGATTTTAGAGGTGATTTAACCCTCTGTAGGCATAAGGAAAATATGCTCGGCACCGCGTAGATACGTTGGTTTTACAGGCAAGTGTAGGAATGATATAGGAACGGTATGTGAATCAACGGCCTTCTTCGAGGTCCATGATGAAACGTTTAAACTTCATACGGGTCTCTTCGTCCTTTGCCTGATACATGAGATCACGGAGCTCATCAGCCATTGCATTGTCGCGAGACCGTCTCATAGAACGATCGTCATAACTCTCATCGCGAGAGAACTGACCCATGGCGTTACGACGCTGAGCCATAGAACGCTCGTCGTAGGAGCGATCGTCATATGCAACCATCGGAATCGGATAGTGCCCGGATTTTCCACCGTAATCGTTTTCTTCCATAGCAATGATGGTAGTGATGCTCTTAAGACTGTGGGTGAGAAGATCGATGGTCTTCAGATCACTCATGTCAGCGATTCGACCCTTGTCGCGAGCCTCATCAAGCTCCTTGCAAAGCATTTTCTTGATATCGTAGTAAGTCTGCATACTCATTTTGAATTACTCTCCTTCCTTAATTGATTCTGCGTACGCCTTCGTAGTCAAACTTCACGTTGCCGTTGACTACGGTTACAGGCTGTGTACTGAGGTTTACAAGTGCGAGACTATCACACCGACAAATACTCGGAACGCTGACAACGATGCCGGTTCCGATATTATCCGCCACCTCTACGGCAGAAGGAGTAGTGAGCATTACGCTATCGAGATCTGTAACACCATCGACGACAAGCGCAAACTTGATCTCTTCGACAGTGCCGCCAGTAGGAATCATGACGTTAAGATGAGCCTCAACGCCATAATCGGTAGCGTAGATCTTACGACAACCACAACCACAGTTGCAGCCATTGCTACCCGGAGCATTAGAAGCGAGGAGAAATGCACCGGCGCCTTTCTTGAAAATGAAACCCTGATTACAGGGGCACGGAGAATCGAGGAAGGCAACCGGCTGATTCGGTTCTACAGTCTGATTTGCGACGATACTGTAATCAGCAGCCATTGGTCATCACCGCCTTAATTGAAGCCATTGCAGCCACAGGTGCTGTTAGCGACATTCACAGGGCAGGTGAAGATCGGCTGGTTACCATAAACCGGAGTAGTGCCGACAGGACAATTCTTGAGACGATCATACAGCGCATCGACTTCGTTGCTGAAGCCCTGAGAGATGAAAGCGTTCTGTGCAGCCTGAGAAGCAGCGAGCTGAGCCATGTTGAGCTGAGAACGGAGATTCGCATTCTCTCTGCGCTCTGCCTCAGTCTCACGCTGTGCATTTGCCAGACGGTCTGCACAGAGGTCATCCTTGATAGACTGGACGCCTGCGGTGATGGCGCTGATGATATTGCTTGTGTTCTGAGCCGCTTCATATCTGTCAGCGCAGTTCTCGGTAGCAACGGTATACTTGAGATCAGCGATGCCAGTGTTGGTGTTGTAGAAGCCCTGCTGATTAGCAGTCTGCTCCGCGAACGAACGGTTGAGGTTAGCGATCTCGTTGGAATAGAGCTGCTGAGAAGTTGCGTTCTGAGCGCTGTTGATAGCAGCCGTGATGGTGTTACCGGTCTGGCAGATGTTCTGGTTGATACCAGCAATACCGAGAGCGGTGTCACCGAAACCAGAAGTGATAGTGTTCTGGATGCCGCTGATCTGAGTCGAAAGCTGCTGATCACGGAAACCATCGTTAATGTTCTGGGAGTTGTTAAGCCACGGATAGAGATAATCCATACCCCACATTCCGCCCATCATGCCAGCACCCATCATAGCGCCACCCATACCGAAGCCTCCGAAACCGCCCCAGCCACCGCCGAGGACCAGAAGCAGAAGAATCCATGCCCAGTCTCCACCGAAACCGAAGCCGCCATTGCCGCCATAACCGCCACCGTACATCGGAGCGACAGGCATTACCATGTTGTTTGTTGCGTTTTCAGAGTTCATAATCTTAGATCCTTTCTAAATATAATAGTGTATTTATATCCCATCGGCTTATGCGCACTCGCCGAAGAATATACTATGGTGAAAATGGTAGTGTGATGTTGTAGTGTATTTGAGTTATCGTCTACCCATGAATCGCATCAGATAATTCTGTGCCATCGGGAGACGGTTCTGAAAAACAGGATTATTAGATTGGAGAACCATTTGCATTAGGGCTTGCGGATCGTTTTCCTTTCCTTCTGTATTGAAGCCCATTTGTTGCATTCGTCTAAGAACCTCAGCTTTTGGGTCTTGGGACTGCGGTTTCGATTGTGCCTGAAAATCACCACCGATGCTTTGATAAAGGTCACTTGCCATGCTTCTGGTCACCTCTATTCTGGTTTTGGTTGTTCTGACGATTGTTCTGGCTATTATCGGAATGAGACTCGAAATCTCTCATGATTGAGGCGATACGGGCTTCTAGCTCTTCTCGTGTCACAAACACAGAAGTATCGATTGACTGATTAGTCGATGGCGTTTGTTGAGGACGAGTGTCAGCTGTTTCTCGCTCATATCTAAAGATTTCAAGTGGGTATGGCATGCCATTTGCGTCTGTGGACTTTATACCAAAGTTATTTTCTTCTGTATTAAAGAGGAAAGCTTTCTGATTCGGTCCCATCGCAAATGATTTCATAGCATTTATGCCTTGAACCCAAGAGATAATCAATCCATTTTGATTTCCGGGAGTTGGTGTTGTAATGCCTCCTGGAATGCCTAGACCAGAATTAAATGGCTGCGGATAACCGTATGCGTTACCGTAACCAAGAGGATTGACGTAAGGAACCGGCATTACGAATCACCTCCGTCAGAGGTCTTCGCATAGTAATAAAGAGGAGTGTCGCTGGATGAATCCCACGAATCGATGATGTCTCCGTTTACTACAGCGACTGCGTGAGTTCCAGTACCGACTATATAAGAACCTTCTTTATGTGAGTTTGCGAAATCAGAAAGTTTATATCCCTTGTTTTCAGGAAGATTGAACTTACGATACCCGAGAGACTTTAGATATTTATCCCAAGTCTTATTGTCGTCGCCAAATGTGCATTCTTCATAGCCCTCGACACAGAGAGCGAGATACACTTTTCGCCAAGATTTGTTTTCCGCAACAGAAATAGCCCGAACAACACAGTCGCCGGTGGACTTTCCACACGGATTGCCGTTGAATTCGATATACATTGCTACGTTTTCTCCTATGTTTGATAGTGTTTTTGTTTTGCGATATATAAACATAAGAGAAGAGAAAATGAGTGAGACGTATGATGCGAGTGTAGTAGACCTGTACTGAGATGTGAGTTATGGCTCGATATTCATTTTGTGGTACAGATGCGGTATGAATGTTGGTCGATAAGTGATAAAACGCTTTTTCTCTTCTCTTAATGTTTAACAGTGGTTTATGCAGATTCTTGGAGGATGTTATAGGCTCTTTCCGGCTTTGTGAGCCGTGGATTGAAGCTCATTTCTTATCCTCCTTTGTTGGCTTTAGGTAAACTTAACTCTGCAAGATGTTGTTCTTATTGACGGAGTGTATTCTGTACCGTATCTAAGTGTTAAAACATATTGATTTGAACCATCTGAATAATAAATATTATCCCCATCAGTCCAAATGTTAGAACCGGTAGTGATAACAACGTTCCACTTTTTTATCAACCATGTACTTGTTGATTTATCAAGTATGTATTGAGTTGTACTTGAAGTTGAATAATATGAATAATAAACATTATCTCCATCAGTCCAAATGTGTTGACCGCTAAAGCTCGTCAAACCAGTCCATGTTTTTGCAGACCAAGTGGATGTTGATTTATCGAGTACATAATGACTCGAACCGCTTGAATAATAAATATTATCTCCATCAGTCCAAACGAGTCTACCATCGAAGCTCGTCAAGCCAGTCCATGTTTTTTTTGACCACGTTCCTGTTGATTTATCAAGCACATATTGATTTGAACTTGAACCATCTGAATAATAGATATTATCTCCATCTGTCCAAATGCGATTGCCGCTGAGCTGCGTCAAACCAGTCCATGTTTTTGTAGACCACGCTCCTGTAGATTTATCAAGAACATATTGATTTGAGACATTTGAATAATAAATATTATCTCCATCAGTCCAAATATATTCACCGTATAAGCTCATCGAGCTAGTCCATGTTTTTTTTGACCACGTTCCTGTTGATTTATCAAGCACATATTGATTTGAACTTGAACCATCTGAATAATAAATATTATCCCCATCAGTCCAGATGCGATCGCCGTCAAAGCTCGTCAAGCCAGTCCAACTTTTATTTATAAAATCATAGAAAAAAGGTTTAGCAACAGAATTCAGACTTGTTCTTGTGCCTAGCTGCGGCTGAAGTTCAATCCCTCCAGACACATTAACCGTCAAGCTGGAAATGAGAGTCGTATCGACAACGCCGTTCTCCGTAACACTATCCGACCCCTGAGCCACAAGTGCACCGTTGCTAACAACTTTTCCTTCATCGCCTGCCACATAAGTATTCGGGACTGCGACGACTACTTCATCGTTCGTGGTGGTGTCGATGGTGCCGTTTGTTGTGGCGGTTGTGGAGGTTTGGGAGACGAGCGAACCGTTACTTACTACTTTGCCATTGTCCGCCTGAGCATACTGATTCGGGATGGCTTGAATGCTAGTGGGCATTGCTTCCAATCCGTCAGTATGAGTAGCGCTTCCACCCCTTGCTACTATGGCATCAGCGATGTCTTCTCTTGCCTTGTTAAGCCTTGTGAGATTCTCAGCTAATGTATGACTTGCCATTTAGATCACTCCTTTCTTTGAAGATTTACTGGGCATTCTCCCAGATGATTTGCGTATACGTCGGAGAACCGGTACTAGCACCCCACGGAGCACCGGAAATATCACCGGAAGATTTTCCGAGAATATTGATTGTGGCGAGGGAATAGCAGCTACTGAACGCACTACTACCAATACTGGTTACGCTGCTTGGAATTGTGATAGACGAGAGAGAATAACAGTTTTGGAACGCGCTACTACCAATACTGGTTACGCTGCTTGGAATTGTGATAGACGAGAGGGAAGGACAGTAATAGAACGCGCTATCACCAATACTCGTTACGCTGCTTGGAATTGTGATAGACGAGAGAGAATAACAGTTTTGGAACGCGCTACTACCAATACTGGTTACGCTGCTTGGAATTGTGATAGATGAGAGGGAAGAACAGTACCTGAACGCGCTATTTCCAATACTGGTTACGCTGCTTGGAATTGTGATAGACGAGAGGGAAAAACCGTTTTGGAACGCGCTACTACCAATACTCGTTACGCTGCTTGGAATTGTGATAGACGA
>Ga0310786_10008556_pt1 | contig 13116 bp, 6 predicted proteins | sample AusTroGonzalo_MG_FD_203881 | JGI IMG/M metagenome (GOLD analysis project Ga0310786, IMG submission 203881) | Bovine rumen microbial communities from tropical cattle in Woodstock, Queensland, Australia - Gonzalo_03 (v2) (version 2) | ecosystem: Host-associated > Mammals > Digestive system >... | reverse complement strand
TACGGGGCTACCACCGACTGAACTACATCATCAGCCCACTCATCTTCCTCGGTCTGGTGTTCATCCTGCTGTTTTGCAGCGTCACTGTGGCACACGCCATCCATCCGCTCTACCGACTGACGAGTAAGGTGCAGCGCATCGCTGAGGGACACTACGACGAACACATTAAACATAGCAAATACAACGATGTGGTGGGACGCCTGCAGAACACCTTCGCCGCCATGCAGGAGTCACTGAATCAGCATATCGCCAGCATACAGCAGATGAACGAAGAGGCGGCACTGCGCAACGAAGAACTGGTGCGTACCGGTGAACTGGCAAAGGAAGCCGACCGGCAGAAGTCGCTGTTCATCCAGAACGTGTCGCACCAGATCCGTACGCCCCTGAACATCATCATGGGCTTCTCGCAGGTGATGAAAGACAGTAAGAGTGCGCTGCCGGAAGAGGAAGCCAAGAGCATCACCGACATGATGCAGCACAATGCCGTGATGTTGAACCGTATGGCACTGATGCTCTTCGACAGTTCGGCACGAGGCACCACCGAAGAACTGTATGCCCACAAGAACGATGAGGTAATCTGTAATGAGATAGCCCGCGAATGCATCACCAATATGCAGGAGCAATACCCGGAGATGCCCATGCGCTTCTCGACGGATGTGCCTGACGATTTCTGCATCACCACCAATCGCAGCTACCTGCGGAAAAGCATCCATGAGATACTCTACAATGCCGCCAAATACTCCGACGGACAGAATATCTCACTGCACGTCAGTGAGGCTGGGTCTAGGATCCGCTTTATCTTCGAGGATACGGGCCCGGGCATTGCCGAGGAAGACTGTAGCCACCTGTTCGAGATGTTCACGAAAGTAAACGACCTCTCGGAAGGTCTCGGACTGGGTCTGCCACTCGCCAGACGCCATATCCGCAACCTGGGAGGCGACCTCCTCCTCGACCTCGACTACCACGAGGGTTGCCGATTCACCATTGAACTACCTAAGGTATAAGCCTTAGGAGTTCTTCCACCTGACGAACATCTGGTCGCCGATAATCTCCTGCACCTTAGTCACCAACGATTCATCCATCGGTTCATCTACGAACCGGATATTCTTCAGCACATTGTCTGGATTGGCACTGCTGAAGAGCGTCGTGGCGATACGGGGGTTCAAGCTGGTAGAGAATTGGATGGCGAGTTTTTCGATGGGGTAGCCTTTCTCCTGACAGTAGGCTGCCGCCTTGGCACAGGCATTCTTCAAGTCACGCCCTGCAGGATGCCACATCGGGGCACCACGCTGCGACAGCAGACCCATCGACAGCGGCGAGGCATTGATGACCCCCACCCCGTGCTGTTCGAAGAAACCGAGATAGTCGGCAAGCAGGGTGTCGTTGAGACTGTAGTGGCAGAAATTCAAGATACTCTCCACCGTACCGTCGTCGCAGTGCTCGATGACCCATTTCAGGTTCTCGGGTTGGAGGTCGGTGATACCCACATGACCTACCACTCCCTTCTTTCGCAGTTCCACAAGGGCTGGCAGCGTTTCATCGACAACCTTTTGCAGACCACCCTCCATCGCACCCTGAAATTCGATGTCGTGTACGTTGATGAGGTCGATGTAATCTACGTTCAGGCGTTCCATACTCTCATAGACACTCTCCGTAGCACGCTTCGCACTATAGTCCCACGTGTTCACACCGTCCTTGCCGTAGCGCCCCACCTTCGTAGAGAGGTAATACTTGTCACGCGGAATCTCCTTCAGGGCCTTGCCTAATACAATCTCTGCCTTCAGATGACCATAGTAGGGCGACACGTCGATGAAGTTGATGCCGTTATCCACGGCGACATGGACGGCACGAATGCCTTCCTCTTCGCGGATGCTGTGAAAGACGCCTCCCAACGAGGAGGCGCCAAAGGCGAGATTGGCCACCCGCATGCCAGTCTTTCCTATTTCGTTATATACCATAGTCGTTTTATTTCTGTGGCGTGATGATACGGTAATTGCCGCTCAGGTGCATGAAGGCGAAGAGACGCAGCAGACCGTCGTAGTAAGCATCGAAATAGCCATCCTCGAAGGGTACATGCTTGGCATTCCACAGCGCATCTACAAACTCCTTGCTCTTGTCGTGGCTGCACAACATCGAGGAAGCGGCAACGGTAGCCACCAGACCGATGCTGTGACGCAACTTACGGAAACCGCCTGCACCCAGGATCTCATTACCCTCGGGGATGGAACCGTCCTTACGGTACTGGTCGAGGAAGGTATCGACACCCTGACTGTAGAAGAAGTTCTGGATCTTTTCTCCATATTGACGCTGCCACTCGCCGTCGGCACAACTCCACTCGTAGTCGAGGGTGATGTTCATGGGCACACGCCAGGAATCGTAGCGGAAGTTATTGTTGCCATTGCGGGGAGGTGTCTGGGGGGCACCGTTCTGCTGCTGACCCTGCGGTCTGCCGGGGAAACGGAAACCAGCCATCTCCGAGCCATCGAACTGACACTGGTCACCGTTCAGACCAGTTTTCTCGTCAGTACACTTGTGCAGGAACTCACGACTCTTCTGCGCGCATTTCTTCCAATAGTCACTGCGTCCGTCGTCACCCCACTTCGCCCAAACTTCGTAGAAGGCGGGGATATGGTAAGAGGGATCGGTAAAGCCCTGTCCATAGCCGTCGGGGGTGAAGGTAATCAGATCGGTCTCTGGATTGATGAGGAACATCTTCTGCGGACCCTGTTGCTGCTGTCCGCCACCGAAACCACCAAAGCCGCCGAAACCACCTGGACGGGCCTCTGGGGTGTATTCCTTGGGTTGGATGGCGTTCAGGATGCGCTGTGCCTCAGCCTTATAGTTGATGCCGGTATCGTTGCCCCAGCGGTTAGAGGCAAAGATCAGTGCCGTGATGAAATACAACTCACCATCGCTGGCAGCACCTGGGGAGTTACGCGTACCGTCCGTCCGACAACTCCAGGCAAAGTAACCCTCGCGGATACCGTCCTGGTGCTGCATATACTTTTTGGTCCAGCGCCACAGACGATCGAAGATATCCTTCTCATTAAACTGCACCGCCACCATCAGGCCGTACGACATACCCTCCGTACGGGCATCGTGGTTCTTGATGTCAGAGACGTAACCCATCGAGTCGCCTACCTCGAAATAGACCTTGTTGGGGCCACGGAACACATCGTTGAACACTTCCTTCAACTTCGCATCGACATCGGCCTCCTTATAGCCCAACTCCACGAAGAGGTTACGATACTTACCAGTCTCAAAAGCACCCTTCTTCCAAGGGGTGAGTGCCATCGAAGGCACAGTCAGCAGCATCATCACTGCCACAATCATTACTTTTTTCATCATAATTAAAATCTTATTTATCACACTTTTGATGTTTTACATCGAGCCCGCTCACGCTCGACAATGCTCAAATGCGATTTGGCATTGTTCTCGCTTAATCGCGGCCTTCACTTTTTAACTTGCCACCAATCTAAGCGCACGTCGCCACTGACGTTGCTGAAACAGAGATACACGTCGTGCACACCTGCAGCACTTTTGACCTTACCGGTAAAGAGACGGTATTTCTCCACGTCGCCGGTCTTGCCGATATTGCAGACACCAACCACCTGTCCGTCTTTACTATCCAGACGCAGGCTGACGGTGCAGCCACCGGTAGAGGCAGCCATGATACTGAACTGCTTAGCACCCTGTGAGAAATCAACGCCACGCAGACGGATATACTCACCGTCGTCGATGTCGAAGACATACATATTCTTCTTACCTGTCGAGGCGGGCATATCTGCCACGACACCCGTGTTCTCGATACCCATCTTGGCAGTCTTCAGGCCGAAGCCCCATGCCATCGTCTCAGCCTCTATTCTGTTATAGGGATTGAGCCACTCCAACTGCTTCATCGGTTCCAAATCCAACCAGTAAGGCGTCTCCCGGATAGTGCCGTCGGCATTATAGAAAATCTCTGCACCATTCACACTGCGACGCTCATGATGTACGAAGGTCTCCAAGTGCATCAGATCGTAGTCCTGTCCGAAGAGATACGAATGTCCCTTGTAGTCGGCTATGCCGGGATGATTGCCCCTGTCGCGCTGCGTAGGAGCCATCAGGTAATTCTGTTCCTTCCAGGGGCCCAACGGCGAATCGCTCATCGCATAGCCAAGGCCTTCAGGACAACAGGTCGAGGCGAATCCCATATAATAGTGTCCGTTGCGCTTGTAGAACCACGGGCCTTCCTGATAGTGCTTCACAGCCCAGGTGGCCTTCTCGCTGAACGGCACCCTGAGGTTGATCTTCGCACCCTCCTCCTTCACGGGACGCATCAGTCCGTCCTTGTGATTGAGCACATAGATATCACCCTTTGTCGAAATCATATCCTCATTCAACTTGACGCAATAGGTCTGTGGATTGCCCCAGAACATATAGGCCTGACCGTCGTCGTCGATCCAGACGGATGGGTCGATATCGTCCCAGTGCTCCTGCTGCCACACCAGCGGCTTACCCAGAGGATCCTTGAAGGGGCCGTAGGGCGAGTCAGCCACCAACACACCGATGCCGTGTCCGTGCAACGGGGCATAGAGGTAGAACTTGCCGTTGCGCTCTATCGTCTGGATGGCCCAGGCACCGTTCTCACGACTGCGCCAGGAGAATTCCTTCAACGAGGCCACAGCACCGTGCTCCGTCCAGTTCACCATATCGGTGGTGCTCCACAGGAGCCAGTCGTACATAAAGAAACCGGCCGAGTTCTTCTCGTTCGCATCGGGGATATCCTCCGGCGAGGCATCGTGCGAGGTATAGAGGAACAGCGTGTCACCCACCACTAAGGGTGAGGGGTCGGCGGTATATTTCGTCTGGAAGAGCGGCATGTTCACCTGTTCCAGTCCGCGCATCTCCCACCAGTCGAAATTAAACAGTTTCGGACCCTTGCGACCCTTGAACACCAGATAGAGATCTGCCGTCTCGGGCAGGGCAATGTTGGCGAGTGTACGTTTCGGTCCGTTCACGTCAGCCAGCGTCGGATAGTCCAGGTCGAGGGAAATGGTCTCCCATTTCTCCCAGCCGCCGGTGCCAGGCACATTCATGACGCCGAGGCATCTGCCGCCCACGCTGTCGAGGTGTATCTCAATCTGTCCGCCCCTTAAACCTGATGCCACCCGGGCCTTGAACACACGCGGGTATTTATTGTCAAACGCCACATTCTGCAGCTTGATCCAGTCGCCGTTGTGAATATCCGTCACATAGACCCCCACCTCTTCGTTCTGCTCTGTCTTGATACCCTTTGAAAAAGCCATCGTCTCAGCCTCCACCTTGCGGTAGGGGTTGAACTTATCCACAGGCTTTACACCCTCGTCAGTAGGCATGATCGTGGGGAAACTGCCGTCGGCATTATACTTGAATTCCTCCACAGCCACACTACGTCCGAAACCGCCGCCATTGGGCAGTTTTCCCGTGTGGTAGAAGAAATAGGAATGTCCCTTATAGTCAGCCACGCCGCAGTGGTTCGTAAACGAGCCGGTGTCGCAGAGCGGCATGATCTCGCCAGCGTAGGTCCAGGGGCCTGTGGGCGATGGTGCCGTACTGTACGAGATATGCTCCGGCACGCCCCCAGCAGCATAGAGCAACTGATAAACCTTCGAGGCATCCACGCTGTATTTCTTGCTGTCCACCTTCCGCAGCCACGGCCCTTCCACATACGAGTCCTTATATTCCTTGCCCTGCACACGCTTGTCCCTCAGGGGTGAGCCGAAGCCCTCCTCCGTCATGTCGAGCATGCCCAGTTCGCCGGAATAGGAAATCATGTCGCGGTTCAGTTTCAGGTAATACACACGGGGGTTACCCCACATCAGCCACGCCTGTCCGTCGTCGTCGATCATCACCGTCGGGTCGATATGATCCCACGAACCATTCTCGAACAACGGCTTGCCGATGGCATCCTTGAAAGGTCCTGTCGGACTGTCACCCACAGCTACGCCGATGGCCATACCACCCGACAGTTTGGAGTGGGCACAAATATACCAATAGAACTTCCCGTCGCGCTCGATGGTCTGCGAGGCCCAGGCACGGTCGTCGGCCCAGGAGAAACTCTCCAAGGCGAGGGGCGAACCATGGTCCTGCCAGTTCACCATATCCTGCGTCGAATAGACGCGCCACTCCTGCATCCAGAAGAAGTCGGCACCATCCTCGTCGTGGCCCGTATAGACATACATTGTCCCGTCGTGAACCATCGGGGCGGGGTCGCTCGTACACCAGGTTTGCACAAAGGGGTTCTGCGCGCTGGCAGACATTGCCATTGCCGTAGCAACGGCGATAAAAGCATTTCTCAGTTTCATCTTGTAGTTTTAGCTAAAATTACGGGTGCAAAGTTACAAAATAAAAAAACAAAGTATCCGCCACGATTGTAACGGATACTTTGTACAGAGTATCATTTCAGGCAAAAGACTACTTCCGCCAGAAGCGGGAGGTGATATCCTCGAACTCGCCAGTGTCGTTCTGACGGTAAAGACGCTGGTTGGTGGTGGGCTGCTTCAGGGGGCCGAGATGCTTGATGTAAGGCCCAATCTTGATGTAGTCGAAGTCGGATTTGTTGACTGCCGACGTGATGCGGAGCCGACCGCTGTACCAAGCCACCTTGTACTGGGGATGTTCCTCGTGGATGTACTGCGCAAGCATATCCACGCCCTTGGGATCACCGTCGCCCCCCATGAAGGCGATGCAAGTGATGTTACGCCCGTACTGATTGACAAAGGCATCGATGGCATCGGTGTTCAGGGGCAGACCGATGTCCTCCCAGAGATAATGGCTGTGACAGCCCGGACAATGACACGGGCAACCGGAGATGTTGATGGCCAGTGTCACTTCGTCGGGTATCTCCTGAAACACGATGCCGGTGTTAACGTATTTCAGCATCATAATCAGTTGGCATGGGCATAATAACGACGTGAAGCCTCTTCCTGGCGAGCCTGCGAGAAGTTGCTGACTCGCTTCAGGTAGCCGATGATACGGGTCATGTAATCGACGTTGGTAGAGTGGCAGTGGGGGCACTCATGCAGGTAGCGCTTGTCGATATGGCCACACTCGTTGCAGACGGTGTTGGGGATGTTGAACGTGAAGTAGTTGCAACCCTCCTTGGCAGCGACCTTCAACAACTGCAGGTACTGCTCCTTCGACAGATGCTCCTCGAGGTTCATGTGCAGGGCAGAGCCACCGGTGAGGTGCTCGATATAGGGTGCACCGTGGAGTTTGAACTTGTCGATGATGGTCAGTGAGTCGTCCTCTACTACATAGAAATACGAGTTGTAGCAGTCGCGAGGCACGAAGTAACCGTCCTCACGGTCCCACTTGGCATGCTTCACGCCGACATTCTCGGCAGGGATCATCTCGCAGTTGAACATCACGTCCTTCGTGCGGTACTGCTTGTTGTATTTCTCGATGAGTCCGAGGATGCCCTGTACGAAGTGCAGGTAGTCGTCGTTCGGTGTGATCTTCAGGCCCATGAACTCAGCAGCCTCCACCAGTCCGTTGATACCGATGGTAAGGTACTGGCGTCCGATGTTGATGTAACCGGCATCGAAGAGGGGCAGCATGCCACGGCTCTGCAGTTCCTTCAGGTTCTCATTGTAAGCCAACTGCACCTTGTGGCAGAGGTCGATGATGCCGCTGAGGTACTCCAGATAGTCGATCTTGTGGTTGACGGCATACTGGATGCAGCGGTTCAGGTTGATGGTGAGCACCGACTTCGAACCGGTAGAGACGCCACCGGCACCGAGGGTATAGGAGAAGCCGTTGTCGGTGATCTCGTTGCGCAGGCGGCAGCACGACGACAGTGAGTCGGCATTGTCGCTCATGTAGGTGAAGAACGAGTGACCCTCGCTGTACATCTCAGCCGTAAAGTCGCCCCACTCCTTGTCCTTGCACTCGCCGTTCTCGTCAACAAGCAAAGCCATAGTTTCCACGGGGAAGGTGAGCATGGTCTTGGTGCGCTCCTTGTTGAACCACTTCATGAAACGCTTCTGCAGCCAGGAGAGTCCCTCCCAGTCGGGCTGAGAACCATCGGGGAAGTAGAACTCGCCGAAGATGCTTTGGAAATAGTACTTGTCGTAGTAAGCCACATTCCAGAACACAGCCTGATAGTTACGGGCACCTGTGGGCTGGTTCAGCGTATAGACAATCTGCTCGAAGTAGTCGGTGATGACCTTGTCGATGGTACGCTTCTTCAGCGAGAGGTCGGCCTGCTGCTCAGGATGCTTCCAGTAGTCGAGTCCGTACTCCTTACCGATGAAGTAGTTCATGTACATCAGGAACTCTGGTGTGGCACAGGCACCACTCAACATGGAGGACACCATGAACACCATGTTGACGAAGCCGCCAGCGAAGGACTTCAGGTTGGTGGGAGCCGTCGAGTTGCCGCCAATCTCGGTGGTACCGTTAATGAGCCAGGGGTACATCGTGATCGAGGCGCAATAGTTGGCCAGAGAGGTCTCGTCGTTCTTATATATAAAATGGTGGGTTAACTTGTCGATGTATTCATCGGCCAGGGGCTTGCCGTACATCTTCTTGATACGGTCGGTGAGCAGACGGCGGTTCAAACGGATAAAGTTCGACTTCGGCAGTTCGCCAATGAGGGTGGCGATGTTCTTATGCTCCACGTTGGCATTGGCATCGTATTTCGAACCCGTGGCTGCGTTCACCGACTCGGTATATTCGGAGAGGAACATCATCTTCTCCAAAGTATCACGGTCCTCGGAGTGCAACTGACGGTAAAGGATAAACGACTTGGCCACATTATAATATCCCTCGCGCATAAGTGCCTCCTCAACCTGGTTCTGGATTTCCTCCACGGTGATGTCGTCATGCATATCGAGGTGGTTCAGAATCTTGGAGACAATACCCAAGTCTGCCGGTTCGCTTACGCTTTCGAATGCTTTTACGATCGCATTCATGATCTTGTCGAGTGAGAACTGATCCTTCGTTCCGTCTCTTTTCGTGATGGTAAAGTTCTTAATTTCCATATCGTTGTTTCTTTAATAATTTAGGCTCATCCGCACAAAAAGTTTTCCGTTTTGGGAAACTTTTTTGTTTTGAACTTTCAAAAAGTTGTCCGTTTTGGAAAACTCTATTCGGCTGCAAAGATACAAAATTATCCCAAAACCTGTATCATTTTAAATCTTAAAATTTATAAAAAAAGGAATTTAATTGGTGGAGTTGAAGAAAAGTATTATCTTTGCACACAAAATAAATATTGTGCAATGAAGAAAATAATAATCCTGGCTTTCGCCTGTTGTCTGATGGCTATCGGCTGTGGTGAAAAGAAAGAGAAAGGAGCCAAGGCTCCAACGAGAGTGAAGACGGTGGTGTTGTCACCTGCCTTTGTGGATAATGCCCAGACATACGTGGGTATCGTCGAGGAGAACGAAGGGACGGCAGTCAGTTTTACCAGCATGGGTGTGGTGAAACGATTGTTGGTGAGTGAGGGTCAGGCCGTCAGTCGCGGACAACTGATTGCGGAGATGGATGACACCCAGGCCCGCAACCTGTTGGCAGGTGCCGAGGCTCAGATGACGCAGGCCAACGACGCCCTGCAACGCTACGGGATGTTGCACGACAACGGTTCACTGCCCGAGGTGCAGTGGGTGGAGATACAAAGCAAGGTGGCTCAGGCGAAGTCGCAGTTGGAAGTTGCCAAAAAGAATCTGGCTGACTGCCGGCTGACGGCACCCGTCGGCGGCATCGTCGGACACCAGCAGGTGAAAGCGGGTGAGACGGCCTTACCCTCACAGGCCGTTGTGACCATTCTCGACATCAGCAGTGTGAAGGTAAAGGTAGCCGTGCCGGAGGCAGAGGTGGATGCCATCAGCAGCACCACGCCAACAACCATCAACGTGGAGGCAGTTAATAAGCAGGTGAATGGCGGACGAATAGAGAAGGGTGTCGTGGCCGATGCCCTCACGCATACCTATGATATACGCATACGCGTGAACAACGGCGACCGGAAACTGCTGCCCGGTATGGTGGCAAGTGTCCGTTTCATGACAGAGGGCTCACAGGGCATCAACGGCAAGTCGTTGCCAGTGACTGCCGTACAGAAGGCAGCCGACGGGAGTCTGTTTGTGTGGACTGTCGGCAAGGACAATACCGCCCATCGCGCCAAGGTGAGCATCGGCGGTACGAAGGGCAACAATGTGGCTGTCACTGAGGGCCTCGATGTAGGACAGCGTGTCGTCATCGAGGGCTATCAGAAACTGAGTGAAGGAACAAAAGTCATCTACTAAGCCTATGAAACAGATGAATTGGCTGAAGTGGCCATTGGAACATTACTCGATAACGCTACTGATCATCGCCATCCTGTTTGTGATGGGTATCTTCGGGATGTACACCATGCCGAAAGACGAGTTCCCCCACGCCACCATCCGACAGGGCGTGGTAGTGGCCGTCTATCCCGGTGCCACCTCGGAAGAAGTGGAACAGCAGGTGGCACGTCCCCTGGAGCGTTACCTCTTCACCTTTGGTGAGGTAAACCGCACCAAGACTACCACCACCTCGCAGAGCGGCATGTGTATCGTAATGGTGAAACTGAACGATAACGTGGACAACAAGGATGAGGTGTGGAGTAAGATCAAGCACGGACTGAACACCTTCAAGCCGCAACTGCCCGCAGGCGTGCTCGCCATCGTGGTCAACGACGACTTCGGCAACACCTCCGCCCTGTTGATAGCCATCGAGAGCAGCCAGCGCAGTTACCGAGAACTGAAACAGTACAGCGACGACCTGAGCGACCGTCTGCGTCGCATCCCCTCCGTCGCCAACGTGAAACTGTTTGGTGAACAGAAACAGCAGATCAGTCTGTACATCGACCGTCAGCGGCTCCAGGCCTACGGCATCGGACAACAGATGCTCTTTTCCCGTTTACAGGCCGAGGGAATCACCACGATGGCAGGCAGCATCAACGACGATGACCAGCAGATACCCATCCACATCGAAAGTACAGACGACTCCGAAGAGGAGATAGCCAACCAGATCATCTTCTCCGAGCCCGCCACTGGTAAGGTGGTGAGGGTGCGCGACGTGGCTACCGTCAAAAGGGAATACGACCCGATGACGAGCCGCATCGAACAGGACGGCCACCCCTGCGTCCTGTTGTCGATGGAGATGACCCCGGGCAACAATGTCGTGGAATACGGCAAGGAGGTGGATAAGGTGCTCAACGACTTCCGACAGAACGAACTACCTGAGGACGTGAACGTCACCCGTATCGCCGACAAGCCGAAAGTGGTCAGCAAGAGCATCAGCGACTTCGTTCGCGACCTGCTCATCGCCATGCTGATCATCATCCTCGTCATGATGGTGCTCTTCCCCCTGCGTTCCGCCATCGTGGCAGCCATCACCATCCCCTTGAGTACCTTCGTCAGCGTATCCATCATGTATATGATAGGTATCGAACTGAACATTGTGACACTGGCGGCAATGATTGTCGTACTGGGAATGATTGTGGATAACAGCATCGTCGTCATCGACGGCTACCTGGAATACTTAGGCAAGGGCTACGAACCCAAACAGGCCGCCATCGACTCCGCCAAGCAGTACTTCATGCCGATGATGCTAGCCACCATCTGCATCTGCGCCATCTTCTACCCCTTCCTCATCACGATGAAGGGCATGTTCCACGACTGTCTGAAGGACTTCCCCATCACCATCACCATCAATCTGATGGTGTCGCTCTTCCTCGCCGTCGCCGTCATCCCCTTCCTGGAGGTGCTAATCATCAAGCCCGACAAGGTAAAGACCGGTGGCAACGCTATTACCAAGTGGGTACAGAGAACCTACGACAAGGCACTCGACTTCACCTTTGCCCATCCCTGGATCACTATCGGCGGAGGCCTTGCGGTGATCTTGCTGTCGCTGCTCATCGTGCCGACATTGAAGATAAGACTCTTCCCCTACGCCGACCGCGACCAGTTTGCTGTGGAGATTTTCCTGCCCGACGGCAAGGGACTGGCAGAGACGGAAGCGATAGCCGACTCCGTGCAGCATGTCCTGCAGAAGGATGAGCGCATCACGGGCATCACTGGATTCATCGGCTGTTCATCGCCCCGATTCATGGATGCCTACGCCCCCCAGATGGCTGGCAGCAACTATGCACAGTTCATCGTAAACACCACCTCCGACGGAGCCACCCTCGACCTCCTCGCGAAGTATCAGCCCATGTTGGGCGAGGCCTTCCCCAATGCCTACGTCAAGTTCAAGCGACTCGATTATCTGGAGGTCAACGAACTGGAATACCGTTTCTATGGCGACAACCTCGACTCGCTGCACGTGGTGGCAGAGCGCCTGATGGAACGCATGCGGGAGATGCCGGAGTTGGAATGGGTGCATACCGACTATTTCCAGCCCTACCCCATCATCAATGTGGAACTCGACCCCGTGACCTCTGCCCAGTTGGGCATCACAAGGACAACAGCCCAATTAGCCCTCACAGCCACCTCCAGCGACCTGCGGGTGGGACAGATCTGGGAAGGCAACTATGAACTGCCCATCGTGGTGAAAGATGATACGGACATGACCTTCTCCGACATCGCGAACCTCGGCATCGCATCGCCCACGTCGATGGTATCTTCTGCCGTCCACCAAGGCAACAGCACCGTGCCCCTGCGCCAGATTGCCAACGTCCAGCCCCAGTGGAGCGAGAGCCGTATCATGCATCGTGGCGGCGAACGTTGTATCACCGTCACGGCACAGTTTACGCAGGGCGTCTTTACCGCCCCCGTCGAGAACCGGATTGCAGAAATCATGCAGAAGGAGATCGAACTGCCTCAGGGCATCCGTTGTGAGGTAGGCGGTGAGATAGAATACGGCGACGAAGCCCTGCCGCAGATCTTTGGCGGCATTACCATCGCTATGATCATCGTGTTCTTCTTCCTCCTGTTCAACTTCAAGAAGTACGGCATCACCACCGTCTGTATGGTGGCCCTCGCCCTGATGACACCTGGTGCATTGATCGGTCTGGGACTGATGAACCGTGCCCTGGGTCTGACCTCTATTTTCGGCCTCATCACACTGATGGGAATGATCATGCGTAACGAGATCCTTATCTTCGAACACGCCATCGACCTGATTAAGAAATAT
>Ga0310786_10008555_pt1 | contig 13116 bp, 18 predicted proteins | sample AusTroGonzalo_MG_FD_203881 | JGI IMG/M metagenome (GOLD analysis project Ga0310786, IMG submission 203881) | Bovine rumen microbial communities from tropical cattle in Woodstock, Queensland, Australia - Gonzalo_03 (v2) (version 2) | ecosystem: Host-associated > Mammals > Digestive system >... | reverse complement strand
TCCGTTCCTCGCTCATCGCCGGGCCCTCCCGCGCTTGAGCTTGTAGTCGGGCAGCGGCACGCTGTCGCGGCGCGCCTGGCGCGCGAAGCGGTCGCTCTCGCGGGCGGCGCGCTCGATGTCCTCGCCCCAGGTGGAGAGCCGCATGTAGACTTCGTCGTGCCGCGCGAGGTGCGCGCGCTGCTCGGCGACGACTTCGGCCGGGTCGCGGCCGTCGGATGTCGGCGTGCTATCCACGGACGGCCTCCTTCCTGATCTTGTTCTTGTTCATTGTTTCTCCGTGTGGTTGTGCGTGTGTTCGGTTCACTCCTCGCCGGCTTCGGCGAGGGCGTAGATCTGCTTCGCCCGTCCTTGCGTCGGGACGACGTTCTCGGTGATTTCGCCCGATTCGACGAGCGCGCCGAGCGCCTCGCCGATGAGCTTCCGGCGCCCGAGCTTGTTGTGGCGGAAGCGGTAGGTGATGTCCGCCTTCGTCGCCGTCCCGCCGCGCTCGCGCAGGAACGCGAGGATGTGCTGCGCGAGCCGGCTCTCGTCGGTGCCGCCCGTGTTGTCGCGGACGCGCTCGAAGAGCAGCCGGTTGTGCGCGCGAACGAACGCGGAGGCCCAGGAGTAGCCGGCGACGGTGATCCGCGGCTCCTCCGCGTTCTCCGAGAGGGCGTACAGCAGCGCGAGCTTCTCGATCTTCTCGACCTCGCGCGCGCAGAGCGCGTTCTCCGTCCGCGAGTCGGCGTCGCCCTTCTGCGAGAGCTTGCGGCGCCGCTCGAAGTTGTCCTCGAAGAGCGCCTGCTGCGCCTGGCGCGCGCCGTCGCCGTCCATCTCGACGCGGACGAAGTCGCGGTCCGGGTCGAAGTCGTCGGCGTGGACGTTCTTGCCGCGGGCGAGCAGCTTCTTCGCGTGCGCGAGCACGGACGCGGGCGGCGTCTCCTCCTTGTCCGGGATGTTGTAGGATTCGAGCCGCGCGGCCTCGATCGCGATGAAGCGCCCGATGAGCCCCTCGCCGATCATGTCGGGCGTGAGCGTCTCGTAGAACTGCTCCGGCGTCGCGGAACCGAGGATCGTGAGCGAGGGGCACGGGACGTCGTTCGGCAGCGAGTCGCCACGGCGCGAGACGGCGCTTACGTCGCCGCGGCGCAGCGTGCCGCCCGCGCGCGAGTAGATCGTGAGCATCGCCTCGGTGAGGCCGTTCGAGAGCACGAGGGCGTCGCCGGTCGCGGAGAGCGTGCGGAACTGCTGCGTCAGCTCGTCCTTCTGGTAGAGCTTCACCGGGCACCGGCGCAGCGCGTCGATGAGGCCGGGGCCGCTCGAGAACTTGTCGCCCAGGCAGTCGAGGAGCCCGAGCCGGCGCGCCATCTCCTCGTTCGTCTCCTGCGGCGCGTTCTTGCCGATGCCGGTCGGGCCGATGGAGAGGATGTAGAGGTTCGGATACGTGCCGCTGCGCGTGCGGTAGCGGCGGCCGGCGACGAGGGATAGGAACGCGAGCGCGCCGGCGAACGCGAGCGGCAGGTTCGGGTAGTGAGCCTTGCGCAGCGTGTAGCTCGCGAGCGCGTCGACGAAGCCCGGGATGGAGTAGAGCCGCGGGTCGACCTGCGCCGCCTTTCTCGGCTGCCTTTTCTTCGGCGCCTCCTCCGGCGCCGCTTCGCCCTCCGCGGCGGCCGGGAGCGCGATCGGGGCCGGCGCGCACGCGCCGGACGGGATGACGCGCAGCGGCGCGAGATCCTCCTCCGTCGCCTTGCCCCAGCCGTCGGCGAGGAGCGCCCGCGCGGCCGCGGTGTGGTCGCCGCCGTGCGCGAGGATCGTGTAGACCTCGAAGGGCGAGTAGCCCTTGCGCTGCTCGAACGGCAGCGCGTTGCTCGAGAAGACGTAGAAGCAGACGCCGTTGAAGGTCGCGCTCGGGCCCTCGCCCTCCTTGCCGGGGCGCTTCCACCGCTCGTTGCCGCGGTCCGTGCCGACGAAGGTCCAGCCGAAGTCCTCGAGGAGCTTGCGGAACGCGCCGTTCTCGGGCGCGCGGGCGTTGAAGTCGTCGCCGGGCCGCAGCTCGAAGACGGTGCCGCTCCCGCCCGCGGAGGCCGAAGCGGGCGCCGCGGGCGCGCGGACGGCCCTCGCCGGCTCGGCGGCCTTGCGCCGGACGTCGAGCGCGCGGGCCGCGTCGAGCATCGCGGCGCGCTGGATCGGCGTGAGCTCGGGCACCTCCGCGAGGTCGCCCTGCTCCATCTCGTAGCCCTCCGTCGGCGCGCACAGGACGAGCCCGCCCTCGCCGCGCGTCTCGATGTAGACGACGGGCCGCGCGTCCTCCGCGTCCGCGGGGCCGTAGGCGAGCGGCTGGTTGCCCTCGCACGCCTCCGGGCAGCGCAGGTAGACGTGGCGGCCGCCGCTCTGCGTGCTCTCGACCGGCAGGCGCTCGAAGACGTCCGCGCCGATCTCGGCGACGACCGCCTCGCGCCACGCGGGGTAGAACGCCGCCTTGCGGTCGAAGTCGATGCACTCGAGACCGCCGGAGATCGCGCCCGTGAGGACGCACACCGCGTCGCGCGGCGTCGCGAACCACTCGCGAACCGTTTGCTCGTCCGGGAACTCCGTCTGGTAGCGCTTCCAGCGCAGCGGCGGGAGCTTCTTCGCCTTCACGGCCGGCAGCGCGCAGAGCCCGGCGCCGATGTAGGCGAGCGCCGTCTCGACCTCGATCCTCTTCATTCCTTCCGTCCCTTCGTCAACGCGAGCCCCTCCGGCGCGTCGGCCGTGTCCATCGGCGCGATCGTCGGCACCTCGCCCGGGGCGGGGCGCCAGCGCGCCGCACGGGCGGCGCTCGTGTCGCGGTTCCGGCGCTCCTCCATCGTCGCCTCGTACTGCTCGACCGTCATCCCGAGCCGGCGCGCGCGCGTCCGCCGCATCCGCAGGCGCGACTTCTCGCGCGCCTCGAGCGTCGCGTGGCCGTTCGCCGCGCGGCGCTCGCTCGGCAGCTCCAGCCACGCCAGGGCGCAGTCCTCGACGAACGCGAGGCCGCCGACCGGCGCGAGGGCGCAGCCCTTGCAGGACGCGCCCGACTCCTCGCGCGAGACGGGGCAGAACGCGCGGAAGCCGGCGATCCGGTCGCGCGCGTTGCGCAGCGCCTTCTCGTTCGGCATCCGCGAGGCGCCGCCGCGCTCGCGCTTCACCTGCTCGAGCGTCTTCACGGCGCGGAAGTCTCCCGAAAGCGCTCCGCGTAGCCGAGGGTCGCGTCGCGCTCCGCGCCCATCGGGCCGCCGTTGTGGATCCTCGCCAAGTCCTCGTCTGTGGCGGTGCGTCCGGCGCGGCGCTCGAACGCGGCGCCGTAGCGCAGGAGGTAGGCGCGCACGACCGCCGCGGCCTTCGCGGGGTCGTGCATCTCGGCCAGCGTGTACCGGGTGCCGAGCGCCGCGTTGGCGTCGGCGAGGTACGGCTCGCGGACCTGGAAGCGCCCGTAGGCGCCCTCGGCGAAGTTGATCGCCGCGTCGTTCGCGCCGCTCTCGACGGCGGCGAGCCGCGCGAGGAAGTCCTCGCTCACGGTCGCCGCGATGGTGTAGATGCTCATCGTGCAGAGAACTCCGGTCAGGATCGCCTTCACTTCGCCTTCCCCTTCTTCTTCGCGGCCTTCTTCTCGTCGACCGCGAAGATCGCGTCGAGGTCGGCGCTGATGGCGTCGCCCTTCGCGAGGACGCGCTTGAGCTTGTCCGCGTCGCCGATCGCGTCGAGGTACGTCTGGCGGCACGCCGCGCAGAAGCCGGCCCAGCGCTCGCGGTCCATCCGCAGCCCGCGCATCCACGCGCGGAAGACGTACGCGACGATCCCGAGCGCGCGGCCGGCGAGGCGCATCGTGTCGAGCCAGCCGTCCTCCGGGTCGGCCGGCGCCGGGCATTCGAGCGCGGAGAGCGAGAGCGAGGAGTCGACCGTGCACTTCCACGTGCGGGCGCCCGTCTCCTCCGCGATCTCGACGCCGAGCTCCTCGACGAGCTTGCCCGAGAGCAGCGCCTCGCCCAGCTCCGGCGTGTAGACGCTCCCGCCCTCCGGGAAGTCGAACGTGCTCTTCTCGTCCGTCGCGCCGCTCGCGAGCTTCGCCGTGCGGCGCGGGCGGACGAGCATCCCGCACTCCGGGAAGTAGCCGTCGTCCGGGACCGTGAAGCGCTGCGGGCCGTCCGCGCAGAAGACGAGGAGCCACGTCAGGAACTCCGCGCCGGCGCGCGACGGGTCCGAGAACATCTCCGGCTGCCCCTGGGGGTGGAACGGCTCGCGCGGCTCGTGCGCGTACTCCGGCGGCGTCAGCGTTCCGGCCGTCACGGCGGTCAGCCCCGATCCGGGCGCGACCGCGAGGAAGAGCCCGGCGAGCAGGTCCATCTTCGACGAGCCCGGCGCGGCGTCGACGATCGCGACGCCCTCCGCGAGCGAGGCGAAGAGGTCGACCGCCGAGTACGCGACCGGCGCCTTCTCCTTCATCCGCTTCTCGAGCTCCCTCTTGATCTCCTTGCGCTCGCGTGCCAGGAGCCCGCGGCAGTACGCCGCCTCCTGCGCGCGGACCTCCTCGCCGACCTTCGCGCGCAGCGCGGACGAGGCGACCTTGCGCTCGGCCTGCGTCGCGCGGAGGTGGATGATGTCGGAGCCGACCGCGCAGCTCGTCGGCAGGAGCTCGCGGTCGCCGTCGAAGTCCGGCGAGCAGAATCCCGTCGCGGGCTCCGTCTTGATCTGCTCGTCCGGCACGACGAACGCGACCTCGCGCGCCCGCTTGATGAACCCCGCGGCCCGTCGGCCGCCCTCGCGCGGAATCTCCGCCTCGTTGAACTTGAGCGCCGTAGCGCGCCCGATCTTGTTGCTTGCCATCGTGTGTGTTTCCTTCTGTGTTGCGCCGTTCGCCTAGAACGGCAGATTGTCCTCGTCCACGTCCCACGGGTCGGCCTGCGCGGCTTGCGTCGGCGCAGGGGCTGCGGGGTCGTCGCCCTCCCACGCGTCGCCGTGCTCCGCCGTGGGCTCCGGATTCTCGAGCGCCGCGTACGTCTCCGGCGCGAGCTCGCGCCGCGTCTTCGCGTCGAGACCCCAGTCGACGACCGAGACGTACTTCTCGCCGGGCTTGCGCTCGACCGTCACCTGGCGCACCGCCCGCGTCCAGCCGGCGTCGAAGAGCGCGACCGCCTCGTCGCAGGTCGCCGGCACCGGCGCGCCCGGCGCGTGCTTCTTCCACCAGCTCTCGAACTTGTTGCGCGGGAAGCTCCGCGCCGGATGCTCCACGCAGAGCCACTCGCGGTAGTTGCGGTTCGGGCCGACGTAGTACGTGATCTGCACCGTCGGCGGCTTCGGCGCGTCGCCCTTCTTGAGCCGCTTCTCGTGCCTCTCCCAGAACTCGCCCTTCACCTCGGCGACGTCCGCGAAGCCCTCGTCCGCGAGGATCGAGGCGCCGCTCGCCGAGCCGTAGACGCCGCCCGCCATCTCGCGCGGGCCGCGCTCCTGCTTCGGCATCTCCGCGCCGCACTCCGGGCACGCCTCCGCCTTGCGCGGCACCGGCGCGTCGCACTTCGGGCACCGCCGCCACGTCTCGCGCGGCCCCGTGCCCTTGCGGATGTCGATCGCGTCCACCGGGCCGTGCCGGAGGATGTTGTCGGCGTAGTCGAGGACGCGGCAGTCCTTCTTCCCCTCGCACTTGCGGAACCCGCGCCCGACCATCTGCACGTAGAGCCCCGTGCTCATCGTCGCGCGCGCCAGGACGACGCAGTCGCAGTTCGGCGCGTCGAAGCCGGTCGTCAGCACTCCGACGTTGCAAAGGAACTTGAGCGGCTTCTCGGTCGCCGCCCCGAAGAGGTCGCGCGACACCTCGCCGCGGAAGCGCCGCAGGATCTCCGCGCGCTCCGCCGCCGGCGTCTCGCCCGTGAGGACGGCGCTCTCGCCGAACTCCGCGAGCCGGCCGGCCATCTCGCGCGCGTGGTCGACGCCCGAGCAGAAGACGAGCACCGACCTGCGGTCCGCCGTCCGCCGCGCGACGTCGCGCACGGTCTCGAGGACGACGCCGCGCGCCCCCATCGCCTCGGCCGCCTCCTCCGCGACGAACTCGCCGCCGCGCAGGTGCAGGCCCTCGAGCTTCGCGCCGGCGTCGTGCGTCCGGCTCGTGAGCGGCGAGAGCCAGCCGCCGTCGATGAGCGCCCGCACGCCGATCTCGTAGCAGACCTCGGTGAGGATCTTGCCCTCGCCGCAGATGAGCCCGCCGTCGAGCCGGAACGGCGTCGCCGTGAACCCCGCCACGCGCAGCCGCGGGTTCGTCTCACGGAGCGACGCGAGCAGCGTGCGGTATTGACCCTCGCCCTCCGGCGGGATCAAATGGCAGTTGTGGACGAGAACGCCGTCAGCGAAGTAAGTAGGGCTTCCCGAGACTTGCAGGTTGAACACAGCCACAGGGCGCGCGAGTTCGACAATCTCAACACGGACCACCCGAGCTCCACAAGCGCGAGATTCTTCCGCTTGTCCGCGTCCCGAACCTTGAAGCTCTTGTGCGACTTTCCGTCCAGCTCGACCGCGAGCTTCAAGGAAGGAATCGCGACGTCCGGCTTCACCGCGTGAGGAAGCCCGCGCGCTCGCTGCTCCGATGTCGTGACAATCGGAAGCTCCGCGACCGCAAGATCCGAAAGAAACTCCAGCATCCGTTTCTGCGATTCCGGCATTTCCCGACCGTTGCCGCCCTTCTTCCTTCGAGGTATCGAGTTGCGCGTTCTGTCCATCTTCTCGAACGCGGGATTCTCCGTAAGCTTCGCGCATCGGATCGAGCAGAACCTCTGACGATTCCACAATCCCCTGCCGACCGGCCTCTCTCCGTAGAATCGCGGCCGAAACTCCGTTCCGCAGCACGGGCAGATTTTCTTCGCCGTCTTCGCCTGCTCTTTCCACGTTGACAGATTCGGTTGTCGAGCCGGCTTCGGCGGCTTTGGCGGCTTCGGTTTCCTCCGTCCTTTCCATTGGCACTCCTGCGAACAGTAGACGTGCCGATTCCAAAGGCTCTCCACCTCGCACTTGATCGGATTCCCGCGCGAGTCCCGGTAAATCTTCGGACGAAACTCGGTTCCGCAGGTCGGACACTTCTTTACGGCAGAAAACACGCGCACCCACTGCCAGGGCTCCCGCCTTGCACCATCCGCTTTCGGTGAAGAACGGATGGTTCGGCGTGCATTCGATCGTTGTTCCATTGGAAAGCTCCACCTTGCAAAGCGTCTTCGCGGGGCGCACGGACACCGCCTCGACGCGACCGACGCCACCCGCATTGAACACGGCCTGACCGACGAACGCGTCCTCGATGTTGCACGCGCCGTTCGGCGTGTCGATCTTCGTGCCGGCCGTGAAGCACTCGTCCACGATTACCAGATCGTATCGGCCCAGTTCCTCCAGCCGCCGCACGGCGCTCTGCACGCCGGCGACGACGATCGGCTCGTCCGTGTCGCGGCGCCCGAGCCCGGCGCTGTGGATCCCGACCGGCACGCCGGGGCACAGCGCGCGGATCTTCGCCGCGTTCTGCTCCAGGAGCTCCTTGACGTGGGCGACGACGAGGACGCGCCCGTGCCATTCCTGGACCGCCGTGCGCGCGACCTCGGCGAGCACGACGCTCTTGCCGGCGCCGGTCGGGAGGACGGCGCACGGGTTCGCCTCCGGCTTCGTCGCCAGGGACCAGAGCACCGCGCGCACGGCGTCGAACTGGTAGTCGCGCAGCGTCACGAGAGGTGCTCCTCCGTCCAGCGCCCGCCCTTCGCGAGCCGGAACCACCGGAACGCGACGAACGGGAAGCGCGCGCGGCACGTGAGGAACGCGAAGCGCGCGCGGTTCTCCGAGGGGAAGGGGTGCGACCCCTTCACCTCGTAGCAGGTCGGCCGGCCGTCCTCGTCCAGGGCGAGGAAGTCCGGCGTGTAGGCGCCGCCGTCCACGTGGAACGTGAGCGCCTCGTACATGCCGCGCCCGCCGAGCACCTCGCGGTTGAATCGCGCCTCGGTCTTGTTCGGGGCGCGATGCCGCCCGCCCGCGCGCGGCGGCGCGGCCGGAGCCGCGTCGTCGCGGGGGCGGGGCATCGGCGACTTGGGGCGGAGCAGCGGCGGCTGGTCCGACGCAAAGTCGGCGGGGCCCCACTCCGGACAGGTCGGCGCGAACGCCTTGTTCGAGCAGATCGGCGAGGGCGCGCCGCCGCCGAGCGCGCGAAGCTGGCGCTCCGCCTGCTCCCGATAGGCCGGGGGCAGGTCGTCGAGCGTCACGTGCCGGCTGGAGCGAGCCATCGTCCGTCCCTCCGCTAGAACGGCGCGGGGATGCCGGCCGAGGGCGTCGCGGCGGCCGCGGGGGCGGGCGGCGGCGGAGCCGCCACGCGCACCGGCGCGCCGGGCTTCGCCGCGAGGCGCTGCGCGCCCGGCGTCTTGTCGAAGTCCGGCACGCCCTTGAGCTCGTTGCGGTCGTTGTCGCTGAGATCCTTCGACACCGAGAGCTGCACCGCGACCGGCTTGTTGTAGAGCTGTGCGACGTCGAGCCCGCGGCTCGTGTCGACGCCGCACGCGATCGCGAGGCGCTTGAGGAGGAAGAAGCCGAGCAGCGTCTTGCCGTCCTTCTGGGGCGTGCCGTTGTCGTAGGCGTAGACGAGGTTGATCCACGTGCGCTTGCCCTTGAACGGGCCGTCGACCGCCTCGAGCTGGAGCCCGAGCATCCGCCCGCCGCTCTTCGTCTGCCGGTCGTTGTCGCCGACGACCATCACGGTGTGCGTGCCGGCCGGGAACGCGAACGCGACCGCGCCCGTGTCCTCGACCTCGTTGAAGTTCATTCCGATGAAGGAAGCCATTTTCTTTTCCTTGTTCTAGTTGTTCTGGTTGTTCTGGTTCGCCGCGCCGGCGTCCGTGCCGGTCGCGGAAGGGTTCGGGGTCGCGTCGGGCTGCGGCAGCGTCGCGAAGCCCGGCAGGTACGGCGCGAGCGCCGCCCAGGAGAGCGGGAGCGTCTCCGGCATCCCGTAGCGGTTCTTCGCCGTCACCGCGGGAGAGCCCGTGCAGGTGAGCAGCCGGTCGCCGCCGGGCTCGAAGCCGAGCCCGCTCGCCTTCTTCGTGTCCTTGTCCGTCCGCATCGCACGGGAGGCGAAGAGCACGGCGTCGGCCCATTCGTTCATGTGGCCCATCGCCTTCTCGTGCAGGCGCGGCGTGAACGCGTTGTAGTCGTCGCCGGCCGGATTGCGGACGTTCGCGATCTTCGCGTGCGCGATGCAGACGATCGTCATCCGGTGCCGCTCGCGGACGAGGTCGAGCGCGTTCGTGAACTTCTCCCAGCGCGTCAGGGCGTAGATGTAGCCCTTCGCGTAGCCGAAGTCCTCGATGCTCTCGATCGTCGGCTTCGTGCGCTTGCCCTCGGCGACCGTGTCCGCCCAGATCAGCTTCTCGAGCCAGTCGAGCGAGTCGATCGCGAGCGTGCGGTGGCCCTGCGGGTCGTTGTAGACCGCGCGCAGGCAGTCCATCACGTCGCCGAACGAGCGGCAGATGTCGAACGAGTCGGCGTCCGGCACGCTCGCGAGCCCGTCCTCCGTCGGGACGAACAGCGGATCCGGCGCGGACGCCGCGAGCGTCGTCTTGCCGATGCCCTCGGTGCCGTAGACGATGAGCCGCGCGGGATCCTTCGCGCCGCCCCGTTTCCTGATGGTGGTGTCCATCGTGTGTGTGTTTCTCCGTGTTTCGTGGTTGTGTGTCGCCCAGGCCCGCGTCACTCGCGCGAGCCCGGGAAGTCCAGGGTGCGCGCGCCGGCCCACTCGACCGGCTCCGGCCAATCGTCGGCCCGGATGCACGCCGAGAGCCGCTCCATCGCGGCCTCGTTCTCCTTCTCGGCCGCGTCGAGCGCCCAGGGCGCGACGCGCCATACGCCGCAGCGGAACGGCTCCGCCTTCTCGACCGCGACGATCGCGCAGGGGATGTCGCGGCCGCCGTTCCCGGCGAGCGCGACGCGCATCACGGCGCGGTAGAACGCGAGCTGGTGGATGTAGCCGAAGTCGCGCGCGTCCCACTCGAACCGGTCGAGGTCGCGGCACGTCTTGAGGTCGCAGATCCCGAAGTCGCGCGTCACGTAGTCCGCGCGGACCTGGCACTCGAAGCCGGCGTAGTGCTCGCGCGCAACGCGCTCCGCGACGCCGCCGCGCACGCGCCGCCGCGCCTCGTCCGTGCGCTCGACCGCCCGCTTCATCGCGAGCATCGCCTCGAAGTCGCGCGCCTCGACGACCTCGCGCGGCGCGACCGACGCGAGGAAGTTCTGGTACTCCTTCGTCGCGGATCCGAACGGCTTGCCCGTCTTCGGGTTCACCGGCCGCGCCTCGTCGGTCGTGTAGCGGTTCTCGAACGCCTCGATGCCCTCGAGGACGAGGGCGTGCGCGGCGCGGCCGAACGCGAGCGCCGGCGAGTCCTCGTCGCGCGCCGTCCCGATCCGCCAGCGGTGGTACGCGGCCGGCGAGCGCCGGAAGCGCGCGAGCGCGTGGCTCGAGAGGAACTCGCCGCGGCGCGCGGCGGCGTGGTACTCGTCCTCGGGCACCTCGAGCAGGTGTCCGGCGAAGTTCTCCGGCAACGGCGCCGGAAGGTCGAACTCTGGTTCGTTCATCGTTTCTCCGTGTGGTTGTGTGGTTGTGGCTTACTGGCGGCGGCGCAGGGCCGCGAGGCCCTCGTCGCCGAGAAGGTAGCGGGCGAGCGCGACGTCGCCCGGATCGAGCGGCAGGCCGAGGCGCAGCGCGTCGCAGACGTGCCGCACGTCGCCGTAGAGCGCGCGCGTCTCCTTGAGGTCGGAGCGCGCGCAGTCGAGCGCCAGGAGCGCCGCGACGAGGCCGAGCGCGAGGATCGCGCAGAGGACGCAGAGCGCTACGAGCATTTCGCAGCCCTCCTCGCCGCCGAGCGGTCGAGCTCGTCCAGCAGGTTCCGCAGCTCGCGCTTCGTCTTCTGCACGTCCGCGAGGGCTTCCGCCCGGCGCGCCGTGCCGTGCATGTGCGCGACGGCGCGGTAGCATTCGTCCGCGTCGAGCGCGTTGCGCGCCGCGATCCGCAGGCGCGTGAGGTTCAGGTCCGAAAGTGCGCTTGCGAGGCTCATTGTGCCGCCCTCCACGCCGCGCAGACCGTCTCGAGCCCGTGCCCGATCTCCCAGCCGAACGCCGTGCAGCGCGAGACTCCCGCCTCCGCGCAGCACGAGCAGCACCGCGAGCGCGAGAACGCCCGCACGAGCCGCACGCCCTCGACCGGCGCCGCCGGCGGCTCCGCCGGCGCCTTGTTCAAGTCCTGATGGCGGGGCTCCGTCCCCGCCTGCTTCCGCACGCCGGCGAACTGCTCCGCCCGGCGCGCGTCCTTGCGCTCCAGCCACTCCGCGACCGTGAGGCCGGCCTTGCGCGCCGCCTCCGCGCGGTAGCGGTCCCGCGCCCTGCGCGCGTCGCGCTCGCGCTTCTCCGCGTCCGTGGCGTAGCGCCGGACGCCCGTCCGCGCGAGCGGCGGATGCTCCACGCCGAGCAGGGCGCAGACCGCCGAGCGCGCCAGGGCGGCCGCGCTCGTGCCGCGCTCCGCCGCCTCCGCGCGGAGCTTCCGCGCGACCGCCGGCGCGAGCGTCACGCGCACCTCCGAAAGGGTCCGCTTCACGTCCGAAGCCTCCTCGGCAGGGCCGACTCCGGCACGACCTCGAAGATCGCGAGGATCGGCCGCGCGTGCCAGATGCGGCGCTCGCCGACCTTGCGCGAGTAGCACTCCAGGTGCTCGCGCCGCGCCCACTTGTCGAGCTGGCAGTCCGTGAGCCCGAAGAAGAAGCAGAGCTCCTCGTCGGTCCACGTCGGCAAGGAGAGCAGCAGGCGCTTCGCCTCGACGCTCTCCGGCGCGACCTGCGGCACCTCGCGCTTCACGGCGCGACCTCCGGCGGGATCGGCGCCCGCTCGCACAGCTCCGGGAACTCCTTGCGGAGCGCCTCCGCCTCCGGCGACGTGAAGCGGTCGCCGTCCGTCTGGATGCGGATCGCCGCGGCGCGCACGCGCTGGTAGTCCAGCCCGAGCCAGTCCGCGACCTCCTTGAGGCCGGCGGTCTTCACCTCGCAGCTCGGCGGCGGCAGCCGCCAGATCCTCGCCCGTCCCACGGGCTTCTCCGATTTCGTCACGATGGGCATCTACTCTGCCTCCTGTTCCTTGCGGGCCGCCGCGCGCATCTCCTGCCGCCGGCGCTCCCGCGTCCGTTCCTTCGAGCGCACGTTCTCGCGCGCCTTCTCCTCCTCCTCGCGCAGCCGGCGGTACTCCGTCCGGAAGCCGTGCGAGAACTCGACCTCGGCCGCGACGTAGTCCGCGAGCACGACCGCCGCCGCCGCCCTCGCCGCGACCGCGCGCACGTAGGCCCTCTCGGCCTCCGCGCACGCCAGGTCGTATGCGTCGAGCGAGCCCGGGACGATCCGGCCGCGAGCGTCGCGGCCCTCGCTCACAGGCACCCCCGGTTCTGGAGCCACCCGAGGACGAGCATCTCGACCGTGGCCGCGATGCAGCACACGCCGAAGCGGCTCGTCGCGACCGGCACGAACCCCTCGCGCCAGAGGCGCAGGGCGAAGGCGCGCGCGCTGCTACGCATTCTCGGCCTCCCCGTCCTTCGCGGTGGCGTCCGGCAGGAGCTCGGCGACGGCCGCCTTCGCGTACGCCTCCGAGGTGAAGATCCCCTCGCGGTCTGCGATCGCCGCGAGCACGTCGTCCGGCGACTTGCGGACGCCGACCGAGCGGAGCAGGACGCTCGCCGTCGTCGCCGTTGCGCGCGCCTTCGCGAGGTAGTCGTTGCCGATCGAGAGGTCGCTGCGCGCGTCCTTGAGCAGCGTGTCGAGCGAGCCGCGCACCGCGGCCATCTCGTCCGCCGAAAAGGCCGGCGGCGCCTGGTTCTGGTCTTCGTTGTTCATCGTGTTTCCCTGTGGTTGTGTGTTCGGTTCTTGTCTTGCATCGGCGGCTCCCGCCGCCGGAAGTAGTTCGCTCGTCTCTCCGAGCCGCCTCCCGCCTGCACTCCGTTCCGGGTTCCGTCCTCAGGCGAGCCGTGGTGCAAGCGCGGCCCCTCGTGCATCCGGCCGGTCGCGGGAAACGGACGCCGCGCGCCGGCCGTGGCACGCGCTACGGAGGCGTGAAAGGACCTCCCGTCCGATTCGTGCAGGGATA
>Ga0310786_10008554_pt1 | contig 13117 bp, 4 predicted proteins | sample AusTroGonzalo_MG_FD_203881 | JGI IMG/M metagenome (GOLD analysis project Ga0310786, IMG submission 203881) | Bovine rumen microbial communities from tropical cattle in Woodstock, Queensland, Australia - Gonzalo_03 (v2) (version 2) | ecosystem: Host-associated > Mammals > Digestive system >... | reverse complement strand
AACACCGACGTAGTGTGGTTCAACAACTGGCTCTCCGGCCGCCTCTGCATCGACCTGAAGGACATCAAGGAGACGGAGTTCATCGTCCGCAATTCCATCCGGAAGATCCTGGAATTCTGCAAGGAAAAGTGCCCAGCCTTCAAAAATGCCTATCTGCTGGACATCGCGCCCCAGCTGGGCGTGCGCTGCTCCCGCCGTCTGGACGGCAGGGTCTATATGACCATGAAGCACATGGCCGCCAACGTGGCCTTCGACGACGTCATCGCCTGGTCCACCACCACCGGCTCCTCCGTGCCCGTGGAGATCCCCTACGGCTGCATCGTGCCCAAGGAGATCGACAACCTGCTGGCCCCCGGCCGCCACCTCTCCGCCGACCCCGACGCCATCGGCCCCCTGCAGCTGATCCCCCAGTGCGTGCAGACCGGCCAGGCCGCCGGCGTGGCCGCCGCCGTCGCCATCAAGGACGGCACCACCACCGCCAACGTGGATATCAAAAAGGTGCAGTACATCCTCTCCCACGAGCAGGACGTGCCCCTGCCCCGGCAGGACAACACCAACCAGGATATGGTCAGGGATATGGAAGCCTGCAACTATGGCCGCGACAGCGAACGCGCCAAGCGCATCCTGGCGAAGTAAAATAACGACGGAACATCGAAAGCCCGGCCTTCGGACCGGGCTTTCATGCTGAAGTCTTGGGAAAGGCAACAGCCGGGACGCCTGCAGGCCCGTACCGTGCGCCGCCCCCTTGCACCCCTTCGTCTTGACTTGGAACAGGGACAAGCGTAAACTGAAAAATAAGAAGAAAGAGAGCCGATGGGGTGCTGCCGGCTGTGGAACAGGCATGAAGAAGCGCGGCTGCCCTGCGGAGGAGCGAGGAAAATGAAGGAACAAACATCTGCTGCCAATCAGACGATCGGGCTTCAGCCCTATCTTTCCCCCTTGGCGGTCTGGGCTTTGTCGGTCGGCTCCGCCATAGGCTGGGGCTCCCTGGTCGTCACCAGCGGTTCCTATCTCTCCCAGGCGGGGCCGATGGGGTCCGCCATCGGCCTGCTGATCGGATTTGCCATGATGCTGATGGTGTCCAGCCATTATCATTTTCTGGCGAACCGCTATCCGGGCACGGGAGGGCTGTACAACTATGTGAAGCAGCTTTTCGGCTATGACTTTGCTTTCCTGATCTCCTGGTTCATGTTCCTGATCTACATAGCGATCTTCTGGGCGAACGCTACCAGTATCCCTCTCTTTGCGCGATATTTTCTGCGGGCCGTCTTCAAGAAGGGGTATCTTTACACGATCTTCGGCTATGAGGTCTATTTTGTGGAAGCCGTCGTGACTCTGGCGGTGATGTGGCTTGTCGGTCTGCTGTGTATAAAGAGCAAAAAGGCGACTGCCCGGATCATGGTGGTGATGGTGCTGCTTTTCACCGCCGGCATTACCGTATGCTTCACTGTTGCCATGTTGGGGCACAACCGCTCCGGCATGGCCATGAGCCCGGCCTTCCTCCCGGACACGGGCGTCCTCCGGCAGGTCGTGCGTATCGCCTTTATCTCGCCCTGGGCTTTTATCGGATTTGAGACCGTGTCTCATTCCGCTGCGGAGTACAAATTCAAACACAGCAACATGTTCCGCATCCTTGTCATTTCCGTAGCCGTCACCACCGCGCTGTACATCTTTGTTATCCTTTTGAGCGTTACCGCTTATCCGGAGGGCTGCTCAGGCTGGCTCGATTATATCAGCCGCCTGGATGAATTTGAGGGGATCGCGGGGCTTCCGGCCTTTTTCGCCGCGAACTATTATCTTGGCCCGGCCGGTGTGAATATCCTGATGGTGTCCCTGCTGGCGCTGGTGCTTACCAGCCTGATCGGTATGCTGCGCGCCCTGAGCCGCCTGTGCTATGCCGTGGCGCAGGACGGGATCCTGCCCAAGCGTATTGCCGCCCTCAATGATAAGCAGATCCCCGTCAACGCCATACTTCTGGTGCTCTTTGTCTCTCTCCCCATTCCGTTTCTCGGAAGAACGGCGATCGGGTGGATCGTGGACGCCACCACATTTGGCGCCACCTTGATCTACGGCTTTGTGTCTGTAGCCGTGTTTAAGGCTTCGGGGCAGGAGGGCATCAAAAAGAACCGCCTGATCAGCGGCTTCTGTCTGCTCATTTTGGCCGCTTTCGCAATATTCCTGCTTTTCCCAAGCATTTTTTCCGACTATACGATCGCAACGGAAACTTATGTGCTGATGGCTGTCTGGTCGTTCCTTGGGGTGCTGTATTTCAACGGGGTCATCCGCAAGGATCACGACAGAAAATTCGGCAAAGCCATCATTGTCTGGCTTTCCCTCCTGGTCTTTATCGTCCTGATGGCAATGACCTGGGCGGAACGGCTGAATGAAGGCAGGGAAAAAGCCATCATTTCGGAGATCTCCGCCTACATGGACGGCACGGCGGACGCCGAAATCCTCCAGCAGGACGAGGAGGAATTCCTTGCGGTACAGCTGCAGCGCCTTCATGATGCGGACGATCTCAGCGTTTTTATGATCGTCGGGCTATTCGGCCTGTCCCTGATCGTCATGCTGGTGAATCATACTTCCATGCAAAGGTGGGAGAAAAAAGCGGAGCGGGAGCGTGATGAAGCGCAGACGATCGCCCTTACCGATCCCCTGACCGGAGTCAAGAGCAAGCATGCCTTCCTTTTCCGTGAGAAGGAAATCGACGCCTCCATTGAAGCCGGGACGGCGGAACCGTTTGCGATCGTCGTCTGCGACGTGAACGGCCTGAAGGTGATCAACGATACGCTGGGCCATAAGGCGGGCGACGAATACATCCTCAAAGCGAGCCGGATGATCTGCGATATCTTTCAGCACAGTCCGGTTTACCGCACCGGCGGCGACGAGTTCGTGGTGATCCTTCAGGGGCGGGATTATATCATCCGGAAGGAACTGGTCCTGGCGCTGCATGACCGCTCGGTGGAGCATATCAGCAAAAATGAGGTCGTTATCTCCGGCGGCCTTTCGGAATACGGTCCCGGAGCAGACAGCAGCTTTCATGATGTGTTTGAGCGGGCAGACGCCCTCATGTATGAAGAAAAGAAGCTGCTCAAGGGCATGGGCGCTATTTCGAGGGAAGATGCGGAAACGGCCGCAAAACCCATATTCCCGAAGGATGAAGACGCGGAGATCATGAACCTCAAGCGTCTTGTCCTGATTGTCGAGGACGAGCGCATCAATCAGATGATCCTGGGGAAGATGCTTGGGGAAAGCTATGAGGTCCTGTATGCCTCTGACGGGATCGAGGCTTTGGAGCAGGTCAAAACGCATAAGGACGATTTGGCTATGGTGCTGCTGGATCTGCAGATGCCGCAGATGGGCGGCATGGAAGTCCTGAAGGTGATGAAAGAGGAGGAGGAGCTTAAGGGGATCCCGGTCATTGTCATGACGGCTGACCAGAGCGCCGAGGTCGATTGCCTGAAGATCGGAGCCATTGACTTTATCCCCAAGCCCTATCCTTCCGTTGAGATCGTCCAGACCCGCGTCAACCGATGCATCGAGCTTACCGAAAAGCGCAATATCATCCAGTCCACGGAGCGGGACAGCCTGACGAATCTGCTGAACCTGGACTACTTCCTTCGCTATGTGCGGATGTATGACCAGCATTATAACGATATGCCCATGGACGCCATCGTGCTGGACGTCAATCATTTCCATATGCTCAATGAGCGCTACGGGAAGCAGTACGGCGACAGCGTGCTGTCCCGGATCGGGAAACGTATCCGGCAGATATCCCGTGAGGTGGGCGGCGTATGCTGCCGCCGCGGAGCGGACACCTTCTATATTTACTGCCCGCACCAGGAAGAATATGAGGGCATGCTGGACAAGGCGTCGGAAGGCCTTGTGGATGAGGAAGTGTCGAAAAACAGGGTCCGCCTTCGCATGGGGGTCTATTCCCAGGTGGACAAGTCCCTTCAGATCGAGCACCGTTTCGACTATGCGAAGATCGCCGCAAATACGGTGAAAAGCGGCTACCGGAAAGCGATCGGTATCTATGATACAAAGATGCATGAGGCAGAGCTTTACAGGGAACGTCTCCTGGAAGATTTCCGGCCGTCTCTGGAAAACAACCGCTTCAAGGTGTACTTCCAGCCCAAATATGATATCCGTCCTGATAAGCCCGTCCTGGCCAGCGCGGAAGCGCTGGTGCGCTGGGAGCACCCCGAACTCGGCATGATCAATCCGGGCGTGTTCATCCCGCTGCTGGAGGATAACGGCCTGATCCTGGACCTGGATCAATTCGTTTGGCGGGAGACGGCGGCAAGGATCCGGGAGTGGAAGGACCGCTTCGGCTTTGCCGTGCCGGTGTCGGTGAATGTTTCCCGCATCGATATGCTGACGCCGAATCTGAAGAATATTTTCAAGGAGATCCTGGAGGAGAACCGTCTCAGCCCGGACGACCTGATGCTGGAGATCACGGAGTCGGCCTATACCGGGGATTCCGACCAGGTGATCTCCACCGCCAAGGAGCTGCGGGGCATGGGGATGGGCTTCCGCATCGAGATGGACGACTTCGGCACCGGCTATTCGTCGCTGGGTATGCTGACCCACCTGCCGATCGACGCGCTGAAGCTGGATATGAGCTTCATTCGCAGCGCCTTTGGGGAAAACAGGGATGTGCGGATGATCGAACTGATCATCGACATCGCGGATTACCTCCATGTGCCGGTCGTGGCGGAAGGCGTGGAAACGCAGGAGCAGTATCTGGTCCTGAAGGCGATGGGCTGCGAATATGTGCAGGGCTATTACTTCTCGAAGCCGGTGCCGCCGGAAGATTTCATCCGTTTCCTTGCAGAGCGGGCCGAAGTCAAGTATGAGATGACGCCGGTCACCAGAAAGACCTATATGAGCGTTTCCAAGGCGCTGACCAGCGATTTCGAGAGCATTTTCTACGTGGACGTCGCCACGGACTTCTATCTCGAATTCTTCTCCGGCGCGGACGGAGACCTGGAGATCCGCCCCGGCGGGATCGATTTCTTTAAGGATGCGCGGGAGAAATTGCTGGAAGGCGTGGGCGAAGCCGATATGCAAATGCTCAGAGAAGCGACCAGCAAGGCAAACCTGATACGCCTGGCGGAACAGGAAGAATCCATCCGCCTGTCCTTTGCCAAGCTGAAAAACGGGGTGCCGGTCCCTTATTCCCTCCAGACCATACGGACGAGGGAAAGCGACCATCATCACCTTGTCATTGGCGTGAAGCAGGAAGACGGCGAACGGGACGGGCGCGCGGAATAAAGGTTATGGGACCCCTTCGGGGATGATGGGGATTTGGGGCTGCTGCGGTTTTGTATCGCAGCAGCCCCTCCGATTTGTCACGGGGATGTAACTTGACCTGGCGACATTACCATATATAATGTAAGAAATGACTTTGACTCCAAGGGACAGGAGGTACATATGAAAGCATACGACAAGCAGTTCATCGGCGGCGTCTGGCGGGAGGGCCGGGGGGAAACGATCCTTGAGGACCGGGATCCCTACACCGGCGAACTCCTCTGCCGCTACCGCTCCGCGGGGCTCGCGGACCTGGACGACGCCTATGCCGCCGCACGGGCCGCCCAGAAGGAATGGTACGCCCTGGCCCCCGCCCGGCGGGTGGAAGCACTGGAAAGGCTGTGGCATGTGATGGACGCCCATCGCGCCCTCCTGGATGAATGCCTGCTGCGGGAGGCGGGCTGCACCGCCCCCAAGCGGGCCTATGAGGTGGGGGAGAGCGTGAACCTGGCGCGGTATTATATGTCCTTCCCCTATCTGCTGGACGGGAAGATCCAGGCTTCGGACAATCCGGGCCAGATGAACTATATCTTCCGCCAGCCGCGGGGGGTCGTCACCGTCATCGCCCCCTGGAACGTGCCCTTCATCCTGGCCCTGCGCAGCGTACTGCCCGCCGTCGCCACGGGCAACGCCGTGGTGCTGAAGCCCGCTTCCGACACCCCGGCCACCGCTTTTATCCTGGGAGAGCTATTCCAGGAGGCGGGGATGCCCGCGGGCCTGCTGAACGTGGTGGCGGGCGCCGGCGCCGAGATCGGGGACGCCCTGGTGCTGCACCCGGAGAGCGATATGGTGTCCTTCACCGGCTCCACGGAGGTGGGGAAGCGCATCGGCAGCCTGGCCGGAGGGCGGATCTGCGACGTGTCCCTGGAGCTGGGGGGCAACAATTCCATGCTCCTGCTGCCGGACGCGGACCTGGAAAAGGCGGCGGAAAAGGCTGTCTTCGGGGCCTTCTTCCACCAAGGCCAGATCTGCATGGGCCTCAACCGCATCCTCACCCTGCCGGAAAACCACGACGAGTTCTGCCGCATTTTCGCGGAGAAGGTGCGCGCCCTGAAGGCGGGCGACCCCTCGGACCCGGAGGTTTTCGTGGGCCCGCTGATCAACTCTGCCCAGGTGAAGCGCTTTGAAAAGCTCCTGGCCGCCACCCTGGAGGCCGGGGCGAAGGTGCTGGTGGAGGGCTCTACCGAGGGGAACGTAGTCCATCCCTGGGTCCTGACCGAGGTGGACATGTCCATGCCCGCCGCAAATAGCGAGATGTTCGGCCCCGTGGTCAGCATCCTGCGGGCGAAGGACGTGGAGGAGCAGATCGCACTGGCCAATACGACGGAATACGGCCTTTCAAACAGCGTCTTCGGCCGGGACGTCTACCGCGCCATGCAGATCGCCCGCAGGCTCCAAAGCGGCATGGTGCATGTAAACGACCAGTCCATCGGCGACGAAGCCCACGTCATGTTCGGGGGCGAGAAACAGAGCGGCGTGGGCCGCTTCAACGGCGACTGGGTGCTGCGGAAGTTCACCACGGAGCAGTGGATCGCAGTAACGTCGTCGGAGTAAACTTCGCTCGCTCCGCTTCCGCGGTTTCCGAAGGAGCCGCGAAAGCTTCGTATCGCTCCGTTACTCCTCCTCTCCAAAACGCAGCGCGGAGGCCGCGTTTTGGTATTACGGGGGGATGGGAAAAAGGCAAAAAAAGCCTCCCTCTTCGAGGGAGGTGGATCCGGCGCAAGCCGGAGACGGAGGGAGTCAGCGTTCCTTCCTGCCGCTGTGCTCCCTCCGTGCGGGTTTTTCATCAGCCGTATGGCGTCGGCTCCTACAGCTTCTCCCTGTATTCCTCCAGATACTGGATCACCATTTCCCGGCTCTGGCCCAGGTCGGCCTTGCGGTGCAGATAGGCCCAGAAGGCGGCGGTGAGCCTTTCCTCCGTGACATAGAACACCGTGGCGGGCGGCACGATGCGCACGAAGATGCAGCCCAGCCCCTCCTTGGCGTACAGCATGGTGCCCTCCGGGATCTGGTCCGTCAGCACCACACGATAATTGTCCCGGCGGCGAAGCAGGGCGGTCACCCGGCCCAGGTGGGCCTTCAGCTCTGCCGGCGAATAGAGGAGATCATAGCCCATGTAGACGCTGATGGGCTGGCGGACGCGGCCGGCCCGCACTTCCTCGGCGCGGGGCAGGCTGAGCAGCTCCGTGACCGTCAGGCCGTCGTCCAGCTGCTGCTTCAGCTCCGCGGCGGCTTCCCGAAGGAAGAGCTCCAGCTGCTTCCCTACCCGGCGGCCAAAGGCAACCGCCACCTCCTCCGGAAGGGTGCAGCCCAGGGGCAGCCGCTGGGCGACGATGCGGGAGCAGGGCGCGGCTTCAAATTCCCGCAGCAGCTGCCAGACCTCCTCCCGGTTTTCGGGGCTGAAGATCCGGACCAGGGGGGTGCACAGGGCCAGATAATCCTCATATTCCCCGGTCAGGGCCTCCACCGCCGCCGGATCCGATACCAGCAGGTTCAGCCCCGTCCCGTCGCCTACGGCGGAAGCCGTGACGGCGCAGCACCCGCGGGCGACGATCAGGGTGCGGCGGAAAATGCGGTCCCTGGCCTTGGGGCAGTACCAGGATTCCACTGCGCCGGTGAGGTACACAGGCAGCCATTTCCTGAGCACGTCCAGCATCTCCCCCCAGTCCCGGTCGATGGACTGGATGATGCGGATGCGGACGCCCCGCCCGACGAGGCGCAGCACCGCGTCCGACCAGCGCCGGGTATAGTCCTCGTCGGCGGTAAGCCAGCTGATCCTTTCGTCGGAGTAGACCAGCAGCTCCGTGGGCGCGTCGGCGGCGCAGTAATCGTTCAGCAGCCGCAGCACCGCCTCCCGCTTTCCCTCCGTGCCGTAGTAGAAGGCGGCGCTGGGGGGCTCCTCCCGCTGGGGCGGCAGCTTCGCCTCCGGCCACAGCAGCCGCGCCGCGGCCAGTCCGTTCAGCAGGCGGTCCACCCGCTCCGTGTCCTGCCGCTCGTCCTGGCTCAGCCAGCCCAGCAGCAGCTTTTCCGCCTCGTTTTCCGCCTCCGGCCAGCTCCGGCCGGGGCAGACGGCGTCGGCTGCGGCGCTTTTCCGCAGCGGGTACCCCTGTAGCTGCCGGGCAAAATAGGCCGCCGCCGGTTCCAGGAAGAAGCGGTCCCTGGGCAGGCCCCGCTTCCCGCTGCGGATGCGGCTGATATAGGAAGGGTCGAAGCCCAGGTCCCGGCCCAGGGCGCTGTTTGAGGTGTCGGTCAGCTTCATGAGGAAATCCAGCTTGCCTGCGAGCATGGCGCATGCCTCCTTTGCGGCTATTGTAGCATGCCCGCCCCCCCTGCGGCAAGGGAAGACGGTGCGGAAAAGCGGGCGTAAGTATCAACTCCCCGGCCTTATGTAACACTTGAGTTACACTTGCCCCGAAGCTATTGCATTTTGAAAAGCCTTAGGTTAAACTCACGGTGCAATAAAAAAGGGCGCACAGCCTTGCTGCGCTGCCCGCAACAAGGTGAGTGCGCGAAAGCGTTACCACACAACCGACGGGCCTTTATCTCATGTCGGGACCCGGCGGAATTCTTAAAGAAGGAGGAAAAGAACATGAGAACTCTCAAGAAGTCCCTCTGCCTCGTTCTGGCTCTGGTGTTCGTTCTGGGTCTCTGCACTGTCGGCTCCAATGCTGCCACCGTTTTCTCTGGCAAGTATTCCGACGTGGAAGATATCACCGACGAATATATGGATGCCGTTGAGGTCCTGAGCGGACTGGGCGTTGTCGAAGGCCGTACCGACGGCACCTTCGATCCCGCCGCCAACGTGACCCGCGCAGAGGCCTGCGCAATGATTGCCCGCATGATGCTGGGCCCCGATGCTGCTGACAAGCTCCCTGTCGGCGACGTCAAGTTCACTGACGTCTCCCTGGAAAGCTGGGAAGGCCGCATGGCGAAGTACATCGCCTTCTGCGCCAACCGCGGCATCGTCGTCGGCATGGGCGACGGCACCTTCCATCCCACTGAGAACGTCACCGGCACGCAGCTGGCCACCATGCTGCTCCGCGCCCTGGGCTACGGCGCCATCGGCGAGTACGAGGGCAAGGGCTGGGACGTCAACGCTGTTGCTGACGCTCTGTACTACGGCGTCTTCAAGGACAGCAAGGACGACAATTTTGACGACGCTGCCACCCGTGAAGAGACTGCCCTCTACATCTGGAACACCATGTGGATCCAGCTGGTGGGCTACGACGTGGACCTGAACTACTACGACGGCAAGGTCCGCAGGGTTGCTTGGATGGAGTATGAGCCCCTCTACTTCGCCCGCGAAGCCTTCAACCTGATTCAGATCGGCGTTGACACCGGCTATGATGAGGTCGTTATCAAGGCCAACCAGGACACCGGCGCCAAGTACACCGAAATCGGCCTGGATGTTGACGACGGCGAGATCGACTACCGCCTGGCTTACGAGACTCCTCTGGATCAGATCGGCCATCAGGTCACCATCTTCATCAACGCTGAAGCCAAGGAAGACACGAAGGAGCACTGCGATTACTACGAGTGCTACCTGATCCGCGACGAGTCCACCGTTCTGGACAAGGGCTCCACCTTTGACGACTTCTATCGTGCGGCCAAGGCTGCCAACAAGGACAATGAAAAGACTCCTCTCGGCACAGTGACCACTTGGAGGAACTACGACTACACCAATCTCGGCGTCGTGGGCGGCATTTACGATTACGACAACTTCGCCTACTACACCAAGATTGCTGACCTGAAGGGCCAGAAGAGCACCATGGACAACTCCGCTTACATCAGCGGCACCTGGATTCTGGACCATGAAGGCAAGCTCTTCGTCGTCCTGAAGACCAGCTATCAGATCGGTAAGGTCGCGGCTGTTGACGACGATCACGAAGAGGTCGAAGTCAAGGTTTGGATTAGCGACGGCTACGATGATTACGAGTACGAGTATGAGTACGTCTATGAGTACGAGAGAGACGCCGATGGCTTCCTCGTGACTGACGAGAATGGCGATCCCATCATCAAGAGGGACGAAGAGGGCAAGCGCGTGAAGGTGCTTGACAAGGATGGCAAGCCCGTCATGCGGATTGTGTATGACGAGAATGGTGATCCTGTCCCCGCGAAGGATGCGTCCGGCAAGATCATTTACAAGAAGGATGCCGAGGGCAATACCATCCATGTCGACACTTCTCATTTCGATCCCCAGATTTTCGATCAGCGTAAGGGTGACAAGGAGCTGGTTTACGAAGGCATCGCCAAGAACGACTATGTCGTCATCCAGCCCGTGGGCGAGTTGATTTACATTCAGCCCACCACCACCGCCACGGTTGACATCACCCAGCGCAATCTCTCCAACGGTTCCTGGTATTTCAACAACTACAGCTATTATCCCGACAGCAATGGCCTGGGCATCATCATTGAGGACCAGGACGATCCCGCCGACGTGGGCGTGGGCGATCAGGTTCTGTTCTACATCTCCAAGGACTACGGCATCTTCAAGTACTACTTCGGTGTGCAGATTCTGGAGAAGGCCGAGTCCGGCGGCATCGTTTACGTGAACTATGCCACGGAAGCCATCGCCCTCAGCGATTGGGACAGCTTTGCCGATGCTCATGACGAGACCACCATCTCCACCGCCTACAAGGTGCAGTGCATCAACGAAGACGGTGAGGAAGTCGTCTACACCATGAAGAAGGATGACGATGATCCCAAGTACGCCGAAGCCTTTGAGGCCATGAAGGCCGGCGCCGGCAACCTTTACGAAGTCTTCGTCCGCGGCAAGTATGCCACCTTCCAGAAGGCTGAGGATGCTCAGCTGATCAAGAAGGGCGGCGCCAACAGCTACCTGAGCGGATTCTATGACATCTACTACGTCACCGACGATTCCAACGTCATCTACTTCTCCGGCGAGGGCGCCAAGCTGAAGATCAGCGGCGTGACCAGCAAGCTGAAGGACGAATCCGGCTACAACGTCTACTTCGTTGCTAAGAAGAGCGGCGGCAAGTACCGCATCACCACCGCTTGGGTGCCCGGCCAGAAGGCCCCCGCGGCTGCGGCTGAAGGCTCCTACGTGTTCATTCCCGATGCGCATCTGAGCACCTGGCACTACAAGTACGTTGATCCCAATCCCACGCTGGCTGCTAAGTATGTCGACGGCATTGCCGACATCGCCGGCTACGAGAAGCTGCCCGACGGCAAGTCTGATCCTTACTACACCGCCTACAAGGATGGCGTGGAGATCCGGCTGCACATCGACAGCGACAGCCAGGGTACCTTCTGGGATGGTTTCGATCCGGGATGCGTGTACTCCGGCTACTATGAGTACAAGTACGACGCGGAGAAGGGCACCTATATGCTCTACCCGGTCGAGATTGACGACGAGGGCGGCCAGATCGAAGAAGTGTGGCTGACCAGCGACAACGTCCAGGGCGGCAGGCTGTACTACACCGCCAGGGGCAAGGGCCAGGCTGACGGCGTCCTCATCAACTGCGAGGTCGTCGACATCTCCGGCGGCACCACCATCAAGACCAAGACCGACGCCAACGTCAACAGCGTGGAGCGTCTGGAAGAGCTGCTTGATGAGGATTACATGATCCGTGTCAACTTCATGTATGTCCGCACCAGCAAGGGCAGCCTCACGCCTGTTGGCTACATGTACGTCACCAGCGTGTATGCTCCCGCGGCCTGATCAAAAACAAGGCTTAAGCAATTAAACTGAGTTCCGCCCCCGGACTTCGGTCCGGGGGCGGTTTTATACCGTCGTTCAACGTAGCCCACCATATTCCATATTAAACAAAGACCAGGCATGCAAAACCAAAAAGGCAGAGCAAAAAAACACCTTGAAGAAGGTTTTTTCCCTTTACAAATCCCGAATCCGTGTTATAATACCTTTTGCGGTTTGAAATTAAACCGCATATGGGGGCGTAGCTCAGCTGGGAGAGCGTTCGGTTCGCATCCGAGAGGTCGAGGGTTCGAATCCCTTCGTCTCCACCATCGTCGTCGCGGACTTCGTATCGTTCGCGACGACTATTCTTTTTGGAATCGTCGTCTCTCTCTCGATCCGCGCTTCTCCTCCCAAAACTGAACCCGCTCCGCTGAGCTTCGGTTTTGTTTGGCCTCCGGCGGGAATAGGATGAATAACCGATTGATGCAATATATGCCAGACTTGCTTATTAGTAAGTCTGGCATATATTTTATCCCCGATTTTCCTTGGGATGCGAACCGTATGGTGGATTATTGTTTCTGCTGCTGAAATCGTGTGTTTATGCGCTGGCTTGAAGTTCTCCGAGGGGTAAGACACCGGCGCAATGTCAGCTTCTTCGCCGTATTCACCGGAGATCGCCCGCTGCAGTTCGTCGAAGGTGATGTTGAAATCGACAGACACCTGATATGATGACAGTGTTTTTCATTTTTCACTGTCTTTCACAGAGGGAGAATATCAGGGATATGGAGCTCCCGGTTTTATTTCCTTTCCTTGCTCTGTTACGGGCTCTGCGCAATCAGGCTTCCCATCATATCTGCTACCTCGGCCTTATGCCGATCCGTAGTGTAGGTCCGCAGGGTAAAAAACGCGTCGGCGTGACCCTACATAGCGGAGAGAGTCCACACGCCCACGCCATTCTGAAGCATAATCGAGACTGCGGTATGTCTCTGGTCATGCAGCCAAATGTGCATCAGCCCCTTGCTTTTCAGGATCCTCTCATGGAGCCCGGTTCACAGCATCCGGGTAGTACATCCCGTCAGTGACAGGGAAGGAACATGTAGGGATTCTCCGGATGTCTGGCATACTCCTCCTCCAGCAGGCGGATCA
>Ga0310786_10008553_pt1 | contig 13117 bp, 7 predicted proteins | sample AusTroGonzalo_MG_FD_203881 | JGI IMG/M metagenome (GOLD analysis project Ga0310786, IMG submission 203881) | Bovine rumen microbial communities from tropical cattle in Woodstock, Queensland, Australia - Gonzalo_03 (v2) (version 2) | ecosystem: Host-associated > Mammals > Digestive system >... | reverse complement strand
CGCGTAGAGGCTGTGTCTGCGTAGTAGCCCATCGGATTCACGGGATAGTACGGCGAACCGTCGTGGACGCCGTCGCATTCCGACTGGCGCATCCAGCTCGTAGTGCCGGTAAGGCGCTTTATCAGCTCTTCCGTCCCCTCCACGGCGGACGACTCGTTTGCGCCCACCCAGTGAACCACGGACGGATGGCTGCGAATCCGCTTTACGACCTGCTCCACTCCGTCGAGGTAGAGAGCTCTGTCGTCCGGCTGGCGCGTGTCTCCAGAAAGGAAAAACTCCTGCCAGACGAGAAGCCCGTATTCGTCGCAGAGTTCGTAGAACCTGTCGCTCTCGGCTATCCCGCCGGCCCAGAGGCGCACCAGATTGACGCCCGATTCCGCCGTGAGCCTAACCTCCCTTTCCATCCGCGCGTCGTCGGCCCTTAGCATTGCCTCTGGAATCCAGTTCGTGCCGCGTATGAACACCTTGCGACCGTTTACGTAAAACTGCCGCGCGCCGCCGGGGCCCGACTGGTCGGAATGCGCCTCGCGGACGCCGAAGCGGCAGGATATCTCGTCCGCAAAGCGCCGCGGGGGAACATGTCCCGCCTTGTCGTTCTCCCACCACGAGTCGTAGCCAGCGCCGTTCGCGGAGAACTTCACGCGGTAGAAATTCTGCGGGCCCTTGTTGCGCGGCCACCAGAGCTTGGGGTTCTGAAGCTTGGCCGAGAACCTGACGACTCGCCGCTCGCCGACGAAAAGCTCCACTTCCTTCTTGAGCTTTATACCCGTTCCCTCGACTTCGGCCGTGACATCCGCCTCCACGTTGTAGTGCGGCATCTCTGCGGAGTTGCAGGCCGTCACCTCCATTTCAAGCGTCGCCTCGGAAAGATCGCGGTTAAGAGTCGTTCGGACATGCGGGAAGTCGAGCCTAACGTCGCCCGTCGCAAAGAACGTAACAGGCCGCCATATGCCGGTGTTGCGATCACGTATGCCGTCGGGGAGCATGAAGTCCCAGCCGGCCGTCATGAGCATCGTGACGTTGCGCCCGATCTCGCCGTCACCGCCATTGCTCCATTCGCCTGCCGCGCCCCACTTTTTCTGCTTAGGGCTTCCCGGAAAATCTACGGGCCTGACTTTAACGGCAAGCGAATTCTCCTCGCCGAACTTGACGAGGCCGGTGACATCGACGGCGTTGCGCTGGAACATCCCGGTCGTCACGGCGGCGAGTCTGCCGTTCACGAAGACTTCTCCTCTATAGTTGATTCCCTCGGGACGCATCCAGACGCGGCGGCCCTTCCACTCGCTCGGCACCTTGAACGACGTCCGGTAGGTGGCCGTGTAGAACTCGCGGTTGTCCTTTAGATCTGGGATGAGCCCGTTCTCGATCTTGTTGTTGAGGCCATAGTATGGATCGGGAACGACGCCGTTCTTTACGAGCGTCGAGAGCACCGTCCCCGGCACAACGGCCGGCATCCACTTCTCCGGCGCGGAATCCGTCGCCATCTCCCACGGGCCGTCGGCGACAAGCACCTCCCTTTCGACCGACGCAGAACCAGCCATAGCCGCATACGCCATAGCCGCAGCCAAAACGCAAATGACTTTATCCATAATGGAAGGTATTATACCAAAAAACGGCCCTTCCCGCCGTGCGAAATGCAGGCAAACAACCGCCAACCGCCGCGGCAACCGTCATTTCGATATGTCATATATCATCGAATCAGGCATTGTGTCCTTCTTGAGAAACATCATCATATATATCGGGGCATAAAACACCTTTCCTTCGACTTTGAGCGCATCACGATCGAAAACAATTGCCTCTGCGATTCCATACTCGTCAGATTCCATTATGCTGTTCAATGCACGGTGACGAGCATAGCTTTTGCCGCACTTTACCTCGATTGGCAGGACACGCCCTTCGCATTCCACAACAAAGTCAACCTCTCCATGTATGCGCGACGTGTAGTAGTCGGGCCGAAACCCGTGTGCAACAAGCTCCTGAGCTACGACATTCTCATATATCGCGCCAAAGTTCATGTCGATATCGCCATTCAGGATGCGGACTTGTATGCCGTCCATGTACATTGCCGCAAGAAGACCGACGTCATTCATGAACAACTTGAAGAAATTCGGCTTCTCGGCCAGCATGAGAGGCAACTTGGGTTCGCTTAGATTTGTCGCCACAAGGGCTACGCCTGCTTCCTTCAGCCAGACAAACTCGTCTTCAAGCCGCTCGAAGCGCCCACCCTCAGGGAGACTGTCCGCATAGAACCGTTTGTTCTTTTTGTTCAGTTCTGGCGCCAGCCTGTCGAACACCAGGCGTATCCGCAAAGCATTCTCCTTGTCGTACTTTGAAATGTCCTTGCGGTATTCAACGAGAATCGCCTGCTGCTCTGCGACAACATGGCGAATGTCCTTGGTGTCAATGTACCTCTGTACTGCTGCAGGCATTCCACCTACAACAAGATAAAGGCGGAAAAACCTCATAAGCCGGTCATGGAGCACCTTGGCGACCGGCTTGCGCGTCGTCCAGCCCGTCCGCGCGGCCTCGATTAAGTCGCGATTCCCGCCGACGGCAAGCACGAACTCCTCGAAGTCAAGCGGATACATCTTGACCTCGTCCATAGTTCCTACGGGAACAGATCTGACGTTCTTCAGCTCTACGCCAAGAAGCGATCCGCTTAGAATGTAATGAAAGCGGCCATCATCCTTGACCAGGTACTTTATGAATGTGACGGCCTCAGGGCATTCCTGGACTTCGTCGAAGAATATCAGCGTCCTTCCCTCTATCATGGGCTTGTCGGAGAACGCGGATATTCGCGTCAACACCTCTGACTCGTCCGCAACGTCGCGAAACAAGTCAACCGCACCCGGCATCTTAATGAAGTCAATCTTGATTACCGATTCATAATGTGTATTTGCAAACTGTTCAATGCTATATGTCTTGCCAACCTGACGCGCCCCATCGACAAGCAAGGCATAACGCCCGTTTGCCTTGTAAAAATCTTCAAGTTTTTCTGATATTTTCCGCCAAATCATGCAAATTGACTCCTTCCGCGCCGCATTATATCAAAATCTCTGGCAAAATGTCAATGCGCAAAGCGGGCCTTCTGGCAAAATGTGAATACAAAATCCACCCTATTTTGGCAAAATGTCAATACATCTCTCTAGAAGGATGCCCCCTCCCTTGAAGTCCGTCCCACACGGGTTTACTTGGCGCGATATAGCCGTCGAACAGCCTCCACAGCCTTCTTCGCCCGAGGGGTACACGGTCGTCAGCGACAGGTTCCAGCGCAAGTCGCGCATCCTGTCGGCTCTCGGCGTGGACGTCGGGAAGCGGATCTACACGAAAGGAGGCATAGCGGTGCTCAAGGCCAAAGTCAAGGTGTTCTAGAACGTAAGCACATAAATTATGGCTGATGTCTCACGCGACCCGCGTGAACATTGGCTCAAACCGCACTTTTCAAAAAATGAAGTGGCAAACTCGGGTTATACCAAAAAACGGTCCTTCCCGCCGTGCTAAACGCAACCGACGCTATCGAAATATTATGCTTAGGCCGCGGATAGGGGCGATTTCCAGCCAGAGGTAGTTGGAGGCGTCGCGATACACCCTGCTGTGATCCGGCATCGTCGCGTTGAGCTGCTCAAGATACGTGTTACTGACGTCGGTTCCGCTCGAATCGTAGATTTTGAACGGCGAACTCGTAAGCTGGAACCGGCGAGTCTGCCTGATTGTCCTCTGGCACTCTTCTATGCCGGAGAACTGGAGCTGAGCCGTGCCGTGTAGCTCCACCGCCGTGCGCTCAAACACAACACCCGAGTATCCTTCCGCAGGAATCTCGAACCGCAGCACCGAACCGTTGTAGAACCCGGACGGGTAGTTGTTGTTGGGGTCGATGCGGGCGACCTTGGGAGAGGTACCCTGAAGGACAAGTGTATTGCCTTTTTCCGTATCGTCGGTTGCGGACTTTCCGAAACGCATGCTGTTGCCGGACTGCGACACGTACAGCGTACCGTTGGAAACGACCACCTTGTTGCCGTTTCCACGGATGTTGAGGTCGCCGGCCGTCCGTATCGACGAATTCGCGCCGACGAATATCGTGTTGCTCGCGCATCCAGGATGGGTGATCATGCTGCTTTCGGAGAATGTCGCTCCGTTGACGAGCATGAACGTATTTCCGATTGCGTTTGCACCACCGGCTCGGACATTGTCGTTCGTGAAGGCAAAGTAGCATGCCTTGCTTTGGCTGCCGATGGAGCAACCGTCGAGAATGTACCGGTTGTTCGGCCCGCGTCCGAATAGCTGAGTGTCGTACCGCGTTCCGCCGATGCTGGCGTCCGGACCGACAATCCTTACTGTGTTGTTGGACGCCGACTCGTTCCAGCCTGCGCAGCAGAAGTAGCAGCGCTTGATTGCGGAGTCTGAAACAATCAGCTCGTTGAAACTACCGTTATATCCAACGTAGATTCCATTGAACTCGCCTCCGTACAGTTCGGAGTTCAAGAGTTCGAGGCGGTTGTGTTCAGCGCCTTCCACGTTGCCGATGACGATGTTCTTGCTGTTCGTCACTGCCGATCCGCCGTCCACTTTAAGTACGTTATACTTAGCATTGGCCTTGTTTCCGATTGTAATCTGCTGAGGCACATACAAAAGCGACCCTTCTCCGATATGCATCGTATTGCCGGAGGAAGTCGCGCCCAAAGTGAGGCTGCTGCCATTGCTGGACGTGCCTTTCACGACACTCCTGCCAGTCACATCCATTACGTTGTATGTCAATCCTTCCGTAGATCCCTTCGAGTCAAATGTGAGATCTCCATATGCCCACAGAAAACTGGATCCGCCCTTGACCTCCGTCACATTGTTTGTGTAGTGGGTCGTCTCGACTGCGCCGGGATAGTTCAGCACGGGGACTTTTGCATAAAACGTAGAGCCGTTCTGAATGACAAATCTATTGTTCGCTCCCCCTTCGAACCCATGAAAATAGTCGGCGTTCGTGACGATGCAGGAATCTATCATGATCGTGTGGCTATCAACTGTCGTGTTGTACGAACAGCGAAAATCGTGCGCATTACCCGTACCCAGATTCCAGGTTCCACCCCTCAGTATGACCCAGTTTGCATTTACGCTCTGTGCGCGGAAAGACTTTACCTTGATTGTGTGGTCGCCATCCTTCGCAAAATCAAATAAAGCATCTCCGCTGTTGCACCTGAAGTCCAACGTGCCGAAGTCTGCGTCCTGCGACAGCGTGAAAGCCTCATTTGTGGTATCGGCCTGAAAGTTCAGCCATTGTGTTGTCGTTGGTGTCAGAGCGCCAAGATCGCAGACAGAGGTCAGGTTCTGCGAAGTATCCGCCAGACTTGCCAACGCCGTCAACGCAATGCCTGCAACGATGTATGTTTTCATCTTGTTCTCCTTTCAACTTTTACATTGTCCGCATTGAAACGGAAGCCCTCCATTTCACAGATCGAAAATCCCTTTCGTGCCGCATTAAACACGAAAAAGAGCGCCTTCCTGCCGTCGATTCCTGCGAGCGACGGGACGTCTATTGTCTTCAACACCTGCTTCTCCTCTTCGTTTCCGGAAAGCGGAACTTCTCCGAGTTTGACTCCGCCCTCGTCTGCGGAAGGCCTGATTGCCCACACTTCGACCGTAGCCTTCTCGCCCAGCGGCAGAAGCTTGAGTTCGAGCTTCAACGATTTACGGCCATGCGTCTTGCGGAAATCGAAGTATTTGTAGCCCACAACAGAGCCAGCCATTATGTTCATCACGGTTCCACGGTTGATCTTTTCATCATACGGATCGGCATTATCATATCCCTCCACATAGCAAGGCCTCATGTAGGGTCCGCCCGTGAAGTAGCTCATGATTCCCGCAGAATGCCATTCGAACGGATCCAGCCCATCCGTCTCAAAGCCTTCGGACGTGTATTCCGCCTCCGAAATAAGCACTCTCCCGCCCGCGCCCTCCTCCACATCTATATCGACAGGCGCAACCATTGCCTGCCGGCCATCGCCTTTGCGTCCGCATTGCCTGTGGTAGAAGACATACCATTTCCCGTTGATTTCGCAGATGCTGCCGTGGGTGTTGCCCCAGGGCGATGCCGTAACCACGGTCTTGCCGTCATTCCGCTTTTCCCTGGCGCGCCCGTCTATTATCGTCCCCCCGTACGTCCATGGGCCAAGCGGCTTGTCGGAATATGCGTACGCAAGCGTATAGGCTGTACTGTACAGGCCGAATTCCCCGTCTTCGGTCTTTCGGCTGTATATGAACACATACTTGTCCTTGACCTTGCGAACCGATGAAGCCTCGAAGAACCGGAACACCCCCGGCTGCTTGCCGCCGCTCACCATGTCTTCAATGACCTTCGTGCCGGGCTTCACGTCCGCCATGGTTTCCGGATCCAGTTCTGCCGCCATCGACCGCCAGTATCCCCAATACCCATAGACACGCCCGTCGTCGTCCACGAAAAGCGCAGGGTCCAGGCCCAAACATCCTCTGGTGCGCGTGGGGTCTTTCGCGTCCCAGTTGCAGACCTTAAACGGACCATCCGGCCGATCGGACTTGGCAATCATCGATTTTCTCTTTGACGCCATGTTGTTCGGAACGAGTATATATGTCTTCTTCCCGCTCGAATCGGTCTTCAGCGCCACATCCGGGGCGAACATAATGTCTCCAAGGCGCTTCCTGTCGATCGGATTCCCGTTCGCGTCGTCTACAGAGCGGAATATGACGCCGTCAAATCGCCACTTGTTCAGGTCCTCGACTGGCGCGGACCAGAGAACAAGGTCTCGTCCGCACCACATAGACTGACGGTTGTCGTGCGAGCCATAGACGTAGACGCGTTTTCTGCCCGGGTTGTCCGGATCGTCAAAAACATATGGCTCGCCGTCGGGGATGTGCTCCCAAAGCGGAAGATACGGATTTGCCGCAAGGAGAGCATCTGCGTACAGAGAGAGGAGCAATACAACCAGGTGCCTGACGTACCCAGTCAGGTTCAGTCGCGTATCACCATGCAAGATTGATACTCTCCTCACGACTCCTCCGTCACGTTACAACCCGTTCCCTGCCGACTTTGACCGTTCGACTTTGATCATGCGATAGCCATGCCGTGCGACATGGAAGGTGTTTGAATCAAGTTTCTCGCCCGTTTCTGCATCGGAAATCTTGACGTTGCCGAAGCGCAGTCCCGACGGATCGAATGAGACATCCGTATCGTCGCCGAGATTGCCGAAGAGCAGGAGTGCAGCATCCGCCTTCTCCGCGACCGTGAGACGTACGTCTTTACCGTTGTGTGTAACTGGAGAAGGTTCCTCGTCATAGTAGAAATGAATCTTCACCTCCGGTTTTCCCCAGCCGAAGTCGAAAACTGTGTTCCACGCCTTTTCGAACGACGCGAGATAGAACATGTTCTGGTCGGAGAGCCCGAAGAATCCGTACGCGCACATGAGCGACATGAGTGAGCGCATCTCTCTTCCGCGCCGTTCCTTGTCACCGACGCGGGCAGAGGCAATCACGCTCGGAACCGTACCGGCCTGCAACCCGCACATCTCCGTTATGGCGTAGCTTTCCGGGAAACGATCCTGCCAGTCGCCGCCCATCGCGCCGCGTTCACAGCAGTCATCGACTACGGCGAAACTCATGACCGGAACGACATAGCAGTCGGTGGTATGCACCGAAACGTATGGCGTCCCGGCGAAGTTGCCGCCGTTCAGATGGCAGAGCGTGGCGGTGCGCTTCACGATCTCGCGTTGCTCGAGAAGGTCGTTGCCGCCGATCTGGATGGATCCATCCGGCTTATGGTACGCACGTTCGGGATTGACGATGAAGTTATAGTCGCGGTGGCAGCCGAATACATCGTAGAATATGCCGTTGTAGCCGAGATCAAGCGCCGTTTTCGCGTCGTACATCATCTTGTCTATCCGGCTCTCCGTTATCTTTCCGCCGTATTCGCTCATGAAGTTGTCGCGCGGCCATTCCCAAGGCGACCATTCCGCCTTGTACATTTCGTCCTCCGGCCAGAAGCAGCTGATGAGCATCGGATCGAGGTAGAATATCCGCAGTTTGGCGCCTGTCATCTGGCGCTGGACGAACTGATTGCGCCAGTAGGCGATGGAAGAAACACGTCCTTCCTCCGCAAACCATTCGGCGTGGCGATCCGTAAATTCCTTGAGTTTCTTCATGTACGCGGCATGGCACGATTCCTTCCGGGACATCGTCCAGTCGAAAAGGGAGCGGTCGCCGGCGGGGAAAGTGTGGATGGGGAATAGAGTGGTCGGCATCATGAAGCCCTCGGACTTGTTCTCCATGGAGCGCACGGCGTTGGAAGGGCAGAGATAGCCGCTGAACGTGTCCCGCGCAAGAACGCACAGCCGGCGGTTCTGCGGCTTGACTGGAGTGGGCTGGAACCCCATGCAGATCGTGACTGGTTTCTCCCACACGACCGGTTTGTTCACGATGTCGGAATAGAGCGTTGCCGCGCCGTCGGCCCTCACTATTCTCTGCGGTGGCACGTCCCGTTCGAGAGACATGCCCTTTACACTGTTGACCATCCAGCAGAATCCCTTCGCCGCACCGCCGAACCAGACATAGGGCTGTACGTTCGCCGGATAGAGCTTCTGGATCCATTTCGGCGCATTGGTTGCGCTCGACCACACTTCGCCCGCGCAGGACGGCAAGGAGAAATCCGGCGCTTCATAGGCCCGGCGGTCATTCCGGCAGCAAACATCGAAATACTTCACTATCTCATTCTTCAAAGGCATCTTCACGCGCAGGGAATCGACCTTCACGGAAGCCTTCGGCGTGAAATCCATCGTCACCCAGCAGAAGCCGTCGTAGTCGTAGTCCTGCGTCACCTTGAGCGAAAGATTGCCCTTTTCTGCAGTCACCTCGCGGACGACGCGGTCCTTCTCGGCGGAGACGATGCGCTCGCCCGTCACAACGAAGCATCCTCCGTTGACTTCCAGCTCCACCGGCGCGGCAAGGAGGTTTTCGCCAAGGGCGTAGATTCCATCCCAAAGGACATTCCCCGGATGGTAGCCGGTCTGGAGAAACTCGATCTTGCCGCCGGTGACGCAGATAGGCTTGAACGGGGGCAGTATTACGCGCTCCGTGCCGAGTTTCTTCCCGTGCCACGGCAAATCGCGAACCGCAAAGGTGCGCTCGTCTGTGTATTTCCGCCCCTGGTCGTCAACCGCGGAGAAGCGAACGATGTAGTCCTGCGCCGGCAGACCGGGCAGGCTTTCATCGAACAATTCCGATTTCGGCAGAAAAGGTTTGCCCTTGAGGGTTTTCTCCCAATGCGTCCTGCCGTCCGCGCCAATCACACGAATCGAACCGTTGACAAGATTCTTTTTGCCGTTTGTCTTGTACTGTGCACGGAAGCGGTTCCCTGCGGAGGGATAGAAGCCAGTGTCGAGAGTCGGCAGGTTCTCAGCATCCTTCCAGTTCAGCCCACGAGAAAGATCCCAACGGATTCGCCGCCGGCAGCAGGTCGTCCCGTTGGCGGCGATCTCGATGTCGAGATCGTTGACCTTGCCTGGCCAAAGAGAGTATTCGGGATGCACAAAGTCCTTGTTCGCGCCGGCGGCAACCGTCTGCCCTCCAAACTCAGTTATCTTGTTGTGAAGCGCACCTTCGACCTTTTCCGGATCGTCGGCCAGTTTCGCAAATCCGATTCCACGGTGCAACACGCTCTTCGACGACAGCTTGGCGTCGATGGCCGTCGGGTTGGAAAAGCGGAAAAGCATGAAATATCCGCCGCGCGGACGCCACTGCTCGTAGGCGTTGAAGTTTACGAGGCCGGCAACGGGACAGCGCGAGTCGAACACGAGGCTTCCCATCTCGCCTGCTGCGGACGGCAGATGCCAATAGCCCGTCTCCGGCTCGGAGCTGTAGGCGACGGACATCTGGAGCCCCCACCTCGCGCCGTCCGCCGGCTTCGCAGCGCCAATGGCCGTGAACGGTATGAACATCTCGGTTTCGACACATTCCATGCCGCAGATGTCAATGCCGCGCGGGTGACGCATGGCCGATTTCGCGCCCGGCGGCAAATTCGACGATCCATCCGCCACGCACACGAAAAACTCCTTGGGTGCACAACAGCCTTCGGGAAGGATAGAAATCGCCACATGATCCGCCGCTGTGAATTTCTGCGGGCGCGTCGGGGCGGACGTTCGGGCGGCGAAGTAGATCCCCGATTCGGTGTAGCCGACAAAAAACGAACCGTATCTTACGGACATCAGCTTCGTGCTTCCGGAAATCGGGCCGTACTGGGCCGAGGAATGCTTCTGTTCGTCAATGGATATCGTGCCGTCAATGACAGGCGGGGATTTCATCGCCGCCATGCGAAGACACGTGGCGTCAGATATGGTCGGCAATGCCGCGAACACAGGCGAAAGAGAAAGCGAGGCGACAGCAAGACATGCCGCAACAAATGCCTGGTGCTGGAGCCTCACAGTCATGCCTATTTCATTTCTCCTTTACGAAAACACGCCGCAAGGCATCAAGGTAGCCGTAGCCGAATTTGTCATCCGGTTCGAGGTAGGTTCCTTCCGTCCACTCGTTCCAGCTGTTGACGGTTATCAGCTTCGGCATGTCGGCGGGGATGTTGGCGTCGGCCCACTCCCTTACCTGGCGGGCGAAGTCTTCAAAGTCGGCGGGGTTCGCACCATGCACGATGTTGCGCCGTTCAGTCTTCGGATAACGTGCGTTTGTATCCCATCCAACCGTAATGTTGGGGAAGTACACCGCTCCCGTCTTGGCGGCGGCGGCCTTCGCCGCATCTGATGCCTTCATCGACATCTCGCCCCACTGGCGGTACGTCAGCTCCGGCTCGTCCTTCGACTCGAGTCGGGACGCCGTCTTGTAGCGCCAGTTGTAGATCGACATCGAATCCGCGCCAAGATCAACCTGGCAGCAGTCGGGTTCATGCGGGAAATATGCGGAACAGAGAATCTGAAGATGCACGTTTGGGAAGCCGGCCTTTTTCACCTCCGAACGCAGATAGGCTATGCGCTCCTTCGCAACTGCTTCGCCATCCCATTTGATGAATCCATCTATGTCATAGATCATCAGAACGGGGCATCCTTTTATCTTGTAGTAGTTGGAACGCTTGAAGTACTGACTTATCCAGCGAGCGACAATCGTGCGCCAGTCTGCGTCGGATATTTTAGCGTGCCAGACAATTTCGTTTTTCGCCTTGCCGCCGACCCGGTTATCCCAAAGGCGATTGACGTCATGGTTGGCGTACATGATGTAGAACTTCATGCGCTCCGAGTTCTTCGCGCCAAGGAAGCCCTTGTTGAGCGCATCTTCGAGGAACGAACGCCCTCCGTACCAGTACCAGTCGTAGATGAACACATTGACGCCCGCGGCGGTCGCCGCGTCGATCTTGCGCGCGACGGCGACCGGATCCGACTCGTCTTCGTAGCCCCAGAGCGGCTTCACGCCCTGATAGTCGCCAGGAGTGCGCTTCACCGACTCGTAAAGGTTCTGCCACTCGCCCTTGCCGTCCTTGAAGATGCCAAGCTCCGCCCAGCGCGGCTCGTTGTGGTACGCAGGCCACACGTACGCGGCAACGTCGTATTCTGCAGCCTTGACGCAAAGCGCCACAACCGCCGCAAGTAGCGCTATTTCTACTTTATGATACATATCAAACCTTATGCTCCTTTTGTTATGGCGCACATTATAACTTATTGTGGCATCAGAAATCAATATAACAATTTGCCACGACTTGTATTATTTGATACACAAATGAAATCTTGGCTTTTTATCCCGTCACGACAAATGGCGTCATGTAAAACGGTATGAAGACAACTCCGTCTCTTTCTACGTAGTCTTTGTCGTGAATAAGATACGGAGTCGAAAGAAAGTTCTTGAACTTGGCACAATACTTCCTCAGAGAATTGAATGTGTAGTTGCGGCCACTCTTGACTTCTTCACCAATTCAAGATTTTTCAAGTATTAAAATCTACACCTTTTCAAGATTTTTTACAACACAAAACTACACCTTCTCTAGATTTTACCCTGCAGATCAGGGTAATTCGTCTGCAAATCGTAGAATTGTCAAAATGCAGACGAATCACGCTTGACGTGTTTCCACATAATATGCTAATCTAATGGCTCAATCATGAACAAAATACACTACTGCCCCATAGGTCAGATTCAGCGACAGTTTGGCATCTACGTCACGGGCGCAGGCAAGGAAGTCACGAAGCCTGGCGAGCCGTATCCTCACGCCTACCACTCGTCCGACTACTACTTCACATGGAAGAACGGACGTGCGCTCGCCGACTGGGAATACCAGCTTCTCTACATACGAAGCGGAAAGGGCGTCATCGAGTTCAAGCGCGGCAAAAGCATGCCAATAAAAGGCGGAACCGTCATCATCTTGCACCCAGGCGAATGGCATCGCTACCGCCCTGACCCCGATACCGGCTGGAGCGAAGCCTACATCGGCATCGGCGGGGAATTTCTCGAGCACATGTTCGCGGAGCCTTTCTTCAGGCGTCCGCCGACAATCATCCAGCTTCAGCCAGACGGACCGTTCGACCACGACCTCACGGCGCTCGTGGACGAGATCCAGGCCCACAGCGTCGAGCATCCGTACACTCTCGCGATGAAGACTATGGCGCTTGTCGCCTCGCTTTTCGAACGCCCCGCGAACCTACACGGCAAGACCGCCTACAACGTTGGGATTCGCCGCGCCAACCTCTACATCGCGCATCATCTTGGCGAAACAATCGACTTCCCCGTGCTGGCAAGGCAGTGCGGCATGGGCTATTCGCTGTTCAGGAAATGCTTCCGCGCCTACAACGGCATGGCGCCGCTTGAATACCAGATCGCGCTACGCCTCCGGCGGTCGATGCACCTCCTCGCAAGCTCAAGCGTGCCTATTGCGCAGATTGCGGAGGAGACCGGGTTCAAGTCGGCCTCATACTTCTCGAAGTTCTTCCACAGTCGAATAGGCTCGTCGCCGATGCAGTTTCGCCAGGCTCGCCGTCCTGTAAGCTAATCCGTTTGTTGTGCCATCACTAAATGAGGCTTCACGCCTTCAACGCCTCGAGCGCGGTCGCGGCCTCCTCCCAGTCCGCCGTGTAGCGGTCGATCTCGAACTGGAGCGTGCGCACCTTCCTGTTCG
>Ga0310786_10008552_pt1 | contig 13117 bp, 12 predicted proteins | sample AusTroGonzalo_MG_FD_203881 | JGI IMG/M metagenome (GOLD analysis project Ga0310786, IMG submission 203881) | Bovine rumen microbial communities from tropical cattle in Woodstock, Queensland, Australia - Gonzalo_03 (v2) (version 2) | ecosystem: Host-associated > Mammals > Digestive system >... | reverse complement strand
CACCAGTGGTCTTCTTTTCAAAAGCGGGTGCAAAAGTACTGCTTTTTTTTGACATGACCAAATATTTTTGCATTTTTTTTGCAAAAAACGTCATTTTTTTGATTTATGCACCGCTTTATGCGCTGCTTTTTGGGTCAAACGGCGTTGCTGAACGGTCATTTGTGGGTTTTTGTACGGATTGCGCCGTACGTCTTTTCCCGTAAGAATCTCATACCACACGCAGGCGGCGGTGTAACGGCCGTAGGTGTAGCTGAGATGATAGCCGTCGCGGCAGAGGGTATCGCCCAATTTCGTCCGTCGCGCCAGTTGTATGGCGGTGCCGCACGGAATGAGCATCCATGGGGTATTGGACCTTTGATATATTTCCTGCACGTAGCGCGTGCAGGCCTGAATGCTGTCCCACATGACTTGCTGGTCAGATTGATAGCGCGGGAAAGCACCGTGTTTGGAATCCCGGCTATACGCCCAGGTCTGCATCCAGCAGATTTGCGCGTCAGGCTGGTAGGCGCGGACGGTATCGATGAGCATAGAGAGCCATGGCTCGTACGTAGCGCGGATGCCGCTGTCATGGCTTGCCTGCTGCAGCGAGACAAAATCGTACTTTCCGTTCCGCAGCGCCTGGCGCAAGGTAATGGTGTCCTTAATGATACGCGGCTCAGCGTTTGTACACACGCGATGCGAATAGGCTGCCGTGTCGCTGAGCAGGAAACGGGCGTGTTGCTCGAGCGAACAGCCGCCGTAGTAGAGATTATGAATCTCCACCTCCACGCCTTTCGCGTCGCATAGCGGTACAAGTTCCTGTTCGACGGCGTCCCATGAGAAACTATTTCCAATACAGAGGACGCGGATGAGTAAAATTATGGATAATTTGATCATCGCCAAAAGGTTAAACTGTTAGTGGGCTTCAAGCCAGTTGTCTCCTACGCCACATTCGGCTATCAAAGGAACGGACAGATGAACGGCGTTCTGCATCTCGGTCACCACTATCGCGCGTACGCGCTCCACTTCCGCTTCGGGCACGTTGAAATTGAGTTCATCGTGCACCTGCATGATCATCTGCGCCTGCAGTCCTTCCGCCTGGGAGCGGCGGTAGATAGATACCATCGCCATCTTGATGATGTCGGCAGCCGTGCCTTGTATAGGCGCGTTCACGGCGTTACGTTCGGCGAACGAACGGACGGTGGCGTTGTGGGAATTGATGTCCGGCAGGTAGCGTTTACGGCCGAAAAGCGTCTCGGCGTAGCCGCGCTGACGGGCAATCTCTTTCTGATGCTCGATATAGGTGATGACACCCGGGAAGGCTGCAAAATAGTCATCTATCAACTGTTTCGCCTCTGCGCGCGGGCAGTCGAGTTGCTGGGCAAGGCCAAAAGCCGAGATGCCGTAGATAATTCCGAAATTGGCGGTCTTGGCTTTGCGTCGCTGGTCTTTGGTGATCTGCTCGATCGGCAGTCCGAAGATACGCGCAGCCGTAGCCGCATGGATGTCCTCGCCGGAACGGAAAGCACGCAGAAGGTGTTCGTCCTGGCTCAAATGGGCGAGCAGACGCAACTCGATCTGGCTATAGTCGGCGCTGAGGAACTTACAACCCGCGTCAGGAATGACCGCTTCGCGGATAAAGCGTCCGCGTTCGGAACGTATAGGCAGGTTCTGCAGGTTGGGGTTGCTGCTCGAGAGACGACCCGTAGCCGTGACGGTCTGGTTGTAGGTCGTGTGGATTTTTCCGTCTGCGGCAATATAACCCGGAAGTGCTGATATATAGGTGGATATCAGCTTCTTCAACTCTCTAAAGTCTAGGATTAGCCCGACAATCTCATGACGATCCTTAATGGCGAGCAGCACTTCCTCAGAAGTGGTGTATTGTCCTGTTTTGGATTTTTTTGCCTTTTCATCGAGTTTGAGGCGTTCGAAGAGCAGTTCGCCCACCTGTCGCGGACTGTTGATGTTGAAGGTCTGGCCCGCGAGGTCATAGATACGCTGCTCGAGCCGGTTGAGTTCGTCGGTGAGCAGCAGTTCCGCCTCATGCAGTTTGGCCACATCTATGCGCACGCCGGCCTCTTCCATCGCACGCAGTACAGGTACGAGCGGCAGTTCCACTTCCCGGTAGAGATTCCACAGGTCGGCGTCCGCTTTGAGGGCATCCCAGTCCGGCTCTTTGTTGGGGTTGTAGGCCACTTCTGGGTTAAGAAGATACTGGCAGAGCCGCGCTTCTGCCTCTTCGCGCTCACTTCGCTTGGGCAGTTCGGGTGTTTCGGTGGCTTCCACCGGGTCGGCGAAAAGGTCGAGCATGCCGGTGTCCTGCTGTTTCTTTTTGGGCGAAGGTGCAGGTGCGGCAGGTGCGGCGGTCTCGTATTTCTTGAGCAGCGTGTTGAACTCGAGGTCGCGGTAGATAGCGGTGAGTGCCGCTACATCAGGCTCTTTGCGAAGCAGAAGCTGTTCGTCAAGGGTGATGGGCACGTCGGTGCGGATCGTAGCGAGGAAACGCGAGAAGCGTATCTGCTCGACCTGGCTCTCCACTTTCTGGCGCAAGGCTCCTTTGATCCAGTCGGTGTGCTCGAGCATGTTGTCAATCGTACCGAACTGCTGAAGCAATGCTACGGCCGTCTTCTCGCCGACACCTTTGCAACCGGGGATATTATCGCTCACGTCGCCCATGAGTCCCAACAGGTCGATGACCTGGCTCTGGTGTTTGAGACCGTATTTGGCGCACACCTCCTGCGGTCCCATAATCTCAAATCCGCCGGTATGACGCGGTCGGTACATATGTACACGGTCGGTAACCAACTGGCCGTAGTCCTTGTCGGGCGTAGCCATGAAGACCTCGAAATCCGCCTGTTCCGCCTGTTTGGCGAGCGTGCCGATGACATCATCCGCCTCAAAGCCCTGCACTTCCAATACGGCGATGTTCATCGCCTCGAGTATCTGCTTGATGACAGGCACGGCGCGTCTAATGTCTTCCGGTGTCTCTTCGCGCTGTGCTTTGTATTGCTCGAAGGCTTCGTGTCGGAAGGTAGGTCCGTGCGGGTCGAAGGCAACGCCTACGTGCGTAGGATTGACCTTGCGCATGAGGTCGTCCAGCGTGACCGCAAAGCCGAAGATAGCAGAGGTGTTCTCGCCGCGGCTGTTCATCCGCGGGGCTCGAATGAAGGCATAGTACGCGCGGAAAATCATCGCGTAGGCGTCAATGAGAAGGAGTGTCTTCATAGGGATTTACCGTTTAGTCGTTACCATTGTACGGGTGGCAGGCCGTGTTGTATCAAATAGTTGTTCGCCGCGCTGAAATGTCCGCAGCCGTCGAATCCGCGATAGACGGAGAGGGGTGAGGGATGCGAGGTCAGCAGCACCAAGTGCTTGCGCCGGTCGATGAACTGTCCTTTGCGTTGTGCGTACGAGCCCCAGAGCATGAACACGAGGTGTTCGCGTTCGCGGTTGAGCGCCGAGATAGCTGCGTCGGTCAGCTCTTCCCAGCCTTTGCCCTGATGGCTTCCGGCGCGGTGGGCTTCCACCGTGAGTGTAGCGTTGAGGAGCAACACCCCCTGCTGTGCCCAGCGTTCGAGGTTGCCGCTTGCAGGAACAGGCGTGCCCAAGTCGCGCTCAATTTCCTTGTAGATATTTGCGAGCGAAGGCGGTACGGGTACGCCGTCGGGCACCGAGAAACTCAGGCCCATCGCCTGACCCGGCTCATGGTAGGGGTCCTGGCCGATGATGACCACGCGCACGCGGTCGAACGGGCATGAGTCGAAGGCATTAAAAATCAGACCTGCCGGCGGAAAACACCGACGGGTCTGGTATTGCGAGCGTACGTATTGCGTGAGTATCTCAAAATAAGGCTTGTCAAACTCAGGCTGCAACACGCGCTGCCACGATGGGTCAATCCGTACTTGCATGAGCTTTCAGCTTTCTGTTAGTCAACGATCAGCATCGCGTCTCCGTAGTCGCCGAAACGATACCCTTCGTTCACGGCCTCTTCGTAGGCGTGCATCGTCTCCTCGAATCCGCCGAAAGCAGCCACCATCATCAGCTGGCTCGACTGGGGCAGATAGAGGTTCACGAAGAACGCGTTGGCGGCGGTGAAACGGTAAGGTGGGTAAATGAACTTGTTGGTCCATCCGTCGTAGGGCTTGAGCAGTCCGTTGGTGCCGACCACCGTCTCCATGGCACGCATGATCTCGGTGCCGACAGCACAGACGCGGTGCGCCTCTTCGTGGGCTTTGTTCACGGCCTTCACCATCGGGGCGGGCAGGATAATCTGCTCCGACTCCATCTTGTTCTTCGTCAGGTCCTCCACATCAATGTCCTTGAAGATACCCAGCGAAACATGGCTGGTCATGAACGTCGTATCCACGCCGCGAATCTCCAGACGTTTGAGCAGTTGTTTGGAGAAATGCAGGCCTGCAGCCGGAGCTGCCACGGCACCCACTTTGTCCGCGAAAATAGTCTGGTAGCGCTCGATATCCATCTCACGCACCGGCTGGTCGTGGTAGATTTCCTCGTATTTGGCGAGGGTCTCCTCGGTCATCGGACGGCGGATATAGTGCGGGAGCGGAGCCAGACCCAGGTCGTAGAGACGCGGCACAAACTCCTCGTTGTCATAGTCGGTGAGGAAACGGAACGTACGGCCGCGGCTGGTGGTATTGTCAATCACTTCCGCTACGATAGACGGATCGGCATCGAATGTCAGTTTGTTGCCGATACGTATCTTGCGCGCCGGATCCACCAGCACGTCCCAGTAACGCAGCGGATGGTTGAGTTCGCGCAATAGGAAGACCTCGATGAGTGCGTTGGTCTTCTCCTTGTGGCCATACAGACGCGCAGGGAACACCTTGGTGTCGTTGAGCACGAACAGGTCGCCATCGTCGAAATACTGCACCACGTCGGTCACCATCTTATGTTCCACCTCTCCCGATTTGCGGTGAAGCACCAGCAGACGCGACTCGTCGCGATACGGGGTGGGGAACTGAGCAATTAATTCTTCAGGCAGTCGGTATCTGAACTGACTGAGTTTCATATCATTTGTCTTGTACATAGTCGTTTTGTCTGATTTGGTCGAGGAACTGCTCTATCTGCATGCAGTCTTCAACCCGGGTGGTGCCGACGCGAGTGCGTCGTAAGGCGGTGAGGTGGGCTCCCGAATGCAGCCTTTCGCCGATGTCGCGTGCCAGGGCGCGGATGTATGTGCCTTTGGAACAGACAACGCGGATGGTCAGCAGCATCGTTTCGGCATCGAAAGCCAGTACTTCTATCTCATCAATCTTCAGCAGTTTGGCTTTGAGTTCCACCTCTTGGCCCTTGCGTGCATATTCGTAGGCACGCTTGCCGTTGATCTGCACTGCGGAGAACACCGGTGGCACCTGCCATTGTTCGCCGAGGAACTGGGGTATGGTGGCGTCCACCAATTCGCGCGTGATATGTGCGGTAGGATAGGTGGCATCCACCTCCTTTTCCAAATCGTAGGACGGCGTGGTGGCACCTAATTGCAGCGTCGCCACATATTCCTTCACGTCGTATTGCAGGCTGTCAATGAGCTTCGTCTTCTTGCCGGTGCAGATGATGACCACGCCTGTCGCCAAGGGGTCCAGGGTGCCGGAGTGGCCTACCTTGAGTTTCTTTTTGCCCAACTGCCGGCAAATGGCGTGTCTGACTTTCGCCACCAGGTCGAATGATGTCCAATGGAGCGGCTTGTCGAAAGCCAGCACTTCGCCCTCTTCGAAATCCCACATGGCTTACATCACGGTGGCAATGATAGCCGTCGTACCGATGATGGCGCAATAGATGGCGAACCAGATCAGGCGCTGACGGCGAACGATCTCAAGCATGAACTTGCATGCCAGACATCCGGATACGAAAGCGGCAATGAAACCTACTGCGGCAGGCACGAAACCGAGTTCGCTCGTCACTTCGCCTTGCACCAGTTTGAGCATATCGAGAAAAGCCTCGCCCAGTATAGGTATCAGCACCATGAGGAACGAGAACTGTGCCACACTCTCTTTCTTGACACCGCAGAGCAATCCGGTGGCGATGGTCGTACCCGAACGGCTGAGGCCCGGCAATACGGCGCAAGCCTGTGCCACACCGATGATGAACGCATCGCTGTAGCGCACCTCGTGACCCTCACCTTGACGGCGGCGCTGGATAAACTCGCTCAGCGCCAGCAGGCAAGCCGTCACCAGCAGGCAGATGCCTACCAGTAGCAGTCCGTTGCCGAACAGGGCTTCCACTTCGTCCTTGAAGAACATACCGACGACGAACACCGGTATCATCGACAGCAGGATCTTGGCGGCATACTCTTTCTCGGCGTTCCATTTGGGCGTGGTGAACGTACCTTTGAGCAGCCATGCCACTTCATGCCACAGCACAACGAGTGTGGACAACACGGTGGCGGTATGGACAATGATGGCGAACGTGAGGTTCTCCTCGCCTGAGGTGCCCAACAACGCCTGACCTATCTCCAGATGGCCGGAAGACGAGACGGGCAGAAACTCCGTCAGTCCTTGGATGATACCCAATACAAGTGCTTGCAACCAGTTCATTTCTTCTTGCTACGATAGAGGATGGCAAAAATCATACTCACAAACCCGAACAGCGAAATCATCGGACCTACCGTGATACGCCGAACAGAGAAAATATCCGGATTGTATACCTCGCCGGAAGGCTCTCCGGTCATCAGGCAGAAGCCTAATACGATGATAGCAAACGAAATGGCTATGAGTATCAAGTTGAGTTTGGATAAACTTTGTTTCATGTCGTGTTAAATTTCGTACAACGAGTTGTTGTCCATGCGGATATACCGTCCTGTGGCAATCAGCGATGCCCAAAGGGTAATCAGCAGACCCGAACAAATCACCACTACCGACACGAACGCGATGTTCTGCCACGTCAGCGGGAAGAGCAGGATACCCAGCCGGCTTTCTACATAATACACCATCACGCTCAGTATGGCAAGTGCGGCCAATCCGGCAAAGAAGCCCATGAGCATGTTTCTCAGCACGAACGGACGGCGTGTCACCCACGAGGTGGCACCCACCAGTGTCATAGTATTGATGAGGAAGCGCTTGCTGTATATCTGCAGACGTATCGTGTTGACAATCAGCACCATCGAGACGAGCAAAAGAACGAAGGCAATCACCAGCAGGATAACCGAGAACTCACTTACGTTGCTGCTCATCAGGTCCGCCAGGTCGCGCGGATAGATGACTTCGGACACGTACGGCAGATCCTGCAGGTTAGCAGCCAGTTCCTCGAGTTGTTCAGGACTGCTGAACTGGTCGGTCGGGTGAATCTCATAACTGGCCGAAAGGGGGTTGTAGCCCAGGAATGCACTGGGGTCCTCGCCCAACGAGGCGATATGCTCCTGCAAGGCCTGTTCACGCGACACATACGCAAAACTGCTGCAACTCGGGCTGGTGGACAATATTTGCTCCAACTGCGCACGTTGTTCGTTGTCCACGTCCTGGGTCAGCACGGCTGTCAGGGTGATGTTTTCACGCATACGCGTCACTAATGCTCCGGCGGAAAGCAGCACAATGCACTCCAATCCGATGAGACACAATACCAGCGCCACACTAACGGCTGCCGTAAAATACGAATTTCTGAAATGATGTTTACGCATAATTATCTCCTAAAAGCGCAAAAGAGGCAGGAGATTCCTGCCCCTTCTATAGTAATTAATACTCCCAGAGGTCTTGCTCGAAATTAAGCAACTCGGCGGCAATACGGTCCTGCTCCTTGTGCACCTGTTCCGGCGTACCTGCATAGTCAGGAATCCAACGGTTGTACATGTTGCCCTCGCCGACGATGTAGCTGGAGTAGAGGTGCTTCTGGAAAAACTCATCCATCGTCACGTGCTTAGTCTCGTTGCGGTTCGGAATCACATACTGCATTGCCAGGTAGGGGCGGAGCTTGTCGAACGGCACCCAGAACATGATCGACTCGCGCAATGCATTCATCACCTTGGTGGAATCCGTCTCGGTGATCAGAATAGGATGCAACGGAGCGATGGCCATGATCTTGGAATACATACGCGACGTGTGCTTGTCGAAGAATACGATTTCCTGGACCAGGTATTTCAGCTGGTTTTTTACCACCTCGTCGAAGTTAAAGCCCTGCCACGTCAGCTTGTCGTTGATACTGTCGTAGTTGGCAAGCATATAACGGGAGCAGCAGACTTTGAAAAAGTCCTCATCATCCGAGTGGTCTTCCGTCTTGTCCACGAGGAACAAGGCATCAATAGGAATCTGACGCTTGGTCATCGGAGCCGTCTTCTTGAAGTCCGGTTTGATAGTCTCGGGATTACGGGGATAAATCTCCAGTCCGTCAATCACCGCGTCCACCATTACCTTGAACAGATTGCGGTAGTTGGGGTCATCGGCTTTGGTGGGGAAATACAACTGATAATTCTGCTTGTAACGCATGTCGATGATGCGATACACGCAACGCGACCAGATGATATCATCGATACGGTGATCCAGGATCACGATGGTATCATGTGCCTTAGAGAACTCTTCAATCTGAAGTTTGGCTGTTCCGAACTCATCGAAGAACGGAATCACCTCATGCTGTGCCTTGGCGCTTGCTACGCCGAGCATCAGACAAACGATAATACTGAGTTTCTTTATCATACTTGTACGTAGTATTAATTCAGTGTTAGAATCAGCGGTTTCAAACGCAGCACTTCACCACCCGGGCTCTTGGCCTGAATATCCTGGATGATGACCATATTGCCACGTTTGAGTTTGGCGATACGATCCAATTGGTCTTTCGTGAACTTATTACCCTTGGAATCTGTGGTTGCACCGTTGATAATTGCCTTGAAACCAATCACTTGGAACGGCAGGTTCAGCAGTCCGTCAGGACCATAGGAGGCCACTATCGTACCGGATTGGTGTGACAGCGCACTTGCTGCAATAGGACCGTCAGGGTATTCGCGGTCACGAGCGCTGAAGAATGCCGAAGGAGGCGGCAGGGTCTTCACGCTGTAGGCACGTGTACCCATCGATTGCATCTTGCCGTCCAACTCAGCCATTACGGAGATGTTCACCGTCTTGGCCGTCTGGCTCGGGATAATCACCCAAATGCCGTTTTCCTGACGTGCGGTAGCACCCGTAACGCTCACCTGTATCTTGTCGTTCGACATACCGGGCACCGAAATCGAGAACTTGTTGTCGTAGCCGCGATACATGATGTTCAGGTCGTTGTTCGAAATCGTCACCGACGGTTCGCCTACGCTGTACTCGGTCTGGAACGGCAGACGTTTCATCTCGCCCGTAGCCGGATCCATATAGGCGATCTGACCCGACAGTTTCTTCAGTCCGACGGTATTGGTCACCACTTCATACAGACCACGGTCGTTGATGCGCTGGCCCTCTACGTAATACTCTGGACGCTGCGTCGAATCGACGGCTGCCAGGATGATTTGTGCAGAGTATTTACCGCCACGAATCACGTAGTTGGAGTTAGGAATCACGTACGCGCTCAACTTGTTCACGCGCAGGTCACCCGCGTCCGTACGGTCCATAAGGTATTGAATCAACTGGGCCTCCGTAGCGCGGATATCGTTCTGCATCTTGGTCAGAATAGTGATAGACGCACCCACAGGCATGTTGTCGAACACCGCTATTTCCCAGTCGCAGGAATCTTTCTCGTGTGAGTTCCAACCACGCTCTGTAGCCAGCGATTTGAGAATCGCTTCGCGCAACTCGGCATCGTTCTCTGCCAGTTCGGCAGCATAGTCGCGGTAGTAAGCCACCATCTCGCGCAGCACCGTACCGTTACCTTCCATGATAGCGTACTGACCCGTCACATTGGTGTCGGAGTTACCGTCAATATGTATAGTGGGGTCTTCGCCTGCAGCCTTACGTGCATCCACAGCCTTTTGGCCGTCCGCCAGAATCACGATATGCTCCTTGAAATCCTGGACGTAGTTGTATAGCGAATCGGCACGCTGGCGCACTTCCAGTGCCTTTGCGTACCACTCTCGCGTCTTCTCAGGGTTATCAGCGTTGGCAGCCTGGAAGTCGCGGTAGAGTTTGTCATTGCGCTTAGTGGATGCGGCGATGGAAGAGTGCAGACTGTTGTCCACCAGCGTAAAACCGTTCAAGATATCCGCACTTACGTTCAACGCCAACATGGCGGTGAGCACCAAGTACATCATACCAATCATTTTTTGTCTCGGGGTTTCCGGACAGTTTTTTGCTCCACCCATTTCCTAAGTGTATTAACGTTCTTAACCTAATGCATTGAGCATATTGCCGTAAACGGCGTTCAAATCAGCCACTTGTTTCTGCAACTGTTGTGCACCCTTGGCGAAAGCCTCTTGTGCGGCAGCAGCCTCTTTGGCGAAGGCGATCTGGCTGTCAGCGGCCTGCTTGGTCGCGGCGGTAATACTCTTCTGCGACTCCACCTGAGCCTTGGCTGCCTCTACTTGGGCCTTGGCTATCTCCACATGGCTGTTGAGGGTCTGCAACTGCAACTCATATACCGAGTTCAGTGCTGCCACGCTCTTGCCAACCTGTGCTGCGTTCTTGCCTGCCTCTTCTACGTTATGGGCATAAGCCTGGGTCTTGGCGATTGCCTGCTCTACTTCGCCGTTCACTTTCGTATAGTTCTGCGCCAGCGTAGTGGTGGCGTTGGCGTACGAATCGGTGGCAGCCTCTGCTGCAGCCAGTTTCTCTCCCAGTTTCACACCTGTCTGAGCCACTTTTCCCAGTTCGCTGAACTGCGAAGCGGTCTTGGCCAGATCGGCGATACCGTCTTTGAGTGCCTTCAGTTCCTCATCCTTGAGAGCCGGTACGTCTGCACGAGCTGCTTTCTCTCCGCCTTTGGCGGCAGCGGGTGCCGGAGCAGCACCGCCTGTTGCGGCTGCCAGGTCTGGACGGGGCAGAACGGCCAGTTTCTCTGCTTCTTCTGCCTGTACCGTCTTCGGATCCACCAGTTGCGGGAATACTTCCTCCCAGTGGAAAGACGGGTGGGGCTTATCCAAAATACCAATCAAGAAAAGTACCACCTCGGTACCCATACCGAAGTTAAGCATGATAGACGCACCCGGATAGTGCTGAATCTTAAACAACGCACCCAAGATCACGATTGCGGCACCTGCCGAATAAACGATACCGATTACGCGTTGACCTGAATACGACTCATACCAATGCATGAATCGTGCACCTAATCCTTGCTTTGCAGCTTGTTCTGTAGCCATGTTTAAAAAATCTTTATTTTTATTAGTATTCTATTAATTCTTAAATGATTAGTCGCCGATATACGAGCGGACGCAACGGAAACCAACATACGGACGGCTCTCATATTGATACTCGAACGTACGTACGCCGCATTGCATGAAATAACTGATATCCTTCCAGCTGCCGCCTTTCACGATCTTGCGTTTCAAGATAGGAGGATCGGCTTTACGGGACATGTAGCTGTAGTCCGGATTCAAGTCGTGGATATGCGTGTTGGAGGAGTTCTGGTAAGCAGAATTCGTCCACTCCGACACGTTGCCGGCCATGTCATACAGACCGAAATCGTTCGCACGGAACTGGGCCACTTTCATGGTTGTCGTACCCGTATCGTCCACATACGAACCGCGGTAAGGCTTGAAGTTTGCGAAGAAGCAGCCCTTGGCATCACGGGCGTAGTTGCTACCCCACGGATACATAGCCATGCGGCGACCGCCACGTGCAGCATATTCCCACTCAGCCTCGGACGGCAGACGGAATTCGCACGCGCCCATGTTCGAGTGGGCGTTGAAATATTTCGTACGCCAGCTGCAGAAGGCGTGTGCCTGCTCCCATGTCACACCCACTACGGGATAGTCGGTATAACCCGGGTGGCTGAAGTATTTCTGTAGCAACGGGTCGTTGTACGAGAACTGGAAGTCACGAGCCCACACCAGAGTATCCGGATAGATACAGATAATCTTGTCGGTACGCAGGTCCTTAGGTTCGTTCAGCGGACGGAAAATAGTCGAGTCGCGGATACCGCCGTGGGGGTCAACCCAGAAAGTATCTACACGAGCTGTGGATCCGGGAGGATACAAACTCGTCGCCACATCGAATTTGTTGCGGTTGGCCAAGGCCTCATCCATGTTTACCCAACTGTAACGATAGTGCAAACCGTTGGTTTTGAGCGTTTTGTCCTCATAGAACAACTGAGCCAGGACCTCTTTCACTTCCTCGTCTTTGGTGTCCCAGGGCACTTTCTTGCGCCAGTCCAGGCGGAATTTAGTCTCGTCAAACTCTTCGTCCTTCGGCTGGACGGCAAAGTCGGTTATACCGGCCTCTACCAGCTTGGTCATCGCAATCGAGTCGCGCACCCAGTTCACAAACTGGTGGTACTCACCGTTCGTGATCTCGGTCTCGTCCATCCAGAACGCGTCCACCGTCACCATCACGATGTTATCCGGCTGCTCGAATACGGCCGACTGGGTGTTGGCACCCATCATAAAGGAGCCCTTCTTGATGTAAACCATACCGTATGGGTTGGCTTCCTTGAAGACGCCGCTTTTGATACCTACGAGCTCGCCCGCAGGCTGATTGCAACTCGTTATGGCGAATGCTGCCAGAACGATGACAGGCAAAATCTTTGCTACTTTCATATTTCCTTAATTGCAATTAATATTCTTCTCTTACAAGTATCGTATGGACTTGTATTTGTTGGTTCGTTTCGGCTTTAGGATGTCAAATCCGTACGCCAGGTATATCTCATGACTGCCATAGCTCTCCAGCAGCATCTTGTTGGTCGGCAGTTCGCAGCTGTAGCCCAGTTGCAGGCCGGAGATGATGTCTATGCCTAACAGTATGTTCACGCTTCCGGCTATTCGGTAGCCGAGTCCCCACCGGTAACGGTCTTTGTAATCGCACATCAGCGTCAGGTTCACATCCCATCCTGTGAAGTCGGTCATCACCATCGCACTGGGGGTCAGCATCCATTCGCGGTAGTTCTTCAGCCGGAAATGGTAACCTCCGGTGATGTACATCGTTCCGCGTACCCGCATCTCTTTCGAGCTGCCTTCCGTGCCGTCACTCCATTCCATCAAAGGCTGCGTCAGGTGGATGTAACTGATGCCTGACCACCATGTCGCCGTGCTGTAATACACACCTACACCCATGTCAAATTTCATATC
>Ga0310786_10008551_pt1 | contig 13117 bp, 10 predicted proteins | sample AusTroGonzalo_MG_FD_203881 | JGI IMG/M metagenome (GOLD analysis project Ga0310786, IMG submission 203881) | Bovine rumen microbial communities from tropical cattle in Woodstock, Queensland, Australia - Gonzalo_03 (v2) (version 2) | ecosystem: Host-associated > Mammals > Digestive system >... | reverse complement strand
CCTGTAGAGCCAACCATGATGATATTACTTTTTTCAATCTCTACACCGTCTTTATCCTCGGGCTGCTGCAACCGTTTATAGTGGTTGTATACAGCCACCGAAAGGAAGCGTTTCGCCTCGTCCTGACCAATGACATACTGATCCAAATACTCCTTAATCGCCATAGGTTTGGGCACCGCATTCATCTTGAAGCGTTCCTTGCCCTGAGACCGAGGGGTGTCGGTTAGATTCTCCTGGACAATACGATAGGCCTGCTCCGCGCAGTTCTCGCAGATAAAGCCATCCACACCTGTGATGAGCAGTCTGCACTCCCGTTCTGTCCTTCCGCAGAAACTACATGCCTTCTTTGCCATTACTTACTTCTTCCTTGTAAGAACATTGTCAATCATACCATAGGCCTTTGCTTCCTCAGCCGTCATCCAATAGTTACGGTCGGAGTCGGCATACACCTTGTCATAAGGTGTGTGTGAATGCTCAGAAATGATGGTATAGAGCTCTTTCTTGAACTTCAAGATCTCCTTGGCCTCAATCTCGATGTCCGATGCTTGTCCTTGCACGCCGCCAAGTGGTTGGTGAATCATCACACGACTGTGAGGCAGAGCCGAACGCTTACCCTCTGTACCAGCCACGAGCAGTACGGCTCCCATCGAAGCGGCCATACCGGTACAAATAGTAGCAACATCGCTCGAAATGAACTGCATGGTATCGTAGATGCCCAAACCAGCCGTTACACTACCACCAGGCGAATTGATATAGATACTGATATCCTTACCGGAATCGACAGAATCGAGATACAGCAACTGTGCCTGCAATGTATTAGCAGTATAATCGTCAATCTGGGTGCCCAAGAAGATGATGCGGTCCATCATCAGTCGTGAGAACACATCCATCTGCGTCACATTCAACTGACGCTCCTCAAGAATATACGGATTCAGATACTGAGCCTGCGCCTGCATCATCTCGTCGAATGTCAGGCCATCCATTCCTAAATGCCCTACGGCATATTTTCTAAAATCATTCTTCATAAGCTTCACTTTTTCATTATTCACTTTCACTCATCACCATTCACTAAAAAAGGGTTCTCGACCTTTTTATCTCGTGATTGGGACACAAAGATAAGAAAAAAAGTCGATAACCCTTCAAAAAAAGGAGTTATTTTTTCGTAAAAAACCTTATTTTCCTTCCATCATCTTATTAAAGTCATCCAAACTGACCGTTTTTTCATCCAGTTTGACAACTGTCTTGAGTTTTTCGGTCAGTTTCAAATCTACAGCACGATCCACAAAATTATCAATGTTCTCGCGCTTCTTCAACTGCTCTTCGGCATAGTTCTCAACCACGTCGTCAGGTACATTCGCCATACCATACTGGGCGAACTGTGCACGGATGGCCTCACGGGCTACACGCTTCACATCCTCATCCTCAACCTTGATCTCCTGAGCAGTTACAATCTGTTCCTTAATGAGATGCCAAGCCAACTCTTTGATGCTGCCCTCAAAGTTCTGCTCCACATAATCAGCACCCTTATCCTTGTTATTCTGCAACATCACGCGCTTCAGTAAGGCTTCAGGGAACTCAAGCTTACCTACCTTCTTCTCCAAATGAGCACGTACGTCTTGCATGAACTTATAGTCGCTACTACCAACAAACTGGGCCTTCAACTGCTCGGCAATCTTCTCACGGAAAGCCTTCTCGTCTTTGACGGTGCCCTCGCCGAAAACACGGTCGAACAAAGCCTGGTTCACCTCAGCAGGTTGGAAGTGACGGATCTCTGTCACCTGGAATGAGAAATCACTGTTCACATCAGCGATGTCTTCCTTCTTTACTTTCAACAGAGCAGCCACCTCAGCATCATTGTCGGGATAGGCCTTCTTGGGGTTGAAAGTGATGATATCACCAGGCTTACAGCCGTCAAAGAGTTTCTTCTGCTTATCTTCCTTAATATAAGCGGGCATAATCATACCGCCCTCGGTAGTAATACCACCCTCGAGGGTATTACCCTTCTTGTCGAGCTGACGCAGGTCACCTGTGATAGTATCATTTCCACTGAACACCTCTGCCTTCACAAACTCTCCGCCCTGTGAGGCATACATCTGAACCTGCTGGTCGATAAGCTTATCGTCGACATTGATGGTATAATAAGCAATCTTATCCTTACCGCTCAAAGCCACCGTGAACTCGGGAGCTACGGCAATATCGAACACGAATGTCATATCACCATCCTTCTCGAAGTCCTGCGGTTGCTGTTTATCGCTGGGCAGAGGTTCTCCAAGCATTTGGATTTTGTTCTCACGCACATATTCATAGAGTTTCTCGCCCATCAGGCGGTTCACCTCGTCAACTTTAATAGCAGTGCCATACTGACGCTTTACCAAGCCCATGGGAACCTGTCCGGGACGGAAGCCTGGGACCTGAGCTTTCTTACGATAATCTTTCAGTGTCTTCTCTACCTTCTCCTGATAGTCTGCTGGTTCAATGGTCATGGTCAACAAGCCATTGATTTTGTCAGGGCAATCAAATGTAATTTTCATCTTTCTTTATACCTTATTATAATATATACTCAAAAATTGAGGTGCAAAGGTACTAATTTTTTAATTCATAGTTTATAATTTACAGTTTACAGATGATTACTTTTAATATAATTTAATACTTTAACTCTTTTCTGAATACCATTCTGCACCCAGTTTAATCAACTGTAAACTTCAAACTAACTCCTCACTATTCTTCCTCTTCTTTCGCCTTGCGTTCCTCTTCCATTAACTGGAAGTCCTTTTTACGTAACACGAACGAGTTGGTCAGATACTTCTCCCTCACGATCTTATTCTCCGCCAATTCCTCGGGAGAACCCTGAAAAAGAATACGACCCTCGAACAACAGATAAGCACGATCGGTGATGGTCAGTGTTTCATCTACATTATGATCGGTAATCAGAATACCGATGTTTCTGTACTTCAATTTCCACACTATCTGTTGAATATCCTCCACAGCAATAGGGTCAACACCTGCAAAGGGTTCGTCGAGCATGATAAACTTCGGTTCAATGGCCAGGCAACGGGCTATCTCAGTCCTTCGACGTTCACCACCCGAGAGCTGGTCACCCTTATTCTTGCGCACTTTACCTAGGCGGAACTCCTTAATCAGTTCCTCCAGTTTTTGCAGTTGGTAGTCGCGGGGCTTACCCGTCATCTCCAATACTGAGAGGATATTATCCTCCACGCTCATCTTACGGAAAACGCTCGCCTCCTGAGCCAAATAGCCGATACCTGCACGGGCACGCCTGAACACAGGATATTTCGTCACATCCTCATCGCCTAGATAGATATGACCACCATTAGGCACAATCAAACCTGTAGTCATATAAAACGAGGTAGTCTTGCCGGCACCATTGGGACCCAGCAAACCCACTATCTCGCCCTGCTTCACATTAAAGCTCACATCGTTCACCACAGTACGCTTGCCATAACGTTTCACGAGACCTTCTGTGCGTAGTACTAATCCTTCTGTTTCCATAATCGCCCGCAAAAATACTATATTTTTCTTAGAATAGATAGGTTACTTGCAAAAAAATGCTGATTGTTTGGTATTATTAACGATTATCTTTGGCCGTTTGGGAAATAATAGCTACCTTTGCCAACGATAAAGACGATAGAGAACAATGATCATCATCAGATATCTGACCATATTCGGACGCTACATTCAACTGATGGGGCGGACTTTTTCCATTCCCGAAAGGATGCGCATGTTCTTCAAGTCGTATGTAAAGGAAATGGCCCAGTTGGGTGTGAACTCTATCGGCATCGTGCTACTCATCTCATTCTTCATCGGTGCTGTGATCTGCATCCAAATGAAGTTAAACATCCAAAGTCCATGGATGCCCCGCTGGGTAAGCGGCTATACGACCCGAGAGATTCTTCTATTGGAGTTTTCGAGTTCGATCATGTGTCTGATTCTGGCTGGTAAGGTGGGTTCCAACATTGCCTCGGAGCTAGGTACGATGCGCGTCACTCAACAGATTGACGCTTTGGAAATCATGGGCGTAAACTCGGCCAGTTACCTGATTCTGCCGAAAATCATGGGTATGCTCACCATCATGCCCTTCCTGGTTATTTTCTCGTCGGCAACAGGTATTCTGGGCGCCTACGCCACCGCTTATGTAGGACATGTGCTACCTCCTGACGACTTAACGCTGGGCTTACAGCACTCGTTCAAGTCGTGGTTCGTATGGATGTCAATTATCAAGAGCGAGTTCTTCGCCTTTATCATCTCGAGCGTGCCAGCCTTCTGCGGTTATACGGTGGAAGGAGGTTCCGTCAATGTGGGCAAGTCGTCGACTGATGCCGTTGTGTCGTCGAGCGTACTTATTCTGTTTAGCGATGTCTTCCTAACTCAGTTGCTGTCATGATAGAGGTTAAGAATCTACATAAGAGTTTCGAGGACAAAGAGGTGCTATCTGATATCAGCACCGTGTTCGAGGATGGCAAGACCAACCTGATTATCGGTCAAAGCGGCTCGGGAAAGACTGTACTGATGAAAAACCTAGTAGGTCTGCTGGACCCCACAAGTGGACAGGTTCTTTACGACGGGCGAGATTTCGTGGCTATGTCGAAGAAAGAGAAGGTACGCATGCGTCGTGAGATGGGTATGATCTTCCAAAGTGCGGCCCTGTTCGACTCGCTAACGGTGCTGGAAAACGTCATGTTCCCATTGGACATGTTCTCATCCATGACTTTCCGAGAGCGCACGAAACGAGCTATGGACTGCCTGGATCGCGTGAATCTGGTTGGTGCTGAAGAGAAATTCCCTGGCGAGTTGTCGGGTGGTATGCAGAAACGTGTGGCCATCGCCCGCGCCATCGCCTTAAACCCCAAATATTTGTTCTGCGACGAACCGAATTCCGGCCTCGATCCCAAGACCTCGCTCGTCATCGACGACCTGCTGCACAGCATCACCAAGGAATTCAACATGACCACTATCATCAATACCCACGACATGAACTCCGTAATGGGTATTGGTGAGAACATCATCTTTATCTACGAGGGGCACAAGGAGTGGCAGGGCGTCAGCAGCCAGATCATGCACTCCGACAACCAACGTCTTACAGATTTCATCTTCGCCAGCGATCTGCTGAAGAACATGCGCAATCTGGTACTGGAAAAAGAGCAGCAATAAAGCTGCCAGGCTTTCTAGAATATCTAGACAATCTAGATTCTCTAGACCATCTAGACTATCTAGAATCTCCCCAGTTCTTCCTCCAGCTCCGCTATCCTTCGCTACGCCTGCGCCAGTTCCTGCCTCAGCCTCGCTATCTCCTGCTGCTGATTCATCCTATACCCCAGCCTCGCTGCCGTCATTCTCTCCTTGATACCGCCCTCAGTCACAAACTCCTTCTCCAACTTCTTCTGATACGAAATCATCATCTTGTCTACCATATGACAAAGAGTCAAGGCCGTATTTGCCATTTCTTCAGCATTCATCTTGGCTGCGAGTTTTTCATAATCTTCCCATCGGTTATGATTACGACAGAACTTCAGCATCCTATCATATCTCGGATGCGTCTTATCCCATAGTGGCAACTCTCGCGACTTCAGATAGTCCTCATAGTCCTCCCTAAGCTCATGGATACTGCTCCTTGCCACATTGAGCAACTTGATCTCCATCTCCATCGACGTCATGCCATCTTCTGATCCCTCCACGATATTCTGTTTCCCAGAGCGGGCCGCCTGAACCATCTGATCTACGGTCCTGTCGCCAAACTGCTGTAGATGATATTTGGTAAAGATAAAAGTCAGCTGATATAGTACATCTGTCTTCTGATAGAAATAGAGTTCAACCCATTTGGTCTGACTCCGCAATACCTTGAACTGTTCTTCGAGCGTTTGTTTGTTGTCTTCCATAATTCAATTCAAATTAACGCCACAAAGATAGGAAGTTCTCAACAAACTTCCAAATCTTTTTGCAATTATTTCAATTTGAAAGACAGACTACATGATACTGGTTAACTCAATCTTGCATTAGGATGTCAGGGTGACAGAGTACCGACAAACAAATGTATTACGACCTATCCCAAAGGGTAACAAGGACGGCAGAAGGGTGTCAGATTTTCAAGGCAACAAGATAACATCTGCGTTTATCGCCCTTTCCTTTCTTATAACCTGTCCGATGCAGGTAACTACCTAAGATTGTGGCATTTGCCTGTGTGACGACATTCGTTTTCTTCTCTTCCTTGATGTAACTGAGTATCTGCGTAGGAGTCAATAGCAACACCTCATCCCCAGCCTGAGGCTGGCGGAACATATCCTCGAAGAGGGAGACGACATTCGGCATCTCATAATAGTCTGCATTGTGTGCAATAATCTGCTGTTCACGCTCACCTGTGAAAGCATATTCCTCTCCGTGCTCAATCTCATAGACAATCTGCGCATAGAGCTGGGAATAGTCTATCTTCTTATCTCCCTGAGTATCAGTATCGATGACCTCGTTGACCTCGATGACAAGATAGCGACGACTGCCACTCTCATCCTTCAGGGGCACCAGCGAATTGGTGGTAGCGCAGAAAGCGGCATAGCGCTGGCTCTGTTCGAAGGTCGTAGAGTAGAGCTTTCGCTCCTTTACATCCGTTCGTTGGATGAGATGTTTGAGGAAAGCCGTCTGGGCCTTCGAAATCTGATCGTATTCATCGATGTTGATGAGCAGGAAACGGCTGAGGGCTCTCAAGGCCTCCTTCTTGTTGGCAAAGTCGATGCGGTCAATGTAATAGGGCATCAGCTTATCGGGCAGGAGCATCCGCATGAAAGTCGATTTGCGTGTACCCTGCGAACCCACCATCATCAGCACCATCTGTGCTCCGTAGAGGGCATCCTTGCCAGCACGCCACTGGCTCACCATCGAACGCATCCATATCTTGAAGTTCTCACGCCAGCCTGCTGTCTGCGTCTTCACACGATCCGCCAGCTCACCCAAACGGTCACGACCATCCCAGCGGGGCAGGGCGTCAAGCCATTCGCGAACGGGATCGTACTGGTCTGTCCTGTTAGAGATGATGATGCGCTCCAGGTCCTTGGGCCACACCTTGATACCCTCCTGGATGGCAGCATTGTTGATGTCGTTCTGTGCCTCCTCCGTCAACGGCTGCCACCAGAGCACATAGCGGTATTTCGGCTGGAACTCCAGTTCACCCGTCACGCAGTTTTTACGGAACATATAGCGACGATGCAGGAATTCCTCCAACAGCTGCTGGTGCATCAGGCTCTTGTCTACGGGATTGACCATGCCCAGAGGGTGCTTCTCGTAGACATTATTGAACGTAGAGCGCACCAGTACGTCCTTCTTGAAGAACATGCTCATCGCAATGGTCAGTGTAATGGCCAGTTCCTTATCGATGCCTGCCCTCAGACAGCCCGTCGCCACTCTCATCAGGAACTCCTCCTTGGTCATCTTCTTGTCGTAGGCCAGTTCGCGACAGATGAAATTATATTTCGTAGTATCCATCTCGCGACGGGTATAGCCAGGCAGGATTTCCGTATCGAGCGCGATCTCCGCAGGTTTGTCGATCATCTGTGCAGTCTCTTCCGTCAGCGGTTCTGTGGGCTGTGGCATCTCGATGGCCTTAGCCTCGGGATGGAAATACGCCTTAGGGTCAAAGGACATGCGGAAACTCTCGTTACCATCGTGCACCACCTCCTCCACTTTTATGCCTGTAGAGCCAAAGGCGAACTCAGCTGCCCGTTTATAGGCATACTGATGAAACAGAGCTGTTTGCGAAGCTCCTTTTGGCAGTTCCCCACCTTCGAGGCGATAGGGTACAAGCACCTTCAGCGAACATCCGCTACTACCCACGAACGACAACATCGTCTGTTCCCAGAGATTCACTTTCTGGCGAAGCCTCTCCAACGTCTCATATCCCTCCTGGATGCGAAACGACAGTAGCACCAAGCCCGTGTACCCGCCCTTTTCGTCCATAGCAGGCAAAATCCTTGGCAGTTCTTCCGCTGCGACCTGGCCATACACCATACCACCCTCCATAGGAATCTGCCTGACACCCCTCACAGCTTCAATACGATGCTGGTAGCGGCCGTTTTTCGTCCACTCCACTACTTTTTCGAGTGCAACACCCTTCTCCCGTCGCTCACGACGGTAGAGATACTTCATCAATACCTTGTTTTTAGTTTCCATACGTTCCTTCTCGTTTGCTTCTGTTATATTATCAGCAAATACTATGCCATTCTCTTTCGAATTCTCTAGAGAATTTGAGCAATAACCCTGGGTTATTTAGCAATATGGGCCCCTTATCATCCAATAAGAGCCCCTTATTATCCGACAACTGCCATCCTGTCACCCTTCCGCTATCCTTGTCACCCACAAAAACAGGGAGCAAATATAGTGTCTATCTACATTTTGTCACCCTGACATCCTAGCCATGAAAAATGCAGAAAACAATCCTAAACACAACATCTCATGACACAAAGTGGCACTTCGTAAGTTCAATTATCACCTTTTTTTGAATAATTGGAGACCATAGTAACTGACATCTGTGACGAAATTGTTGAAGACAGAGACTTACGTTCAAGCAACTTGTCGAGAATCCTTTTTTTGTATATTGTGACGTCCTCTTTTATAGAAATCCGCTGCAAAGATAATACTTTTTTATATTCGGTAATTTAGCCCTCTTCTAATCTAAAATACATTAAATTGTTTTGCTGCTTCAAAAATAATCTCTATCTTTGCCTTGTAATTCGGTATATGACAAACAAAACACCAGATTTATGGCAATTGAATTATCATTTACGGGGCAGATTAAGGCAAATAAAACATAAAAGTTAAGACTATTTGAACAAGTTTACTCAAAAGATAGTAATTTTGCAAACAAAATTGTTACAAATGAAGACAGATTTAAGGAGCTCCCTGCTCATGATAGTATTACTTCTGCTATGTTTACCATCCAAGGCAGACAACACCAACAAAGTCACAGTCGGACTAACCATCGACAGTACGGAAGTTGTGGCTGAGAGTCAGTCTTTTGGACGACGGATTGACAATGTCGTCACCCAATCCGGACTTGATTATATGCTGCTGAAATTCCGCGATACTACAAAAAGCGGGAAATGGTTGCAATTCAAGGGTGAGATAGGTGCGTTTAGCATCGAGGAATCCAAACTGTTGTGGACTTACCCATTTGACTACAGGAATTCTTCAGCCTATTGTACGAAGGCAGGAGTAGGCATCGCTAAGGGAAACAAGTTCAGTATGCTGGATCCGAACACAGGTAACGTTCGGTGGCAGGGCAAGTTCACCCCTGTTCAGTTTGACGATTCTACCAATATTGTCGTTGGCTATTCCGGACCGAGGTCAAGCAAACTGAATGGCTACGACATGACAACAGGGCAACTGCTATGGACTGCCAGCATGCCTCACGACAAGAACTGGGGCTGGAACCATGTCATACGTGAGGACTCTGTCCATTGGCTCGTTGTTGCTGACGACCTGAATCGTCTGAACATCCGTACGGGTGAAGTCCATGCTTACGAAGCCAAGACAGGTGTCACCGATGTGAAGGGCGCTCTTCTGCAGGGATTGGTGATAGCTGGTGCCGCCGTTGCAGGTGCAATGGCTACGGGCTACGCTGCTTATCCAGTGGGAGTTGTAGGCCCGAATGTCATCAATCAGTTACATTCCAATGTGGTTCTGGATGACTCACTCTATTATTTTGCCGACCGCGAGCAAGTGGCCTGTTTTGATAAGGACATGAAAACAGTCTGGAGTTATGAGTTCCCATCAAAAACTTCTGCCTTTTCCCGACTTGTCTGCAATGACAGCACGCTCTATATGTTCAATCTGGGTTTTGGTCTGAAGAACGGACAACAGCATACGAAGATGGGACGCCCGTTTATCGCTGCCTTTGACAAACGCACTGGAACCTGCCACTTTATGAACATGCTGAGTTTGAGAAAGGACATGGTGGAGGATGCCGTGCTCAATCCAGATGGTGCTTTCATGCTCTTCGACGACGGACTAGCCTATAAGCATGAGCTTGACGATTCCATAGTGACGGTCTCACCATGGGATGTGAAGGAACATGGCCAGTTGAGGGCAATTATCACTCAGCCAGTTTATGCATACTATAATCTTAAGAGCATGTTTGATCTCATCGCTACGGATGGCATATACTTTCCTGTGATAACAGAAAATGGCGATATCTTCATGGTTGACAGGGAACTGAGAACTTCAGAGCATTTTCCTGCCTATTCACTTTACTGGCCGCTATGTATGGTCGGAGACCGGATGTGCGTCTATTCTCCTACTAGTCGCAGGCAGGATATATGGCTGGTATCTCTTCAAGGTATTCCAGAGATACAGTTTACAATCCCCATTCGAGGCGTAGGAATTGCAGGAGGCAAATTGTTCTTGAACAATGATGAACGACTGTATTATTTACCTTTCGACTAGTATTCCACTTTGGTGTCGATATGTGATTCTGCCGTCCCTGCGTTACATGTTGAATATTATGCGAATGGATGCTGATTTCTTATTGATTCTATTTTTGGCTTTTCCTAAACAGCTGAAGACCATAGTATCTGACATCTGTAACGACGGTGTCTTTAATGACGATACCTTCAAGCACCAACATCAATGAGTCGTTGCGATAGGTAAGCAGTTGTTCAGGATGATGCAGGAGCATCGTGTCCTGACGGATGGCATCCTGTATAGGATATTCGAGAACGGTATCCTTATCCATGGTGACAATGATCATTTGGTCATTGAAATTGTATTCGAACTCTTTTTGAGGCAGCATAATCGTGTATTCGCCCAACTCTACGGGCCTTCTCCTGATATACGTATTGTCACTCCTACAGGGAGACACGACGGATTGGCCGTTAGCTTTGTCGTAGTTGAAACTATACTCCGAGTGCGCCCATTTGCCGTATTGCGCTTCAAACTCCTTGGTTCCGATCTCATTCCTTACATAACTGATAACGCTGGTGATATCCTTGTATCGTTCGCACATCATACTGTCCTGCTTGATGCTTCTCATGTCGAGGTCGTCGTTCAGCCTGCCCGTCTTGGCATCCGCCAGCTTCAGTTCGCTGATAAGTGCTGTGAGTCGCTGCTTCTGACAAGCTAATCCGATGCTTTTTGCAGAGATGCCAGGGATATAGGTAAAAAGAATGATGGCTGCGCCGAAGATGAGTGCCATGAGCTGATACTGACGGGTATGCTTTCGGAACAACATCAGCACGAAGAGCGTCATCAGCACACCAGCCACCATCAGGTAGAAACGGCTTTCGGTGAAGCTGTAGAGACGGATGCGGTAGATGGACCCTATCCAGTACATGATGAGCGGCGGAATGGCAATCAGTGTGAACCAGCGGTAGAACCAGTCATAATAGCGCTGGCTGAGTATCGACTGAGCCACGCGACCTATCAGAGCCACAGTGATGAACCCCATGACCAACCAAGCAACACCACCTTTGGGCAAATCCCACTCGAACACAATCTTTATAAAATAGGTATAGAGGATGACCGTGTAGATTATGACGGCTGGGGAGAGGATGAAATTAAGGATAATCCTAAGTATCTTGAAAGGCTCTGCGACCTCGTCTTCGTTCTGATGGACCAGGGTGCAGCACACTTGCGGAGCCAGCACAAAAGCGATGAACTGAGCGATATGCTCGTAGAAATGCTGTGGTTCGTCGATGCCGAAAATGTAGAAGAAGGATGCCGTGATTGCCAACACCGCCATATAGAGGATACAAGAAATGAGCAATCCAAAGAACAACTGCGTGGCTACATGCAGGGCATGGGCAGCAAATGAACGGTTGTCCATCCGCTTATAACCGATAATAAGCAGGATGGCAGCCAGCACATAGGTGAATCCGAAACCGTAAGTCCATAGGAAAGGCTTCAGGTCGAGCATCATCAGTGGCAGGAAAAGGAAGAATGAGGCAAGATATGCCCAACGATTGACGCGATGGAGCCAGAACGTCAACGCCATTAGCGGAACGAAAAGCCAAAGTACGTCACCATTCACTGCACTCTCATACTGTGCTGTCTTCTCATTCCACACGTGAGTCTCGCTATCCCACACAGCTATGATAAAGAACACCACTCCCAGCGCCATTTCTACAGGGAACCGCCTCGGGCTCTGCAGCAACTGCTGCAGTATCGTTTTCAGTCTGTTATTCATTTCTTCCGCACAAATTTGCCACAACGTTACGAAAAACTTCGCAAACTAAGCATTATAATATCAGAAATTCCACTTCACACCGATGGTGGGATTGACGAAGAAGGTCTTGTCATTGACAGTGTTATAAATGAAGTTATTGCTGATCTCCACCTCGGAACCTATGCTGAGGTGGTCGGTGACATTATACCACAGTTGGGGCTCGGAGAGGATGACGAGCTGTCCATGACCATTGGTCTTCTGTCCGCGCCAGAAATCGATAAAGCCAGAGAACGACATCTTGCGGTTGAGGAAATGAACGCCCCACACACCTGTGAGCTGCATGCTATTGTAGGCTGTATTGAAATCGTAGCTCTTGAAGAAACGCTTATAGAGCAGCTGGAGCGACCAGGTAGCCGTGTAATTGGGCGTATTACCGTTGTAGGCGATACCTGCGAGCGCAGCCTGCTGGTAACTGCCAGAACGGGAACCAAGTCCACCATTGTATTCAACATGCACGGCAAAGGGCAGCTTTTTAATGAAGTTTATCTCACGAGAGATCTCTGTATAGGCCCCCAGCGTCTCCTTACGACTGAGGTCGACATCAACGAAATAGTACCAGGATCCCCAGTTATCAGCCTTGAACTGTTCAAGGGTGACTGTAACTTTCTGACGGGCGGACTCCTCATCGGGATAGATGTTACGACCAAAGTCATAGTGGAGCTGAATGTTCTGTGCATTGACTGTGAGGGCGGCAATGGCCATCATGGTAAGGGATAAAATCTTTTTCATATTCTTTTCTTTTTAAGTTTTTCTATCATCAAGCAGGCTGCGTTATCCGGTGCCTTTTGGTCGCCAAGGCGACGGCTCACTTCAGAATAGCCTTCAAGCATGGCGTCGCGAGCAGGACCAGAGAGAATCTTATCAAGTTCACGACGGATATGACCAACAGTAAAAGTA
>Ga0310786_10008549_pt1 | contig 13120 bp, 8 predicted proteins | sample AusTroGonzalo_MG_FD_203881 | JGI IMG/M metagenome (GOLD analysis project Ga0310786, IMG submission 203881) | Bovine rumen microbial communities from tropical cattle in Woodstock, Queensland, Australia - Gonzalo_03 (v2) (version 2) | ecosystem: Host-associated > Mammals > Digestive system >... | reverse complement strand
TTGTTCCTCGCATGGGATTTACTACTTCATTGTCTGTGACTCTTTGGGTAAAGGCATAGAAGGCGCCAACGCAAGCTGCATCCCTTCGGATGGATGCGGACGCCCTATTAGATGCAGCAACATTCAAGAACCCCTTAGAGAGAGGCTTGCTCAGAAAGCTGCTCTGGATGAACTTGTCTGCATCGAGAGTTGTCAGTTCTGCAAAAGACTTGCCAAGGGTGCTTAAATACATTTCCAAGCGTGATAATGCCAAGGTGTAAGCCACCCTTGTGTGGGCAGATTTTGCATTTGCAAGAAATGTTGCTTTCAAGTCGGCATAATTCAATTTTGCAATTTTTGCCTTATGCTGGAGTTCGTCACGATATTCGCTGGCTACGGTTATTTTAAGAATCTGAGTCCTATCCGATTCGGGGAGGTTATCAAAGGTCGGCTTGTTGTTGATGATTTCGACAACGTTTGCCTCGGTGATGGGCAGATTGTTAGGGTTGATTGTCTGGATTCGCTGAGTGGATTCGGTCATGGTGTTTACCCCTGTTTATGTACCTTATGTAAGACAATGTTATAGCAGGTTCCCTTTTGTTAAATATACATTTGTGCAGGTGTCAAAAGGTGACATTTGGGGAAATGATTGAAAGCGGATGTTACTTTTCAGGAGAGTTGAGTTATATTATGGAAGCCTGATGTTAAATCAAGTTTGGGCAAAGGAAAAAAAATGATTGTTATTACATATCTCGATTCGAATAAACAACTTAAACAGGCTGGTTCCTTCGATAATGCTGCTGCTGCCGATAGGGCTGTTGAAGCTCTTATTGAAAGTGGAGCTGCGATAAGCGGAGAAATTTATTGGAATGAAGGTGATGTGCACAAAAATGCTGTATGGGATGCTGAGGGAAAAAAAATCTATAAACCTGTGGGAGTGATGTAAGTATCGCATGATACTTAAGCTATTTTTGAAACTGAATTTCGCCCCCCTTTTTTACCCCCTCCGACCTCTGTCTAAGGTCTGAGGAAAAACAAAGTGTCGAAATTCGCTTAAAAACGCAAAAAACCAGCCTCGAAAGAGACTGGTCTTTTTCAGTGGTCGATACAGAACTCGAATCTGTGACCTCTACCATGTCAAGGTAGCGCTGGTCGAAATAGTGTCGATTTTAAGCGAAAAACGGCAATTTTTTAGCGAAGTAAGACTTGTTCTTGCAGTACGATTTGTTTTGAAAAGGGTGCGAAATTCGAATTTTCACCCCCTTTTTTACCCCCTCGGCAGGGGTAAGGAACAACCATGAAAGAACTGGTCCGAATAGAAAAGAAAAAACTTAAAACCAAAGGCTGCTATGCGTTATATCTATCCTATGAATTGGATGGGAAAAGGAAGAAACGGTATTTGAACCTACACCTTAAGCAAGGGGCCACCGAAGAAAATAAGGCTGCTATGCAAGCTGCAACCGTTTTCAAGCAGGGGCTGTTAAATGAATTAGAGCTTGGGACTGTGAACTTGGCCAATACAACCTTTAATACCTATGTGAGACAAATGGGAGGTGTCTTCGAAAGTAATACCCTGCGTGCCCACAATGCCGCTATAAAGCTTGTCGACGAATACTCACCCAGTATTAAAATCAGGGATATAGACCGTAAATGGTTTAATGGTTTTGTTCAGTTCCTTCAAAAAAGGAAGAACCACGTTAATACAATCAATACTAGGTGCAACTTTGTTAAGTCTGTTCTTCATCGGGCTTTCATAGATGGTGTTGTTTTAAAGCAAGTCGATACAAGGGGACTAATACCTGCTGTTCGTTCCCCAAACAGAATTTTTTTGACGATTGATGACTTAAAACTTCTTGTTAAAGCTCCATTATATAGAGAAGACGTAAAACAGGCTTTCCTGTTTGCGTGCTTTACTGGGCTTAGAGAATCAGACATATATGGCCTTGAATATGCCCATATATCCAATAATGTTCTCGAAATAACCATGAAAAAGACAAAAGACCAAATACGAATACCGTTGTCCGAAAACGCCTTGAAGTTCTTGCCTGCTAGGTTGCCGAATGAAACTCTTGTTTTCCCGTCACTGCCCAAGTCGGTTTCACACCTTAATCGTATTATAAGAAGGTGGGCCAAGGATGCTCATGTTGTTCAATGGCGGAAGGTGTCTATGCACATAGCTAGACATACGTTTGCTTGTACATTGGCCCAGAATGGAACATCGTTGTTTGTCGTCCAGAATCTTTTGGGCCACAAGAAAATTGAGACAACTCTAATTTATGCAAAATGTGTGATGGAACAAAAGCAGGAGGCTGTGAATAAAATACCTCTGTTGTAATAGCAAAAAAGTCACCATCCCTATACAAAGGGTGGTGACTCCCGTATTTTTTTGAATTTGTTCATTGCGGCATTTTCAGAATACCCCCCTACCTAAAATTTTTCAGGCACCATAACACCTGTTAATGATTTTTTCCCATAGAAATCTTGGCCTCCTTTAGATTGTGAAAATTAAGGCTTCATTCCTCACAGGAACGGGGCTTATACTTTTTTCAAATTTTCTTGTTCAACATAGGTTACGGGTCAACGTTTAAAAACACCCCTCATTCAGATACCACCCTATATATAGGAGGGTCAAACGGCCATTCAGGTCGAAACAAAACACACCACGAATGTGGTTTACCTATGAACAAACACACAACGAATGAGGTTCGCCCATGAACAAACTACAACGCATCAAAGCCATCAAGCAAGCTCATCAGATGGGGCTTGTGAATATCTACAACACAAAGAAACCTTCCAAGCAAAATAAAAAGGGGTAAGCATCATGAGTAGCGTTTATCAGGATATCACTGACAAAATCATAGCCCAACTCCAAAGAGGAATAATCCCGTGGACAAAGCCATGGGTTTGTAACAACAAGATTCTGAGCCATGCCACAGGCAAGCCGTACAGCCTCTTGAATCGCATGCTGTTGGAGCGCCCTGGGGAATATGCCACCTTTAAACAGGTTCAAGAAGCTGGAGGCCGTGTAAAGAAAGGCGCCAAGGGTGAACGCATCTTTTTCTTCAAGCCTACCATCATCGAGACAGAAAAGGAAAAAGACGGCGAAATAATCAAGGACAAAAAAAAGTGTTTTTTGCTTCGTGGGTACGTGGTGTTTCACCTTGATGATACCGAAGGATTAACCCCCAAATGGATTACGGAAAAACCATGCGGAACCGACAACAAGCCTGATGAACATGCGGAAACCATTGCCAATGCTTATTTAAAGCGTGAAAATATAAAACTTGTTTTTCAGGAATATGACAGGGCCTTTTATTCCCCTGCTAACGACTTCATTCAAATTCCACCGTTGAATAATTTCCGTTCAAGCAATAATTACTACGGCGTATTATTCCATGAAATCACGCATAGCACGGGAACAAAAGAACGGCTGAATCGTTTCGTGGATGGCCCTCAACCCTTTGGCAGCAACGATTATTCAAAAGAAGAATTGGTGGCCGAAATGGGTTCGGCAATGATGCTTGCTGAGCTGGGTCTGGAAACAAAAACCACCCACACAAATAACGCCGCATACATCCAAAATTGGTTACAAGCTTTAAAGGGTGACGCCAATCTTGTCGTAGGCGCCGCAAGTAAGGCCGAAAAAGCGGTTCGCTTCATTCTCGGAAATCAGGAAGCCGCTTAAATAGAACTTAGGGAGAAGACAATCATCTTCTCCCTTTTTTCATATTCACTTCATACCACATCCTGGGATTTTTACCGTGGGAATTTTCCAGGCATTATCTATCAGTGTTTTTATATGAGTCGCCTTATATAATATTGACGCCCTGTGCCATATTTCAATGGGTTCGTTTTCTTCGGGAACAAATGAAAAATAACTGATATAGGGGGCGCCATCCTTATCTTCTCTACAACAGACTACAACAAGTGGATTTTGCCCTATATGCCCCAAATTTGCGAAGACAGAAATACAGGCCAATTTCCGATTTAACTCACAATAAAGGCCCAATTTTTCGAGCTGTTCCGTCAGTTTAACCAGCTGGTAGCTCACATCTAGACTTATAGCGCTTCTTAACGAATCAGATATCATTATAGCATTCAATGGCTTTGGTCTATTCCTAGTTTATATCCTGACCTTGAACAGAAAAAGCGTTCGATAAGAGCGCTTTCAATCAAATCACCGTGACGCTACCACGCATGGATGCTCTTTTTTTACACAAAATGACAACCATTGTTTGCACGTAAAAAAGCAAACATTTGTTATCGTTCTCTCTCCATAACACATAGGAGTGAATCATGTTCTACAAAATGTCAAACCTCAAAATGGCAATCGCCAGCATGCCTCGCGCAATAGAACGTAACGACAAGCGATTGCTCTACTACATTCACAGTACGATTATCGAGCTTTTAAACCACCTTGACGAAGAAAAGAAAGCACAAAAAAAGGCCGTGCAAGAGAAAGCACAGCCTATTATTGAAGAAATCGACAAGATTTTAAGTAAATACAGAATTAAGGGTTGAGTTTGACGAATCAATCGTCTTCATTCCCAAATTTTCAGTACTCTGCTCAATAAATTCCTGTAAAATCATATTAGCATATTTACTAGGAATAAAGACATAATGCATTCGATGTGAGCTGAACATTTGTTGAGCGTAATCTTTTTTCGCCCGTGTTGTAGGCTTGTCAACCAGGTTTTCTCCCTTTATTTCAACAATGTAAAATTCACCATTTTCCATTTCGACAAGGAAGTCTGGATAATACGAGCGAAGGGAATGCGTTTCTGGGTCGATATAGCGCACAAAAAAGTCTGATTGACCATTGGTCAACATGCCTGTAAACCAAATGTGCTTTATATCCGTATTGTTGAATAGATTCCTATCAAAGAAAGCTCTTTCTGGGTTAGAATCAAAACCATATCCCGAAAGGTCAAAGCTTTTCTGGTTGCCAGAAATCTGATTGTATTTTGAATAAAGAGGGTCCTCATCTTTCACAAAATCTTCATCATCAAAACGCATTCTATAGAAACGCTGTCCAGACTCATCGACATTTTCAAAAGGAGGTTCCTTTACGATATACCTTGTCACTGGGCGTGGTTCGCTTTCCTCGTACTTTACTTCATATAGCTTGGAGAATAGTTTGGGGATGACATAATCATAGAGGATGTCATTCGAATAATTAACTTTATCAAGGATGAACTCTATACCTTCATCTACTTTTTCCAAAAGCGCCCGAATTTCCACAGGTGAGTACCGAACAATATCTTTTGCAGAATCCTCACGGTCTTTTTCATGCTGCGTTAAGAAGATGGAAAGTTCAGCGACTAGGCTCAATTCTGTAAAATGACGCTCCCCCTCGGATTGAACATCTTGACGAATCGAGGCGCTATCAATATTTGTAATAGAGTGTTTTCCAACTGTTTTGTGGTATTTAGATTCTTCGAAAGAATCGTCAAAAAGACGGAAGTTGCCTGGTTTCAATTCGGTAATGGTAAATTCAGGTACGCGCTCGTAAATAGTTACGGGAACCTTTTTCCGAATATAAATTCGCCTTTCTGGTTTCTGTTGAGACGGCTTAGTTGTTAAGTCATCCACAGACATTCGGAAATTGTCTCGAAGTTCATTAGCAAGGATTTCCTTGTTTTCTGTTGAAAGGAAAACATTACCTCGGAGCTGATTCTGAGTTATAGAACGCAAGCATCGCATAGTAGCTTGCAATACAAAAATTGTACTCTTAGGCTTACGGAACAGAGCTACGGCAAACAGACTTCGGCAGTTCCATCCTTCTTTTCCTTTTCCGACAAGAAGAATAAATTGCTTTTCTGATGACGATGTGTCTAGCAACTGAAATTCACGAATGTCATCGTTTTTCGTGTACTTTTCATCACCGACATTCACCAAAATGCTGTCAATAGATAGGCCGCAACTGGAAACGGCGGCTTCAACGGCGGGTTTTAATTCCTTTTCGAGTTCTTCAATGCTTGCTGCATAAAAAGCAATTTTAGGAAGCATCCCCTCGTAGCGTTTGAACTCTCCATCGGCATTGCGATGTTCCGCAACAAAACGCTTGACTGTTTCATTTACAAACTGTGCAGATTTCACATTGTCGTAGTCAAATATGTCAACTTCTTTTAAGTACCCATTATGAATCGCGCTTTTCAAGCCGTATTCATAAACAACTTCGGGCATCAAATGATTATCGACATAGGGTGTTCCAGTGAAATTATAGCAAGCTACAACGCTGGAGCCCGCGATTTTAAGTTCTTCAGCCAGGTTGTCGATGGTCAAGCGAAGACTCTTTTTGCTCGTTCTATCAACGGCTCCTTTTAATGATTCATCACCAATATGGTGAGCTTCATCTACATAGATGCCTAATTGAGGTAACCGAGTGAGTTTTGTATAGCGTTGGTTCGCCATAAGCTCACTTTCATCGTCCAGCTGATATAAATCCGCATTCACACTATTTTGAGTGTTAGTCTCCCAAGAATCCTTGAACAAAGATTCAGCAGCTGAATCTGGCGTATGTTTTTTCTTGAGAATAATCTTCTGGCTAGTAGAGATAATCAAATTGTGCGACGAATTGTCTGCCGTACTAAGGGAAATTCCATCACTATCTAGGAAATGAAACTTTATAAAGGAATCAAGAAGGTTTGCGTATTGCTCTCCCAAAATCTTTGATTTGTCAAATGTCTGTATTTCCTTTAGAGAATGCAACACCGTTGTATCAGGCGCCAACACCAAAGCATTCTTACAAAAACGCTTGTCTTTGGGAAACTTGTATGAAAGGAGGAACTCGTAAAATATGCATAGGGCCATAAGAATGGTCTTGCCCGTTCCCATGGTGAGCGAGAAAATGTAGTTCGAATAATCTTGCTGAATGTTCCGAAGCTGCTTAATGGCTCCATCAAACGATGCCGCATCTCTTGACGCGAAAAGGTCCCTTTCCACATCATTTAATTCAGTTGCATTGAGGCAGAAATCGCCTCGATTGTAACGCCAATCATCAAAAATGTCAGCAAGAGAACGATTGTCTAGGTATTCTTTGAGAAATACATACATTTCAAAAGCCTCATATTGGGGCTTTCTAAGAAATGCTCCTGCATTTTCTGGGTTCGCTTGTTCAAGAAGTTTCTTTGTTAATTCTTTGTAATGCTTTTTTACAGACCCTTTATTTGCAGAATAGAAATTCCAAAGATAACGGTAAAAGGGCGTTTCAATTACTGTCTCTTTTTTCTTCGCCATTAGAGCTTACTCCCTTCTACATTAAAAGAGCCTTCCCAGCTCTCGCTGATGAGGTCAGTTATCTTCACATGGATTGTTCCTGCATCCTCTGGCACATCGTAAACTCCTTTTACGAGCGAATCCTTTTCAGGAATATCCGTTACAGTAGGAGTAAAAGCCACGCCATCATAATTCCAGTCTATCATTACACAATCTACGAGTTCCTTCCAATCGGCAACATCTTGCCTCTCAAAACTAAGTTTTTGAAGAAGGTTCATCGGATAGAACTGTTCTATGGTCAGCTTGCCATTTGCGATAGAGACCTTCGCATCAGAATCACGTTTGAATGTAAGTTCTTTTTTGTCGCGAAGAATATCAACTATTTCCAAGTCAACGACAAACCCCAAACTGGCCATTTTTTCGTGGAACATAGCTTCAAGATTCGGGTCATGTCCCATGCACACAAACGTTATCTTTTCTACAGGTTTTCCTGGATTTTCGTTTTGCTTTTTCTGCCAACTGGAGATATCTATGTTGGCGACAATCTTCTCAAATTCGCTAGCAGTTGCAATTCTATTGATGCCAAGAATCGCGACCATGCGTCCATCCATTTCCGCATCCCAAAGACTGTTTTGTGGAAGTGCTTGCATTCCAAGTGCTTCTACAATCAAATTTTTCGCTTCAGGTTCATTGCGGAAAAATTCATAGTCGTTTACATTATAGACTTCAAAGCCCGTATAGTAAGTTGTTACTGCACTGAACAAATCATTACCTTCTTGAAGTTCCTTTGAACGGTTAAGAAGACGTTTTGTCGCCGTTTGTACGGCACCGAGGTTGATATCCGCGCCGATAAACTTGCGGCCTAGTTTCATCGCGACGGCCTGCGTTGTTCCGCTTCCCATAAAACAGTCAAAAACAATGTCGCCAGGCTTGGATGATGCGTTTATTATCCTTTCAAGTAAAGCCTCGGGCTTTTGTGTTGGATAGCCAGTTCTGGTTTTTGACATAACATTTTCATCAGGAATGTCAGCCCAGTTATCATCAACTATCACACCATCTCGTTCATTGAGATAGGACTTTATTTTTAATTTTCCATTCTGTTCAAAAATTATGCCCTGTCTTTTCAACTCCTCTATTGATTCTGCACTTCGCGTGCCAATGGCCTGGTCATCTCTATAAGGACCACGTCCATCATGGTCATCTTTATCAAATCTTTTTAGATATTTCTCATCAAATGGAAGATTTTGCCTTGTAAAGGTATAACTGTCTGACTTTGTAAAATAAATAATGCTGTCATGATTTCTTGGAAACTGTTTTCCTAAAACTTTGGCGCCTTTTACCGAGCCTCTTTTCCACACAATTTCATTTCTGAAATTTTGGCATCCAAACACTTCCTCTAGCAGGGAACGGATAAAATGACTTTTATGCCAATCGCAATGAACATAAATGCTTCCTTGTTGAGAAAGTAATTCTTTACACAGTATCAATCGTTCATATAGAAATTGTAAATATTCGTCATTAACCCATATATCGCCATACTGTTTTTCTTCGAATGACGAAAAATCGTTTTCTACTTTTTTTGTTCGAAGGCTAATTGTTTTTTTGTAATCTACTCTGCTATCGAATGGAGGGTCAATATAAATCAAATCGATTTGCCCTCTGTAATGCCTCAGAAGGTGGCTCATGACTTGAAGATTATCACCCCAATACAGTTTATTCATCCAGCCATCATCAGCCGCCTTACCATGCACTTCCTTTAATTGCGCAGGATAATAGCTTGTGCCTGTAAAAGGGCGTTTTCCTGCCCAACGTAATTCTGGGTAGCCCTTAATTGGTTCTTTATTAAACTCAAACATATCTGTCTGGGATTTCGGCATGGTATTTTTCCTTATAAGCTATTGCAAAAGCTCTTTAAATCGCAACCGCCGCAAAGTTTTTCGCAGCGTTTGCGAGGTTCCATTTTAAATTCCTTGTTTTCAATTTTGGTTACTACACCATCAACTTCTTCAATGGTTCGCACAATGGAGGTCCTGTTAAAATCATACGTGACAAATGGACTTTCATCTTCCGCCCCAGTATAGTAGAGGTGCATCTTGCTAACCTTCTTTCCATACCGTTGTTCGATAATATGAGCGTAAATTTCTAGTTGGCGCCTATACCGACGCAGCTTTTCACGACCATCTTCGCTGTTCATATTCGGCTTCTTTTCCGTCTTGAAGTCTAGAATTTCAACCGAGTCGTTTTCACCACGAATAAGGTCTATTTTCCCTTCAAGGATGTAATCGTCTTTTTGAAGCGTAACAGGGACTTCTGCATCCCTAACTTTACTCCAATCCTTTTGAGCAAATTCCACATAGTTCTTTACGTGCTTTTTAATAACCCTCAAAGCTGACTCGCGCAAGTACAAACCGTTCATTTTCGCCAGCTGCTTATAGTTTTCCTGCATCCAGAAAGAAATGTTATCGTCTGTGACCCTTTCTGGGTGTCCTTCCAAAACCGCTTTATGTACATCTTCAATCGTCTGGTGAACAAGCGTACCGAACATAACAGCGGTCGTTCTTACGGGTGTAAATTCCAGCTCGCGGAAAAACTTATACTGAACAGGGCAGTTTTCGTAAAGCAAGATATGACTCGTGAAGGAATACTCATGCTTCACATTCGCTGCTCTTACCGTATCGAAATCGGCAAGGCAGTTCTCACCATCAAAAACATCCAGCCAATTTTTCGCACGGTGATAGACATTCGCGAAATATCTTGAGGGGCTTGAATGTTCAGACCTTCCTCTGGTTTCTGCATTGTCCACGCCTGTTAGCACCAGTAAGTTCTGCGCACGGCTGAATGCCGTATAGAACAGGCGCCAAAAATCAAAATACTTCATCCTTTCCAACGGCTCGTAACTTTCTTCACCGTAATAGAAATTTTGAATATCTTCATCAATCTGCGTAAAGTTCCTGGTTGGATGGGATTCCAATGATGCGACGCAGGTAATCGGGAACTCTAGTCCCTTACTCTGGTGAATGGTCATGAAGCTCACACATCCACTCGGAGTTATCATATCAAAATCTTCATATTCTCCGATTCCACCATCATAAAGGAAATTCAAGTAGTAATTGAACAGCGCCTTTACATCTTTCTTTAAAGATTGTGGCTTGAACACGATGATATTGTTCAAATACTCAAACTTGGTGATAAGACGGCTGAACAAGGCTAGATTGTAAATAGGCCGCAAATCCTGCATTTCGCCATTGAGGTCAACATTCACCATCTTGCTAAACAATGGGAATTGCAGCATTTCGTAGAAAAGGTCTGCGAAGGTGTAGTTTGTATTCTCCTTTAAAAGGGCAAGCTCCCTGGACTTGGTGACAGCCCAAACCCGAAGTCGCTGATTCTCCTTATTGCTTCGCAGTTCATTGCCGAAATACACGGCGCACTCATCGTAGTATCGCCAAACAGCTCTTTCGGCAGAGTTATTCGTTCTAAGATATGCATTGACCAGGTCTGGGAACAGGAACGCATAGGCGCCTATGACAAGGCGGATTTCGCGACGTTCAAAGAACATATCCGAACGGGGCGAAAAAATCGGCACCCCCTTGGACTCAAGGAACCTTGCTAGCCCTGCAATTCGCTCGTTCTTGACAGAACGGCAGAGCAGCGCAAGCTGATTGTAGTCCGTCAATTTCCCAGATTCTTTCAACTTGCAAATGAACTCGTAGAACCTTTCATACCAGGATTCAATGCCGTCACCCATTACCTTGATTACGCCTGGATATGACGTATTTTCGCGGTTTTGTTTTCCCGCATTTTCAATAACTTTTTCGTGTCGGTAATGTTCTGCTCCGTTTCTGCCCTGCCATGAACCCGATTCATTTCTATCCTCATAGGTGTTCTGCATCCAGTGGTTATAGAAATCAATTACATCGGGGTGAGAACGATAGTTCTTTGTCAGTTCGATTTTCTTGCAAACACCTGAGGGAAACTTATCCTGAAAGCGTAGAATATTCTCTACCGTGGCTCCACGGAAACGGTAGAGTGCTTGGTCATCGTCACCAACAACGCAAATGCGATTTGCTGGTGCAGCAATCTTTAGAAGAATGTTTTCCTGGATTCGATTGGTATCTTGATATTCGTCAATCATCATGTACTGGATGCGCTTTCGAATATCTTCAAGGACATACTCATCATCCAGCATTTTCCACATGTGCGTCTGAATGAGAGAAAAATCCAAACAGTTGTCATCGTCCAGCATTGAACGGTAAACTTTAGTCACTTCGGCAAGAATCGGCAAAAGGGCACTTTCCTTGCATTGTGACATTTTTTCCAGGTCAAGGTTTTCTTCCGAAACCTTGTTTACCAGCCCAGCAATTCTATCTGCCAAATTCCAGCCAAAGGAATCATTGGTAAGCAGACCAATATTCGGAATCCTATCGAACAGCTTATGATTTTGATAAATCGTATATTTCTGCTCAAAATCATCCAGAACCCTGTAATTTCGCTTTAAGCCTGTATGCTGTCGGTATTCTTCAAGGAACCGCAAGAAAATCGAGTGGAGCGTCCCCACATACATGTCGGAGATGTTCACCGTTTTTCCAAGTTTCAGAGCCTGATTTGAAATACGGGTGACAAGTTCCTTGGCAGCCTTTTCAGTAAATGTCGCCACAAGAATGTTTTCGGCAGGAACATTCTTGTCTATAATTAGATGGAGAACCCTATCAACAAGAGTCTTGGTTTTTCCCGCACCTGGGCCAGCAATCACCAAAAGCGGTGATTCTGTAGATTCGATGACGAGACGCTGTTGCTCATTGGGTTCCATTTAAAACTACCTTACAGGGACATAAAACACTTAACTTGGCGAGAACCCAAGCGGCACCTGGGATTCTCCATTATAGATAGTATTTTTACGTTTAACACAACCATTTTTTTTTGAATTTTCTTTGTTTTTTTCAATTTATATTCAATTTCAAGTCACAAAGTGTCAATGAGAGCGTTTTTTTCGCTAAAAAAGAAATAAACCTAATTTAATTAGGTTTATTTCTGTCTAACTACTGAACCCTTGGTGTGATTGATTGGGCTGTATTCGGCATCAAAAGCTGTTGCAGTTGGTTGCAGATGCTTTGCAATGCGGCCAGTATGGTTTGTATCTGGGGTGCCATTGGGGGTGTAATAGGCGCCTGCTGAATTGGCTGTTGGGCCATAAAAGGTGATTGCAATGGCCCTGATGCTATTGGGGCGGGCTGCTGTTGCGTCGCAAATGGCGATTGTGCCAGGGGTGCCGCTTGCGGGGCCTGTTGCGGAGTCTGTTGTTTGCCGCTCCAGTCATCCCAGAAGCGCTTGATTTCGGCCACCTGATTGCTATCGAAACCATTTATTACTTCATGTGCTTTGACAATGCCAAGAAATTTGTCGTAAGAACCGTTACTACGTTTTGCGAGCATGTCTAACCGTTGTTGCAGGGGCATAGCTTCCTCAGCAGAAACAACCTCATCTGCGTTTCTATAAGCTTCAAATATATTGGCAATCTTGTTTTTTTGTCTCGCTCCATACATGTTATAATAGGTCCTCGAAACTCGCTGATTGCTTGTTTTGATGAAGCTTGTTTCCGTATTGGCAAAAATGAAGCTTTTGAAAACGTATTTGCCCGTTTGCGTTTTTAAAGTAACGTATGCGAACTGTCCTGCACCTAATTGAATCCCATTGGGAACGCAAACTGGTTCGCTTTTCTTTGGATTCTGCTGGCTTGGTGAGAAGTCAATCCACCTAACAAACATTTGAAGACTTTCTGGACAGGACAAGCCAAAGTGATTGATTATGTCTTGTGGGGTAATAATCATAGTGATACTCCTGAAAAAGGTACAGCCATCGCTGTACGGGTTTATGTTGACATGAAACCTCCGTTGGTTATGTAAGATAATGTAGGTATTGAACT
>Ga0310786_10008548_pt1 | contig 13120 bp, 17 predicted proteins | sample AusTroGonzalo_MG_FD_203881 | JGI IMG/M metagenome (GOLD analysis project Ga0310786, IMG submission 203881) | Bovine rumen microbial communities from tropical cattle in Woodstock, Queensland, Australia - Gonzalo_03 (v2) (version 2) | ecosystem: Host-associated > Mammals > Digestive system >... | reverse complement strand
TCAATAATGTTTCCTAAACCGCTGAATGAAGAACTTGCATTGAGAAGTGGCGCTGTTAACGCCGCTAAACTGTCAGCAAGGTATCTGATAGCATTTCGGATTTTGTTGTAGCTTTCCGCTGTTTTATCCGAAAATGCCATTAAGTCCTTGAATCCGGCTTTTGCTTCATTGATAACGCCGCGAAGTGCCATACGCGTTACCATAAGTTTCAGCATATTAGACACTTTCAAAAGAGATTTAGCTAAACCTTTGCTAGTCAAATCAAACTGCGAAGCGTGTTTAGCCATATTCTTAAATCCGTTTGATATTTTGGATGTAACCGCGTGTCCTATCTTGCTGATTGCATTAAGTACACTACGCGCCGCATTTTTGATAATTCCAAATGCTTCACTGGCGCTCTTTGCCATACCATCCCAATTTATATTGTGAGTACGGTTTCCCATACTACTAAGCATCATTTGATAATCTTCGAGTGCCGATTCTGCTTCCGCGATCTCGTATTTAAGTCTGCGGAAACGTTCTTGTTCCTCAAAGTTACCGTGCGCCGTGGCTTTATTCTCTGCAAGGCGCTGTTTCAGCACGTCAAGCCTAGCTTCCGTATCGGCGATATTCTTCTGTAAATCAAGAAACTCCTGTTTAGGAACAGAAAGACCGATTTTCTCAAATGCGCCAAGCGGAAAGCCTCTTTGCAGTTCGGCTTTAATCATTTTGAAGATTTCAGAGAAGCCGATAAGTTTCTGTTCTGCGTTTTCAATAGGTGCGTCCGTATTAGTCGCACTGTTCTTTACATTTGCTACTGCCGTTTGTGCTGTCATTGCGGCCTTTGCAAATTCGATCATTTTACTTTTTGCATCGTCAATAGCCTTATCTAGCGCGTCCATAAGAGAAGTATCTTCACCGAACGCCGCTTTGTATTCTTCCGACCTAGCCGCGATTTCCGCTTTTAATTCTTTGAAACTGTCAATGAGTATTCCAAGATAGTATGGACGCGATGCCATACCTTCATCGTTGTTATAAAGCTTGCTTAATTGTGTCAGTGCGTCTTGCACTAACTTTGTCAGGCTTCTTGTTCCTTCCTCTAAGTAGTGGAAATTGATTTCAGGTCTTTCGGTTGACAGTGAACTAAGTTTCTGCCTAAGAGATTCAATCTGATTTTCACAAAGCGCCGCCTGTTTTGCGGCATCATCGAACGCCTGACTTCCTATGCCTTTAAGTTGCGCATTGGTTCTAAGGTTATAGAGTTTTCCTTGTAATCTGTCAATCTCTTTTTCAATCTCGTCAACAGAGAAAAACTTGTTTGAACTATACGCATAATCAGAACCCAAGCCGTCCATCTGTTTTTTAGCAGAAGCAACACGCTCTTTGAATAAGTCCATCTTCTCGCTTGCAGAAAGAAAAGACTTGCTTGCGGTATTGAATACCTCGTCCATTTTAAGCGCTACTTCTTCCCAAGCGCTATCACTTACAGCAGTTCTGTCAAGTAAAGGCGACTTCTCTACTTCGCGCCTATACTGTGCCAACAGTTCAATAAGTATACGAACCTGATCTATATCGTTTTCAAAGTTAAAAGTGCCGCCGTCAGGTGCTTTGATGCCTTCCCATATATTGCCAAGTCTTTCAGACGTTTCTTCTACGAAGTCTTTGATAGACGAACCTTCTATCGTGCTAAGATGCTGTTTAAGAAGCCCGTCAAGACTTTTCCAATCTATTTCCTTTAACGCAAGGTCTGATATTTTAATCTTTCCGGCTGTAAGAAGTTCCTTATAAATGCCGTTTACTTCCGTCTTTACTTCTTCTCTGACATTGTGTGCGGCGGCAACAATCTTCGCCAACTCCCCTTCTAGGTCGTTAACCTGGCGAGAAAATTGCATACTATCCCCGCCGATTTTCTTTGCTTTTGCCGCTTCTACACTTAATCTCGTAATAGTTTCTGTGATAGACTTGATAGAGTTCTGTGCTTTATCATCCTCTATATTGAATTGCAGAATAAGGCTTTTTGCCAAGTCTTTAGATGTAGACTTGATATAGCTTTCCATCTGCTTTACGCCGCCTTTAACGTTCGCAAAGTCAACGCCTTTGATTGCGTTCTTAAAACTATTCCCCATATCGGCAGCAGTTTGTCCGATGCCTTTGATAGATTTTTCTGTCTTTTCAGCCGCTTCAATCAGCTTATTCAGTTCGTTTTTCGCGCCATTTGCCGACGCTTCTATAAATATATCTAATTCATCATCATACATAGCCACTACCTCAATACAAAGAAAAGGCGGCAAAGTCTGTTAAACTCTACCGCCCGATTTTGTTATGCCTATTACATATATCTCCTTGTTTGTGCGCCTACAATTCCGTCTACTGTGATACCTTTGCTCTTTTGGAAGCGTTTAACCGCATCTTCCGTTCGCTTCCCGTATACGCCGTCTATATCGCTTTCACTTAAAAAGCCTGACTTGTATAGTGAGTATTGAACCCATCTAACATCGTTTCCGCGACAAGTGTATATTCCTGCGATCTTTTTAGCAGACAAAACCCGCGTAGGGATTGTGTAAGGATTGCTTATTACTATCTTTTCAACTAAAGGTGTGTAAAATACGTTCAAGTCAACATATCCCTTGATACCGTTTACCTTGCCTTTACTTGTATATTGCCAACCGTACATATTATCTATATCCGGCTGATATTTCACGTTTCTAACACCGTTGTTAGCGCCGTAACGTGCTATCCACAAAGGGCAATCGAATCTTCCTTTGTACTTTTTCAGATATGAATTATAGAACGAATATCCAGTGTAAACGCCGAAATCAAGTCCTGCTTCTTTAATGGTTTTCTGATACGCATTGATAATACTAACAAGGCCAAAGCCTAGATTAGTTTGGCATTTATCCTCTATATCAAGCCACACCATTGTTTTGCGCCCATTGAGCGCTTTAATAACTGCCTGTGCGTCTTTAACAGCCTTTTCAACGTTTGTAGCGTATGAATAGTTATATACGCCTTTGATATCAACCTTGTAAGCCTCGCATCCAAGCCAATTACGCTCAAAACCTTTGTCCGGTTCTCCGTCTTTGCGGATCACTTTCAAAATTGCAAAATCATAGCCCGCTTTCTTGACTTTGTGCCAATCAATTATGCCGTTGTAACTCGATACATCTACGCCAAGTATCATATCCGTACCTCATACATTGTCAGGTAAGTGTGATGCAGCTTTTGCCGCCCAACCTTCCTCAATAGCCAGTGCTTTCTTTAACTTGCGTTCAAACCGTTCTTCTTCCGACAAATTCATTTCTGCCAGTGCAGGTTGTTCGATATACTCTAGTTGTGATTTCTTTCCATTGAAACATCTGTCGATAGCTGTTGAAACTGCGCTGAGTACATACATACCGCTATACCAATTAAGGCTATCCAGTTCCATTATCTTTATCCTGTGCGCTTCTTCATACGGCGCAAGTTCTTTCGGACAAGATATATCTATCGTATGTTTGTCTATTCCAACGGCTATATAATAAGGCAAAACTGATTTGAGGTATGTTTCTTTGTTTAGGAATTGTTCTTCTCCTGTTTTTCGGGTTTCTTGTGATCCTGCGGAATCTCCGCTATCTTCTCCGCTATTGTCTGCGGTTTCCCCGATAAAAAACCTGAATCTCTCAATTCAGATGCAAAATCCCAAAACATTTCAATAGCGCTCTCGTCCGGCTCTCCGTCCTCGGGATCGAAATACTCATCGAGTAGCTTGTATACCTTTTTCAGTTTCGCCTTAACATCTTCCTGATCGTCGTAGTCAACGCCAAATTCATCATCGTGGTATCTCTGCAATCCGGCAAGTGCAATTCTGCCGATAAGAGGCATTACAGTTTGTACCACCTTATAGATATTCGCATCATCGTCAGCGTCAACTTTCTGTAAATCCTCTGTCATATCAAGCACTTCTTTAATAATGCCGCTTGACGCAACAGAAAGATAACCGAATTTCAACTTGTATTCTGTGTCGTTAACCTTAATCTTCTTCATTTTTAACCACCCTTTCTACCCTATACATAGGGTGGGGCAGCCCGAAAGCCGCCCCGTATATATGCTATAAACGCCGAAGCGTCTATATCTTATGAAACCTTCGTTACGGTGAAAGTGCCGTCATTGTTTTCAACAACGGTATAAGCATCGGTAACAAGTTTCGGTGCAGTATTAGGAATGATCGAAACGGTCATTTCAAGAATACTGTCAATGCCGGAAGCATCGGAAGGTGTAGCGGTTACAGTACCAACATAAGCGTACTTTGCAACGCCGCCTACGCCGTCAGTGCCGTAAAGCTGCAAGATATCCAGTTTGGTATCGCCGAGTGCATCAAGTGCAGACAGCTTATCCTTTTCAAGATTTCCGGTAACTTCCTTTGTATCGGACTGCTTGATACCTTTTTCAAAGGTCTGCGCATCGTCCTCGTAGGTTGTGGATTCCACGTTGTTAGGCGGGGAAACAGGCGCGGGCATAGACTTCGCACGAAGCATAAGATTGTAAGTTCCCGCGAAATTGTAGTCCGAAGAACCGCCGGAAGAACCCGCAGTGTGAGATTTGTAAATAAATCTGCTAAGATAGGTTGTTGACGCCATTTATTTGTCCTCCTTGTTATTGTTAGTGCTGAATATTGTCGGTCTGTCCGATTGTCCTGTGTGAACGGGCAATGCCAGTATCTATTGAATTGCCGCTTATATATACGGCATTTGATACCGTAAAGCGCAATCTTTTGAACTGATCCAAAACCTCGCCTACAACTCTTTTCGTACTTTCCCGACCTTGTTCTTTACTGCAAGTAACCTCTATCTCAAAGCTGAATTGAAACGCATTTACATTGTCATTTTCTGTGTCTTGACCACGCTCCAATCCCTCTATAGAATGGATATACACTGTAGGATATGCTGTACTGTTTGCGCCCGTTCCCTCGTTCGTAGTAAACTTAATGTTTGGGAACTGTGCTTGCAGATTGCGCATTGCTCTCGCCTTGACAAGCGTGTATATGTCGGATTCTCTTTCTTCTACCCACGCATAGCCCATTAGAAGTATCTCCTTGCAGTGTTTTCAATTTCCTGCTCCATTTTTAGTAGAGCATTGTGCAAAGGTCTTGACGGCCTTATAGCTGTTCCCGCTTTCCATCCCGTCAATTTGCCATCATCGGTAACGCCCGTTGCTATCCACCATTGCGTTTCGCCTGAATGACCGTACTGCGAATTAGTGCCTTGACCGCCATAACCACCAAACCGAACTTGCGGCGGCAGTGCATAAGCGGCTGTACCAAATTCTGCGGCAAGTAAGGCATTTAATACGCCTCCTACTTCTTCTACGCCGCCTTGTCCGTCAGAACGATACCATCTGCTATATAGCTTTTCACCGCTTGCCATTAGTATGCCTCGGCATCCATCTTCGTGAATTTCAATCCTCTTATCGAAAACAATACGTTTTGAAAGTTGGTGATCGTCGTTCTCGGCTATAACAGCCTGTGCCGTTGCAATACCTTGTTCTAGCAAGTCTTTTACGAAGTACCACAACTTCGTATCTAAGCTATCTCTGTATTCAATCAGTTCTTCTTTTAAGTTCCTGATACTTGATACAGAAAGCAGATTGACTTTGATTACCTTTTTAGCCACTTGCCGATTCCTCCGGCGTTTGCCTTTGCAACATATAAAAATCGTTGTGTTGGTATTCTGTAAGTATGCCTACCACGGTGTAATCTGCCGATGATTGTTTCGGGATTCTTTCAGTTTCATCATCCCACTGTATCGGCGATTCACGCCATATAATAGAACCTACTTTAAGCGGAAGTTGCCCTTTTTCACATATCAGTTCAGAGTAAATAGACGATTGATCTATACCATACGCTTTAACGTGCATCTGATTAAGATTTGACGTTATGTTTGCGCTAAACGAAACTGGCGGCGAATAAACCGCTTTCTGTGTTCCAATTTCAACAGGTATCGGATAACCCGTATCTTCGTCTATGATGTATCGTGTACTCGTTCCTTCTTCTTCGTAGACTTCTTCCGCAGCACGGTAAAGCGAGTAATACATAGCCTGTTTATTTTTCCGAAGCGTCCTCATTCTCGCCACCGTCCTTGTTGTCTATCTGCTCTTTCGCAGATAAAAGAATGTTAACTATCCACTTTGGCATTATTCCAGGATTGCAAGCGTATAGGTTTTCGCAAATGCTTATACTCTCGTTCAAGACTATATAGAAGCATATAATCATACCGAACGGCGTATCTGCTTTAAGCGTAACGCCTATACTATTGCACATATACGGAATCAGGAAATCGAGGAAAAATCCGAAAAACAGGCAAACCAAAAGCGCCATCTTCTTAAAGAATCCCTTTTTGCCTACCTCACTAGATATTTCCTCTTTGATTGTCGCTTTAATCAGGCCAGTAACGAAGTCAAAGACTATGGCTATGCCTACAAGCATAATCATTATTCCGTACTGCTGCGTAAAAGAAAGAATAAGACCACACAAAGCGGATAAGAGCCATTTAGCTTTTTCCATTTTGCTACCTCTCTTTCCTCTACAAGACGGAAACAAAAGCCGGAATATTGCCTAGCAATTCATCCCTTGAATACCAAGACCTTTGAACATCATCCTCTGAATGAAGCGATTGTCCTTGTGCGCCGACTTGATTGTAGTCCAGTACCGCAAGCCCCTCGATAGTGGTGTAGTATCTGTCTAAATCGTCAGCTATCATTTCGTCTGTGTAATGTTTGGGATAGTTGCGTCTAGTCTTGACTTCACGGATTGCATTTTTCACCTTGACTTCCAACAGATTGTCATCGAAATCCGTGTCATTTTGCAGTTCTATTGTTAAATCGTCTATGATGCTTCCCTGCATTTCCGCTATTGTCATTGGCTTTATCCTCTTTTGTTTCGGTTTTCACTTCCGCAATAAGCGGCGCGTTTTGATTGTTTTCACAAGAGGAAAGTTCGGCAATCCTTGCCGCGCTTGCCTTAAAACCACTTCTCGGATAATAATCACCTAACTTGTAAACGTGGTTATCATCGCATTTATCAGCAAACGGGCTTACAACTCGGTATGCCATTACTTATTCCTCCTAGAATATTGCCTTTTTGCGGGCTTCTTTTCTTCCGGCGCTTCTTCCTCGATAACAGGTTTAGGCGGCTCTACAACAGGTGCAGATACCGCCTTTTCAACCTTTTTATCGTTATCGGGGATTGTATCGCCCGCTTTGTACCATACGCCGTTAATCTTAACGGTGTTCTGTGCTACCATACAACCACCCTCCGATCTTTCTCTTATGCGTCAACCTTCATAACAACAACGCTGTTCATATTCTCGTAAGAAGGAAGAACAATCTCGGAAACAACGCAGTGAGTGTTAACAGGATGATTGGTAACATAAGTGTTGATAGCAACGCCAGTTTCAACGATAGACAGGCTACCGTCAGTAAGGCCGCCGCTTCTTTCCTCGGGAGTAGTGCCGTAGAATACGTCACCAAGACGATTTACGCCCTGTGCAATACCGGTAACAATGCCGTCAGGAATGAAGGTAAGAGTTGAAGTACCGCTAACATATACATTGTTGTATACAAGTACGGTGATACCGTAGTTAGCAAGAAGGAACTCTTTAACATCGGAATCTTTCAGCATAATACCCGCATTGTATGCGATTGCGCCAAGAACCTGCTTTTTGGTATCGGCAGCGTTTACAAACTGCTTCCAAGTTTTCAGGTTCATAACGAAAGTAGAAATGCTCTGTCCGTGATTAGCGGTCTGCTGTTCCTGTGCAGCTACAAGGTCTGCGATAGGAGTACAGGTCGAAGGTGCGCTCCACTTGTCGTTAGCTGTTCCGGTGATATCAATAAAGTTAGTTGCTTTGTAAGCAGTACCGTTGTCCGGCGTGTAGTCGATTACATAAGACTTGCTTGTGTAGTCGCCGTCTACTGCGATAGTGATCTTCGGAATGCCGTCCGTAGGTGCAAGAAGCTGCCAAATCATTCTTTCAGGAACGATGTTAGCGCCCTGAACAAGCTGTAAAGGATTCTTCATAATGCGGGTGAGTACGTCATTAGCCGCATTGGAATCTACGCTGTTCATAAAAGTCATATAGTCCTGTTCTTCCTTTTCAGTTACCATATAGGATTCACGGAAGAAAGGCATATTCTGCTCGATTGTCTTGAATCCGATGCCCTCTCTCAAAGGTGCTTGTGCATCGAAGTTAGAACCCTTCAACTCACGGGGAACTGCATCCTCACCGAGAATGTATTTAAGGTCAAGACCTGTTTTCTTCTGCGTTCCAAAGAAGGAACGACCAAGATAAGGCGGCAGTGCCAAGGAAGCCTTATAGCTATCCCAAGCTGTGCCGATTGCTCTAGCGGTAAACGCTTCTCTCAATGGTAAAGCCATAATAATAAACCTCCTTTAATCTTATGATGTCGGGTAAGCAGCTTCATAGAAAGTAACTTTAGGAGTAGCTTTCTTCGCTGCGCTGTTTACTACGATGCTGTTTGCAGACAGTTTAGCCGGATCAATAGTGCCCTCAAAAACATAAGTACCTGCTGCATCGCCCTGTGTTACATCCACGTCTGTCAGTAAATAGCCGAGGCAATTTCCATCATTAGACGGGAACGGTGTACCTGCTTTCACAATCTTGTTTCCGTTCGCGTCAGCTTCAACGCCGTACTGCGGAACTACACAAGCTGCGCCCTGATAACGGAAAAACTTTAAGCAAGTGTTTTCAACGCCAAATTCTTTTACGATTGGTGCGCCCATTTGTTTCTACCTCCTTGATTATTTGTAGTAGTCTTGTACTTTAGCCGCATCTTGCGGCACAACGCCGAAAACAAGTTTTTCAGCGTTTTCAACATCTTTAGGTTTTGCGTTCGGATCATCATTACCGCCGGACGCGCCGCCGTTTGGATTGCCCTGATTATTGGCAATCTCCTGTTCTTTCGCGGCTTTTGCCGCTGTTTCTCTATCAGAGATAATCTGACCTAGAATGTCATAATCAAGTTTGCCGTCCTCTGAAATCAGCTTTTCAGCCTGTTCTCCTGTGATGCCTTTTTCTGCCAGTGACTTTAGCTGTTCCGCGCGATCAATGCGCTTCTGTAAGGCCGCCACCTGCGATAAAGCATCCTCTGTCGCTTTGTTCGCTTTCTCAACCTCTGACAAATTGTTATTTGCGATCTCGTCAAGCTGTTTCTGCAATTCAGCAGCTTTGTCAGCATCCAACTTGTACCTGTCTGCGCGATCCTTTTCTTTCTTTGCTTCGCCGTTTACAGTATTCAGATAATTTGTAATCTGCTCGTCTGTCGGTTCGGCAATACCCAGATTGATAAGGTTCGACTTCGCCTGTTCTCTTGTCATAATTACCTCTTTCTCCGTCACGCTTATTTACGGCGGTTGCATCGCCTAACGGTCTGTTGTTTTACGCACAACTGCTTATTTTTTGTATTAAAAAAGCGCTACCTTATCGGTGCGCTAGTTTAACCGCTAAATCTTCGACTAAATCCTGATCCTTGAAATACGACGAACGCGTTATCTTGTAATTCCTTTGTGCGTTCGTAAGTGAACCGCCTATCAGATAATCAACGTGGTCAACAAGGTTTGGATTCAGGTTTGTATACTCTAAATGGTTCGCTTTGCAATAATGGATAAATACTTCATCATCGCATTTGCCGTTCATTACATAAGTTGCGAATTGTTTTTGAACTCTCTCTGTGTAAAACCATTTTGCACAATCCGCAGCAATATAGTCAGGTATATGTATACAAGGGAATGAATACCACATACCGTAGGATTTGCTAAACTCAAACATATTGCAGCAAAACCCACAAACAATGCCGTCCGCGTATTCCTGCGTTCGCTTTGCAAAGTCGCGGCTTATAACCACATCGTCTTGTAAATGCCAGGTGCTTGTGCCGTAGTTTTCGCAATCTAAAAAGGAATCCATACAGCTTTTCAGGTTTCCATCACGGTTTACGTCAACCCAAGCATCCACTGTATCAATTCCCTGTTCATACAACGACGGTATCAGATAATCTTCCACATACCACATCCTGCTTTCGCAAGCGTGTATAAGGTATCTCGGCTTTAGTTTCGCCTCAATTTCTTCTACGTCTTTTTCTTCGTCGATATCGCAAGTGTAATCGTTTATCGCAACGTAGTTGTAATAATTTATGTGGTTTATCATTGTCTTTTTAATGATTTGCCACAATTCCCACGCTATCGGTTCGCGTTTCCATTTGTGCTTGTTTTTGTATTCCTTGACCGTTTCTATGCACTGCCTGAAATACTTTTGGTCTTGTACTTTGAAAGCAAACGGTTCAGCCCATTCTCTCGCATAACTGTCGCTAAAAGGAGGCGCACTGGCGAAAAACTCTATGCTGTCTGTTTGCGTGTTAACGATTGTCTTGATTGCGTCCGGCGAAAAGAATACGTCGCCGAATATATAACAAACTGGCTCGTCAGTAGGATAAAAAGCATTTACCCAATCGCCGGAACTGTTATATCTTATAATCTCTGCGTCGCAATCAGCAAAACTGCCGCTTGTCGTCGTTATTGCTATATCTTCCACGCCGTTACTGCGTAATAGCCGGATAGTACGATCTACAAGGCGTTCACCTTTGATTTTAACAAGCTGTCTAGGAACACCGTTTATTTTGTAATTTGTGCCACACATTAAAACAAATTTCATTGATAAGTGCACCAACATCGGCAACCCGCTATTTCTTCCATTCCCGCGCCAAGTGAAGTATCTTTCGGTTGATACATTTCGTAGTTGCCTACGTAAAACCGTTCCATGATCGGAATTGTAAGTGCTTCGATATCTGCGTGGGTATGTCGGACTTTGCTATCCAGCATCGTGTTCCACGTTTTTCTTGTCTTGCCGCTATCTACCGCGTCCTGAAAAGCAACGTATTCGTAAACCGAATTGGTCTCGTTTTCGGCAATCAGCATCGCCCTATCGTCAGACACGTTCCATTCATCATCCGGCTTTTTCTCATTCTGCTTTATGACTTCTTCTGCGGCTTGCGTTATGTGACTGTTCAGCCACGGATATTTTTCAAGATAGTCAATGCCGACTTCGCTAAGAACATCCTTGTAATGCCGTTCTGCATATCCGACAAGGTAATCAACATCAAAAATCTCGCTTGCCGCTTTCTCTGCTTTGATAAGCGTAAAGAGCATGATAAACACATCGTCAAGCATTTCTGCTAACTCAATCCGTCTTGCGATTTCCTCTTTTGACAACCCCATTTCGCCGAAGTATTGCTCATACGGAATCGCTATCAGATTGTTCAGTTCGTCCTTCTTTTGAAGCGCCATTTGCTATCAACTCTTGTGCTTTTGCGACCTGATCTTGTAAGTTCTGCTGCTCTATTGCATCATCTATCGTTTTGTAAAGGTTATCCAAGTAAGGTTTCGACAACAGATATACCTTTTCGGGATCATTCCACAATCCAGTTGTTTTGATCGCCACCAAAGGATGAATCCCGCTTTGGACAAGCATCTGATATGTCTGCGCCTTAACTTGCATATTGTCTGTCGGACTATGATTGATAACCGGTTCGTAATCTGCAACCGTAATCGGTAATTCGCCTTCACCTTTGCGAATCCTGATTGTGTTACGTATGCAAGTAGATAACCGATATTCGCTTTCGATCACATAAGCGTCTTTTATCCTTGCCGCCTGTTTCGCGTGATCCCATCCGTTTCTCAAATAGGTCGCACCGGCACGATCTCCGCCGCCTGTTTCCTGTCTGTTTGGAATCGCCAAAATGTCAAGCGCACTATCCCACAAATCTTCTTTCGCAACTTGCGTCTGCGTCTGATTGAGTTCCTGTGTCATAATGTCAACATCGGCTTTGTTTTCCGAACCGTTATTTGACTTAACCACGAACGCGCCGCGCATCTTCATTTTCGTGAACGTATCTTCGTCAATATCGCAGTTTACAAACTTGATAAAACTTGATACGAACTGTTCCACGGAATCCACGCGATTTGACTGATAGTTGTCGATGGAATCCAATAAAGTGATGACGATTTCTATGTCCGACAACCGATCTTGATTGTTCGGATATTCTACAATCGGAATTTCCCCGAACGTGTGCAATCTCTCATAAACAGGAACACTATCTGCCGTCATGGAAAGTGGAAGTAAGGTGCTGTTCTGTATGCGATACTCATGTGTTTTAGTAAAGCATTGATAATATACGTACCCTTCTTCGTCTTTCAGTTCCTGAACTGACATTATCGGCTCTTGCGTCTGCCGCTGATAAATCACAAACGTATTCATCGGTGACGGAACAACGATACGGAACGGAAGTTCTGCGCCATCTTCTCTAAGCTGCACCGCTTCATATCCCGCTCCTGTTGCGGATTGCCATTCACCCATCGACAAATCTTTTGCGGCTTTTCCGGCTGCTCTTAAATATCCATTAAACTTGTCAACCGCCTTATTGACCTTTTCCTCTTTCGACAAACTGTTATACATCATCGGTTCGCCAAAGGTCTGCCCCATCTTAAATCGTGTTATTTCCCACGCCCTGTTTTCTACAACTCTGTTGCAAACATCGTCACGGATTGTTTTTGTCCGATAAAGCGAAGGCTGATCGCCATTCTTGTAATCCCAAAGATACTTGATAGCGACCTTGTTGAAATTAAAAACGCCGATAGCATTGCCTAAAACCTTGACAACATTATCGGCGGTAATCTGCTCAACATCTGTATATGCAATTTTCCGTCCGTATTGTCCGTTGACAACTTCCTGAAAATACATTGAGTTATTCTGCATATCTTTTCACCAAATGAAAAAGCGCCATAGCAAGGGGGATGCTACGACGCTGTATGGGGGATAAGGTTCACGAAAAAATCTTTACACTATCACATTATCACCCTAAAAATTGCATATCAATGACATTCACTGACATTTCTTTCTTTTCACTGACAACTTTATGCACTTCTGTAAGTGTCACCATATTTTGCTTCAAAACTGTTCAATGCTTTTCTGTAAAGGCGGTATGTTTGGCGTTCTGAATACTTTAGTTCGCCGGAAATCTTGTCTGCATCCCACCCGTCAATGAAGCGTAAACGCAGTACGCTAAATTCTTCCACATCCAGTTCTTCAATCTGCCC
>Ga0310786_10008547_pt1 | contig 13120 bp, 11 predicted proteins | sample AusTroGonzalo_MG_FD_203881 | JGI IMG/M metagenome (GOLD analysis project Ga0310786, IMG submission 203881) | Bovine rumen microbial communities from tropical cattle in Woodstock, Queensland, Australia - Gonzalo_03 (v2) (version 2) | ecosystem: Host-associated > Mammals > Digestive system >... | reverse complement strand
TTCTCCATTGGCCGTAACCACTATTTCAAGCCCTATTTCACGCTGCAGCATCTTATGGATAAGGGTGACCTGCACATGAAGAACTCTCTTTATCTGGCAATTGCCGATGGCGGCGGCCGATCAACATTCAATGATTATACCAAGCCGTCATCTTCAATTATCGCTCACCAGACTGCTGACGGTCACATTGACTTTGATGCTGTCATTGCCGAGAATACAGCTTCGGGGTATTCCAAGAACATTATTATTGATTACCTGTCAGGACATACTCAGGCCGGTGGAGTAGTATCAGGAGATTATAAGCTGACTGACAAATGGAAACTTGGCGCCGGTGTACAGTATCAGTACTTTGACACCTGGTCAAAGATGGTCGTTCTGGATCTTCTGGGCGGAAATGCAGTTCAGTATAACGGTAAGGACCTTGTTGAGGGTGATTATATCGGCTCAAGATATGGTCGTACAACTCATCTTGCATCAGGTTACGGACAGATCAGTTTTGGTGGCCGTAAGTTGAATGCAAATCTTGGCGTGAGCATATTCAGCGGCAATTATCGCCGTCACGATGACGAGACCGGCAAGGTCAGTGACTGGGCACACGGATGGGGTGCCACTGTCAAGAGCGGTCTGCTTTACCATATAACAGGACGTTCACAGGCTTTCATCAACCTGGGTTATAACAGCCGCCTGCCTTATGCAGGTACTTATCTGGTATCCAGCGACTTGTCTGTAAAGGATGACGTTACCAACGAGGAGAACCTGATGGCGGAACTTGGAGCACGCATCAACTGGAACGGAGGTGGTTTCTCTATAAGCGGCTATGCTGCCGATTGGGCTAATAAGACCGTTACCGTAAATATAGCCAAACGCGCTAACGAGAAAGCCCAGAAGTATTATATAACAGGTCTGAACGCTCTCCATTTGGGCGTAGAACTATCTGTAGAGCAGCAGATTACATCTTGGGCCAGTCTGAATGCATTTGCAAATCTGGCTTCGTGGAAATGGAAGAGTTCAGGTAACGCACTGATTTATGACGGATACTCAGGTGAGACACTCAATACCTATACAATCTACTGTGACGGACTCCATGTAGGTGATTCTCCCCAGACTCAGATTGGTGCTGAGGCCAATTTTCAGATGCCGATGGGCTTCTACGCAAGACTTGCATGGCAGTTCAATGACCGCATGTATGCTGACTTTGAGCCTGACAAGAGAACCAATCCGGCATCAAACGATGCATACCGTTTCCCTTCATGGAACGTATTTGACGCGACTTTAGGATGGAGCAGTCAACTTACTGACAATATGCATATTGATGTATTCGCTACAGGTCGAAACCTGACCGATGAGAACTACATAGAACGCGGTATAGACGGAGCAGACAATGACATTGCTACATTCCGCGGATACTGGGGCGCACCCCGCACACTGTCAGTAGGAATGAAGCTCTCCTGGTAAGCCTGTCAGATACAGAGTAATGCAATTGAGGCCGCAGCGAGTATGATACCAAATACTTGGTGCGGCTTCAGTTTTTCACCATATGCAAGCCAACCTACGATAGCTCCGATTGCCACGATTCCGATATTGTGGATGGGGAACAGGAGTGAGGAGTCGATTGTCTTCATGGAGAGCATAAGGGTGTAGGTGCAACCATAGTTTATCAAACCCAGTGAAGCACCTCCCAGGATATTCTTGAATGTAACCGGGACTCTCTTGCCATCGGGATCCTTCTTAAAGAATGAATAGCTGCAAATGAGCATCGCAAAGAAGAATACGCCTGCCGTGGCAAGTGATATCTCGCTGTTTATGTCATGCTCGGGGCGTCCCGGGTTGGATGTGGTGATATGATACTGGAGCACCTTCATGGCCGAATTGCTCAAACCGAATGATATGAAAACGGTTACGGGGGCAAGTATATCACGCAGGGACAGTTTGTGGCCGGCGCCGTCGGACTTGCCGTTCCATATGGTCATGCTCATGGCAACCAATACAAGGGCTATGATAAGCCATTTGGGCTTGGCACTGCCCTCAATCATCAGGAATGAGATGATTATGGGTATTACCATCGATGCACGGCTGCAAACGGTTGATATTGCTACACCTACGCGGCGGGTGGAGTCGGAGAGTACAACCATTCCGGCCATAAAAATCAGTCCCAGGAAGATTACCGGGATGAACCAATCGGCCTTTATGGGGTTGACCACCATCTCACCGTTGAGCGAGAACAGGACTCCCAGTATGAACGCGGTCATATAGTTGAAGAATATGGCCTGATGGGAGTCAATATTGAAACGCTGGAATATCTTGAATGAGATGGAGAACATTGCGGCGCATACGGTCGCAATTATAAGAAAGATGATTCCTGTCATAAGTATTTCTTTTTTAGTTAGTTAATCAGTCCACGGTTACGCAGCATGGATTCAACCTTGGGATCGCTGCCGCGGAACTGGCGGTACAGCTTCATAAGGTCATCACTGCTGCCTTTCTCAAGAATGTTCTGGCGGTAACGCTTGCCTGTCTCCGGGTTGAGGAGTCCTTCCTCCTTGAAGCACTGGAACGCATCACAGTCCAGAACCTCGGCCCAAAGATAGCTATAATAGCCTGCACAATAGTCATTTGTGAATATGTGGCTAAAGAACGTTCCGCGATATCGGTACTCTATCTCAGGTATCATACCCAGTTTGGCCGATATCTCATCCTCAAACTTCTGGTCATCAAAATTGCTGTAGTCCTTGAGCATGTGATACTCCATATCCAGCAGGGCGGCTCCTACAAGCTCTACTGTCTCGAATCCGGTATTGAAATGTCCGGCATTCTGCAGCTTGGCGATAAGCTCGTCCGGAATGACTTCACCTGTCTTGTAGTGGAATGCATACTGCTTTAATATTGAGGGATCTATGGCCCAATGCTCCATGATCTGTGAGCACATCTCTACAAAGTCATTCGGGGTTGCGGTACCGCTGACGGTAGGATAGTGGCACTGGGTAAGCATTCCGTGCAGTGCGTGGCCGAACTCATGGAAAACGGTGCGTGCATCATCGATTGAAAGCAGGCTGGGAAGGGTGTCGGTAGGCACTGAGAAGTTGCATACATTCACGATGGTGGGACGCTGGCTCTGGCCTGCGTAGTTGTACTCATCGGTAAAGTTGGTCATCCAGGCGCCCTGACGCTTGGTGGAGCGTACAAAGCAGTCGGTGTAGAAGTAGGCCAGATGGCTGCCGTCGGCATCCAGACACTCCCAGGTCTCTACCGTTGGGTTATAAACCGGCAGATTATCAACCTTTTGGAACTTGATTCCGAACAAGGTCTCAGCTACCATGAACGATCCCTTACGTACGTTGTCAAGACTGAAGTAGGGGGTAAGCTGTGACTCATCCAGGTCATATTTCTGTTTGCGCAGTTTCTCTGCGTAATACCACCAGTCCCAGGCTGCCAGTTTGAATTTGCCACCCTCGGCGTCAATGATCTTCTGCATCTCGTCACGCTCACGCTTGGCCTGTGGAAGGGCGTATTTCCAGATCTCCATGAGCAGGTCATAGGCAGCCTTGGGCGTCTTGGCCATACGGTCCTCAAGCACAAAGTCCGCAAATGTCTCATAACCAAGCAGATTGGCAAGTTCAAGACGCAACTGCAGGGTCTCCTTTACAATCTCCTTGTTGTCATACTGGTCATTGTTGTTGCCGCGAGAGTAGTATGCCTTATACATCTGTTCACGCAGGTCACGGTCCTGACAGAACTGCAGGAACGGTATCCAGCAGGGTTTCTGTACGTTGAACGCCCATCCTTCAAGGCCTTTCTCCTTGGCGCGGGCAGCGGCAGCCTCCAGCTGATCCTGAGGCAGACCTTTCAGGCGGTTGATATCGGTTACATTGAGTACGTAGGCGTTGCTCTCGTCAAGATTGTTGTTACCATATTTTATACGGAGCTCTCCCAGACGGTTCTGGATCTCCACGAAACGGGCCTTGTCTTTCTCATTTAGATTGGCGCCACCTGTCACGAAACGACGATAGTATTTTTTCAAGACCTCCATCTGTTCGACGGTAAGGCCCAGGTTGTCTTTGTTATCGTATAACTGCTTGATTCTGTTAAATATGGTCTCATTCATGAAAACGTATGAATTAGCCTCGTTCTCCATGGGGATTTCCTTCTCCTCAGTCTCATGCATGATGTCGTCGGCATCGGTCTCCATAAGGTTGTAGAATATCCTGCCTACGTTTCCAAAAAGACGGTCACATGATTCCAGAGGCTCTATTGTATTCTGGAACGTGGGAGCATCGGCACATGCTGCGATAGCATCGATATTGGCCTTTAACTGGCGTAATCCCTCCTCAAAGGCGGGCATATAATCGGTTGAACGGATCTTGTCAAACTCCACTGCACCATACGGCAAATTGCTCTCCACTAAGAGCGGATTGGTTCTTTCACTGCAAGACATAAATGTAACCGCTGCTACGGCAGCTGCGATGATTGTTTTGTTCATATCAAATTGTTTGTTCTGCAAAAATATCATTTTCCGCCATTAAACCAAAAGGATTGGATTATAGGGCTTGATTCCTGATCTTGAATGTGACAGACAACGGACTATGGTCACCCAGGGGAGTGCCATCATCTTTCTGATAACCCTCATGGTCTATGAATATGTTCATAGGATAAAGCCAGGCACCGCCTTTTGGGTTGATATACAGTATCTTATCAAGCAATTCCCCGTTGCGGCTCCAGTCTACGGAGCCGGGATCATGGGTCACTATCCCGTCAAATATTTCAGGATAACTGCCGTTTTTGACAAGTTCTATCCAGACGTCACTTACCGTGGCGCGGCCGGTCTTTTCTATCTCATCAATGAACTGTATCTTGATGCTGTCACGCTCATACCAGCTGTTCAGGTCACCCATGATTATCACGGGACGTTTATCCAGATGTCTGAGAATATAATCCCTGAGTTGGCGCCATTGGGACATTCTGGCTCGGCGGTCAGGTCCGTCAAGGCCCTTGGCCTCATCTTCATCATCGCCCGCGTCCATGTGCATATTATAGATTACCACCTTACTGCCTTCACTGAGTATCAGGTCATAGCGGCGGAAACCCTTGGTGATAATAGCGTCCCAGGCATGGTTGAACTTACCGTAACTGGCTGTCCAACTGACACTGTCGGCCCGGTTGGCGGTTATGTCTTTCTTCCAGAATGCATTCAGACCGTCCGTAATGAAACGGAAATCAGTTGTCATCTTACCCAGATCCAATTCACCCGGCCAGATGTCTCTGTCATAATTTGCAGAAAGTGAGGAATATAACTGAGGATCATAGTTGAAGTTCTCCTGAACCGATATGAAATCATAATTCATGTCTGCCAGATATCGGCTTATCCTGGGGGTATACTCGGCACCGGGACCGTCTTCATTGACGGAAAAATCGTATAAGTCCATGATATTGATGCTTTTAGGTAATCCGTCAACGTTCAGTGTCACCACAGAGAAAAGTTCCTCCGCTCCGGTAGGCTCAACATCAATGATGTCATTGTCATCGGCCCCTGATTTTTCATTGTCGCATGATGAAAGAATACACAGGCAGCCAATTATGAAATAGAGGGGAATACGTCCGGTCAAGTCCTTCATATAATTACTTTTTTGTTGGGTAAAGATACCAAAACAATTCATTATTATCACTAAATTTGCAGCCTGAAATGATTGTTATTTAGTTATTGAAATGAAAGTAATTAAGTTTTTTGCTGCAGCAGTTGCAGTAATTGCAATGGTTGCCTGCACAGGTAACAAAAAGGAGACAGTTATGACAAACCGTGAACCCGCAAACATTATGGTCGTAGTGGACCTCCAGAAGGATTTCATTGACGGAAATCTGCCTGCAACCGATGGTACACGCGTAGTTGAGCCCGTCAAGAACGTGCTCACCAAGTTCGACAAGGTCTATTTCACTCTTGATTGGCACCCATGGAACCACTGCTCATTCAAGGCAAACGGTGGTATATGGCCCCAGCACTGCGTACGTTATACTGTAGGCGCAGCACTTCCTGACGGCATTCTGGATAACCTTGATATAGATAATGTACGTTTCCTGCCCAAGGGCCAGGCTCAGGACAAGGAGGAGTACGGTCAGTTTGAGAATACCAAGGCCGATGACCAGGATCTCTTTGTCAAGGGTGACAAGGTTGTAGTTTGCGGTATCGCTGCCGAGTACTGCGTTCTTGAGACCCTCAAGAATCTGGTTCGTCTGAGCCAGGAGGTAGGTTTTGAGCTCTCAGTTTATCTGGAGGGTGTAGCCAGCATCGAGACTGTGGATCCTCTGGTGACCTACATGAACGAGAATAACATAAAGATTTATAAATAAGAGTTTTATGGAGAGCACTACTGTAATCAGTATGCTGGAGAATGACCTCTACAAATTCTCCATGTCATACTATTACCAACGGACAACTCCCGAGGGTATAGGCACATTCAGTTTCACTGACCGTAACGGCCAGAAGTTCACACCTGAGTTCGTGAATCTTTTGCGTAAGGAGTTCAAGAAACTGGAGTCTCTTGCCCTGACCGATGAGGAGTTCAAATGGTGCCTCTCAAATATCTATTTCATACCTCAGTGCTATTTTGAGTGGCTCAAAGGATTCAGGTTCAATGCGGATATAATAGATATCTCCCTGGATGAAGAGGGCCACCTGCACATTGAGGCAAAAGACCTCATCTACAAGGTCACTCTGTATGAGATTCCCATCCTGAGTACCGTATCGGAGGTCTATTACGGCCTTTACGAGAAGACTGAACCTGATTGGGAATACATTGACAGCCAGCTTGAGAAGAAGGTTGCCATATCAAATGAGAACCAGCTCAAGTTCGCCAACTTTGGTATGCGCCGCCGCTACTCACATGCCGTAGAGGACCATGTGACAGAGTATCTGACACGTAACGCAAAGTATTTCATCGGCTCATCAACCGTTTACTTTGCCATGAAGTACCAGTCTATCCGTCCGGATTTGAAGCCTATCGGCACCATGGCTCATGAGCTTATGATGGCTACGGCCGCATTCATGGGCCCCAAGGAGGCAAACTACTACGTTATGCGCCGTTGGGCCGAAATCTACGGCGGCAACATGGGAACCATGCTGCCCGACTGCTTCACCACTCAGGTATTCCTGCGTAACTTCTCGCTCGATATGGCCAAGCTGTATGACGGCGTACGCCATGACAGCGGCGATCCCTTTGAGTTCGGTGACAAGATCATTGCCAAATACGAGTCTTACCACATCGATCCCCGCACAAAGTCAATCGTGTTCAGTGACGCGCTTGATTTTGACCGTGCCCTGGCCATCCAGAAGTACTTTGAGGGTAGGATAAAGGTATCGTTCGGTATCGGCACCAACCTTACCAATGATGTCGGTACGGTTGAGCCGCTCAATATCGTAATGAAACTCAAGACCTTCCAGGTCAATCCCCGCCAGCACGTTTACCGCTGCGTAAAGCTGTCCGACACTCCGGGCAAGGAGCTTGGCGATCCGGATGAGGTTCATAGCTACAAGGTGATTCTGGGTCTCATTTAATTGAGAATTGAGAATTGAGAATTGAGAATTTAAAAAAGGCTTGCGATTTTTTCGCAAGCCTTTTTTATGTCGCAGGCTATTTACGCATTAAACGCAGGTGCAAACGTATTAATTCTCAATTCTTAATTCTCAATTCTCAATTATTTATTGTACCTTTGTGGCGATATTCAACAGAAGGTGAATACGATTAGGGAAATAATTGATGCCCTTGAGAGATTCGCGCCTCTGCCACTGCAGGATGATTATGACAATTCAGGCTTGCAGGTTGGAACTACAGAGACCGAAGTTTCAGGGGTTTTATTGTGTCTGGACGTGACCCGTCAGGTAGTTGACGAGGCCATTAGGAACGGATGCAACATGATCGTTTCACACCATCCGCTGCTGTTCCGTCCGCTCAAACGTCTGACCGATGATAACATTGGCAGTATCGTGATCGATGCCGTACGCGCCGGAATAACCATCTACGCAAGCCATACAAACCTTGACAATGTCTCCAAGGGCGTCAATATGCGTATAGCGCAGATCCTGGACCTGACGCAGGTCAAGCCGCTTGACGATCAGCCTGACGGTAACGGCGCCGGTATCATCGGCCTCTTTAAGGAGCCCGTGAGCGAGCAGGAGCTTCTCTCACTCATAAAGCAGAAGTTCGGCGCCAAGTGCATCAGACATAACGGAGATCTGGGACGTAATATAAGCCGCATGGCCGTGTGTGGAGGATCGGGCGCATTCCTGACCGATAAGGCCGTAGAGCAGGGGGCCGATGCCTTCATGACAGGCGAGATAGGCTATCACCGTTTCTTTGGATATGACGGCGTGATCAAACTGATTGAGGCCGGACATTTTGAGAGCGAGCAGTTCACGGTTGATCTGATTGCCGATATACTTAAGGAGTCATTCCCTGAACTGAGAGTGCTTAAGACAACAAACAAGACGAATCCGATAAATTATTACATATAATTATGGCAACAAAAGACACTAAGAAAGATCCCGCAGAGTACTCTGTAGAGGAAAAACTCCAGTCTCTGTACCAGCTTCAGACCATGCTGTCAGAGATAGACAAAATCAAAACCCTGCGCGGTGAGCTTCCGCTCGAGGTTCAGGACCTTGAGGATGAGATTGCCGGTCTGACCACTCGTATCGAGAAGGCCAGTGCCGATGTAGTTGAGATGAGCAAGGGCGTTGCAGAGAACAAGAACGTGATCGAGGTATCAAAAGCAGCTGTAGCCAAGTATCAGGAGCAGCAGGATCACGTAAGCAACAACCGTGAGTTTGACTCCCTGAACAAGGAGATCGAGTTCAAGAACCTTGAGATTGAGCTTGCCGAGAAGCGTATCCGCGAGTTTACATCGGCCATCAACACCAAGAAGGACGAGATTGAGAACAACAAGGCTCTGGTTGAGGAGAAGAAGCAGGATCTGGAGATCAAGAAGTCTGAGCTCCAGGAGATCATTGAGGAGAACCGCCAGGAGGAGGAGAGACTGCGTGAGCAGTCAAAGCAGCTTGAGCTCACCATAGAGCCCCGTCTGCTGCAGTCATTCAAGCGTATCCGTAACAACACCCGCAACGGTCTTGGTATCGTTTATGTACAGCGTGAGTCATGCGGCGGTTGCTTCAACAAGATTCCGCCTCAGCGTCAGCTTGATATCCGCATGCGTAAGAAAATCATCGTTTGCGAGTACTGCGGCCGTATCATGATTGATCCCGAGCTGGCAGGCGTAAAGGAGGAGCCCAAGCACGTAGAGGCACCCAAGCGCCGCACACGCAAGGCTGCCCAGGCAGATGAGGATTGATTTATAAATCAGCATAACTTGGAATATCCTGCAGGAAAACGTATTTTCCTGTGGGATATTCCATTTTTACGCAGTAGTGTTTGAGTCCGTTGCTGACAATGAGGTAGTCCACGTGGAGAACCAGGTTGTAGCGGGCTATCTGGTTGAAGACCTTCTGGGAGATTGATACGGTAGGACGTTTGTACTCTATGATGACTTTGGGCGTGCCGGCCTTGTCATATACCACACTGTCACAGCGCCGGCTCATGCCGTTAAGTTCTATGGCCTGCTCATTGGCAATATGTGAAAGGGGATACCCTTTATAATTAATAAGATATGATACGAATGCCTGACGGACCTGTTCTTCAGGGGTGAGGGGAGTCCAGACCTTGCGAATAGGGTCCCATACAACCTTTTTATCTCCCTGTTCGGATATTTTAGGGTCAAATGGTGGCAAATTCAAAATATCAATCATATCTTTGTAAAATCAAATGAACAACAGCACTTTGTAATTGCGAAATTACAAAAGGAAATTGATATGGCAACGTCAGGAACAGAATACCGCAAGATAATAGCAAATCTGGAGAAAGGTAAATACTGCCCGATTTATTACCTTATGGGTGATGAACCGTTCTTTATCGACTCTATTTCAGATTATATAAGGGAACATGCTCTCCCCGAGGAGGCCAGAGACTTTAACCAGATAGTGCTTTACGGCAATGAGACCTCCATGAATGAGGTGATTCAACGCGCCAGAGCCTATCCCATGGGATCTGAACGCCAGGTAATAATAGTAAAAGAGGCACAACACCTGCTCAAAAAAGACTCCGAATCAGGTGGTAGCCCATCGGATATACTTAACGCATACCTCTTAAAGCCACAACTCAGTACCGTACTCGTATTCTGTCACAAGAACGGGTCTCTGGACCGTCGCAAAAAGATTGTAGCAGTAATAGAGAAATGCGGAATTCTGTTTGAGTCCAAAAAGGTCAAGGTTGAGGATCTCCCGGAATTTATAGGAGAATTCCTGAATGAACATGGACTCAAGATGTCACCCAAAAGCATGTCCATGATGAGTGAATTTGTAGGGAATGACCTGAGCCGCATGAACGGAGAACTTGAAAAGCTGCTCACAGCGCTCCCCGAAGGTACCATTGAAATAACCCCGGAATTCATAGAGGAGCACGTAGGAATCAGCAAGGATTACAACATATTTGAGTTCCGTGACGCAATCATCAACAAGAACGTTCTTAAAGCAAACAAGATTGCAGCATATTACGAGAGTAATCCCAAGACATACCCGATACAGCTGGTAACCGCAGCAATATTCCCGTATTTTGCCAATCTTATGCTTGCATTCTATTCTCCCGATAAGACCGATAGGGGAATAGCAGACCAGCTTGACCTTAAAAGCACCTGGGGTGTGAGAGACTACACCACAGGAATGCGCAACTATACAGCATCACAGACAATGCAGATCATAAGCACCATCCGTAAATATGACGCAAAATCAAAGGGACTGGATGCAACCGCCAATACAGGAGAGGGCTTACTGAAAGAACTGCTTTTCCTGATTCTTCACTAATAGCAAACAAAGGTGCACACAAAGGGGAAGGTTTAGCTCGACGAAGTCACTGTCCCCTTTGTGTGCTTTTAAAATTCCGGACAACTGCACGGAATATTTTCAAATTTTGAAATCTCGCAAAATGAGGTGATTTAGAGGCTGCCCGACAGGCGGCCTTTAATCTTTTTTAACCTGCAGATTTGTAACAATTAGCAGCGCAGTTACAAATGTGCATCATTAAATCAGCACTATAATGTATTACAATTGTACGCATCAACATTTGTAACTATACGGCACTGAGACAATAAGACTGTTGATATGCAAAACAGTATACACAATTATTTATGCATAGTAATATACTGAAAATCAAGCTATTTATAGCATTTAACTTAAATCTCATCTTTAATAGTAGATCTATCCGTATGCAAAATTCATAAAACAAGAGGATGTAGCCTGCTAATAATATAATAATGATGGAATAATCAACAACTTACAATAATATCATAAACAAAATTCTAATCTATATACGCATATATCCCTATTAAATCCTGAAGCGTAACAAACATACCAAATACAAATGTGTACATTTCCAAATGTACGTTCCAAAAGTAACACACAAATGTGTATTGCAAAACAGAAAATTTGTTGTTACATTTGTAACACACATAAAAAACGTCCATTTTAGCTATGAAAGAGAGACTGATAGAATTGATGGAACTGCTCAATCTGAGCCCGACTCAGTTTGCCAATGCAATAGGTGTTCAGAGGACAACCCTCCAACATATATTAAGCGGAAGAAATGAACCGAGCCTTAAAATCATAATGGCCGTTCACAGTTCATTCCCCAACGTAGAACTTGAATGGTTGCTTAACGGAAAAGGAGCAGCCATTGAAGGACTGCCCGACAACACTCCGACTCCGGCTCCGGCACCGGATCAGGATTATCCCCTTCTGCCCGGCATGGAGAGTGCGTTTTTTCCGACCGATGTACGGAAATCTCCCGAATTTTCAAATGTCAAGGAGCAGACTCCGGCAGAAAAACCGTTTAAGAAACGTGATAATAAGGTGGTTACAAGCCCTACAGAACCATCTGAGCCATGTTCATCCAAAAGAATAAAAGAGGTGATAATATTCTTTGAAGACGGCACATATCAAAAATTTTCGCCTGAATTAAAAAATTAATACGGATTTTTTGATTTTTTTATTTTTGATGGTTATATTTGCTTCTACAAGAACTAAACTAATTACAGCTATGAAAAAATATCTATTTGTTTTAGCTATCGTAGCATTCTCACTCGTTGGTTGCAGAAGCAGTAAAGAGGCTTCCAAATCAAATCAGAATGAAGTTTGGCAGACACTGCTGGTTAAACAGCTTGACGCCAAAGTGGACAATCAGATCATAACCGTTAAATACAACAACGGTACTACTCTCTGTTATAAGATTCTGGACAATTTCGGCAACGTTGCTCTGACATGGGACAGAACAAACGGCCGCAAGAACTTTGATGACGGCCCCAGTAATTATAAAGGTGACGTCAGCATTCCTTCATTCATCACCACCGGTGAGAACAACGACTTCACATTCCGTGTGATGGAGATTGAGCAGAACGCATTCTACGGTTGCTCCCAGGTAACATCCATAGACATTCCGTTCAGTGTGCTGCGCATATCGGATTCATTTGACGGTTGCTCCGGTATAAAGAAATTCACCGTAAATGAGAACAATCAGTCATATAAGGCAACTGATGATATCCTGTACAGTAAGGACAGCAAGATGCTCATCAAGTATCCGGCCAAGAAGGAGACTTCAGATTATGTAATATCAGAGGAGGTCGCACTTATCTGTACTGGCGCATTCATGGACAACGAGTACCTCAAGAAGGTTAACATCGGCAACTTTGTAACAGCTATCAGTGACTTTGCATTCAAGAACTGCACATCTCTTGAGGAGGTTGAGCTGGGAGGAAACGTAAGGATCATTGGTGTTGACGCATTCAAGAACTGCCCCAAGTTGGCTCTCATCAACGCTCACGGTATGTGGCCCGCACACAACAGCCCCACAGTATTTGACGATGCCACCAAGCAGAACGCCAAGCTGTATGTTCCAAGAGGCCAGATGTTCAACTACAAGAGACGTCTTGAGTGGCGTGACTTCAAGAACGTACAGGAATACTGATTTCAGTTAACATGTAACTAACAGAGGTGCAGCCTTTCGGGGTTGCACCTTTTTTATTACCTTCGCGC
>Ga0310786_10008545_pt1 | contig 13123 bp, 15 predicted proteins | sample AusTroGonzalo_MG_FD_203881 | JGI IMG/M metagenome (GOLD analysis project Ga0310786, IMG submission 203881) | Bovine rumen microbial communities from tropical cattle in Woodstock, Queensland, Australia - Gonzalo_03 (v2) (version 2) | ecosystem: Host-associated > Mammals > Digestive system >... | reverse complement strand
CCATCACTATTCATGAGACCAACAAGATTGTTTGCATCATCATATAATTCAAGGATTCCGCTCACATTTGCATGAGAGCCAAGTTTCAATGTGCCACCCTTTATCATGTCAGCAACAAGATTGATGACATTGATTGCTTGCATGTTGAGTGTGCCATCAATTGTCCATGCGCTTGTGAATGTGCCATTGATGCCTGTCTGTGAAAAACCTATGCCTCCATTATTTATCCTTATGACATTGGTTGCAGTGTCTTTTGGCAGAGTGTCAACAACAAGGATCTGGTCTCCATCATAGATGACATAAGAATCTCCCATAACTCCCATGATTTGATCTGTTGCCTGTTGCAATTGCTCATTTATGGATGATGAAACCTCTTGCACTTGATCTGAGACATCCTTGTTGACTGATGCAGTGATATTTCCAACCAATCCAGAGAGTGTGTTTGTAAAGTTTCCAAACTCAACCTCTGTATATTGCTCAAATATGCAGTCATAGACAAATCCAATGACATTGGTCATCATATTGACTCCCAATCTGTCATCAATAACCTCAACAGTGTCACCAATATCTGTGACCTTATCAAGATTTGCCTTGAGTGTATAATTTATCTGTGGCACACTGTTCTGCTCAAGATATTCAATAGCTTGTACCATGAGATCATTGACAAGTGCCTGAGTATAAGCCTGTTCTGATGGATAGTCCTCTTGATTGATTTCATCCTGCGAGAATGTGATTGTCTTGGTATATGGCAGAGCATATTGAATGGAGCTTGTTAAATAGATTTCTGCATTTGAATCTATGGCATTGAGGAGCAGTCCATCCTTGCCAACAGGCAGAATTTTTGTCACAACATTATCCCAATTTTCTTGGCAGGTGATGTCCTTGAGATTTTTCTTATATTGAACAATGATGCCATTATCAACACCAATGCTTGCTCTGATTCCTATGTTGAAATTATCCCTTACAAGATGCCCTCCCCATCTCTCAATAACAGTCTGTACTGCCTCATAGAGCGAATTTCTAACACATCTATATGAATCTATTGTTGCAACATCAGAGATCGTTGTAAACTCGCTCTGAGGCTCTGTGGCACTGTTTAGATGGTCAAGTGCATCATTGCAGTTCTTGTCCACAACATAGGAATCAGCAATGAGATAATTCTTGGAATCATAAAACACATGATAGCACTTGGACACTAGCTTGCTCTTTGTCTTTGTGACATTTCCGATTCTGAATGCTTGGTCTCCTGTTGGAGTGTTTGCAATAACAATGTTGCCCTCAACAAAATAATCAACATACTCCAAGCCTGTCTCAAGATCTAAATAATAATCACTATTGTCCTTTTTATGAACTTTTGCTTTGAGAGGACTAAGGACAATATCACCATTTGAGACAAATGATGTGTCTGTCTGCCCAAATATTTTTATCATGCCAATCCACCTTTCTCATGGACAATCTTTGTGCATCAATCACCTGTTCCATCTGGCTCTGGCTCTGCTTCTCCACGAACCCAAACATCAACGAATACATCCTCAAGTGTTGCATAATCAAACACTTTGATTGCCATACCTATGAAATTTGCATTTGATATGGCATAATCCATCTCTCTATGATACTTCTCTTTCCATGCATCCGTTGTTTCATACTTGTGAACAGACAGTATTGTGTCACCATCTGTTTTATGTTGTACTCCTGTTAGTAAAAAAGCCATAATTCTATCCTCCTTTTTTATATATAAATTTATTTATACGTTTGTAGTTGTTATTTTTTGTAAGGATTTACTTGTTGCCATTTGGAAACAAATATGATTATTTCCAAAACCGATTATTAATGAGGTTTGATATACATTTCCATTTGAACGATAAAGAAATCCTGCAATAAATCTTTGTCCATCTTTTTGATAAGTTCCAACAAATGCTGTTGCATTGTCGGGAATTGCAGATGCAATTGAATCACAAACACTTGTTGCATTAAATGGTGTTCCTGCGGGATGAGGTATTTCAACATATTTTAGCTTTGAGAATTTGGATATTAAGGACAAAATCTCCGATGTTAGTTGATTATTTGTCATACTATAAGGAACATAGGTATTATTCTTAATTGATGCAGGTCTTATCATAGGTTTAAAGATAAGGTTAGATACTGTCGTACCGCTCTTTATCATTATTCCAAATCTAACAGTTGTGGTTTTTACATTATAGGAAAAATTAAAACCATCCCCATAATCACTGCCAACAGTGTCATTGTAAAGAGAATAGGTGCTTGCGCTACCATTTGCAGGACAACCACTCAAAATATATGAACCTGCATCTAATACAAGATTTGAAACAAGAACAAGATTTGCATCTGCCGTTGCTGTTCCATTTGCTAAGACTGTGCCATCATTATTTACTGTAAATGTAATACCATTTATTGCTTGTGTTACGGCATTGTTTGGTAAAAAGTTCTTTGCTCCAAGAATGTTGTTCATATCTGCAATCTCTGCATCTATGTCATCAATTGCCTCATCATGCCCATCAACAGTTGCATCAATCTCATCAATTGCATCCTGCACATTTGTTGCAGTAAGTCCACTTGTTGTATTGTCATAAGGGAGTGATGATGCACTGCTCCCCTCTCCATTTGTGACTGTAAACGTGCTTGTTGAGCCATCTGTCAAGGTGATTGTGTATGTGTCCACATTCCCCTGTGTGTCTGTTTTTTCAATGCTTGCAATGCTTGTTCCATTGGTGACTGTGAATGTGGTCTTTCTTCCATCATCAAGTGTAATTGTGTATGTGTCCACATTATCAAGTGTGCCTGTCTTTTCAATGCTTGCTATCCCAGAACCATCTGAACCCATTTTTAATAGGACTTTGACATCACTGATCTTGGTTGAATCTTGTCTGCTCATATTATCCTCCTTAGAAAGTGACATCCTGCTCAATTGATAGGACACCTTTCAAAATAGTAAACATATCATTGCCAACACCAATGCAAAGGTCATAGAAATATCTCCCTGCATCAATCTCTTTTGTGTCCTCTGGAGCAACTCTGACACATAGAAGTCCATCAGATTGAGTAATTCCTGCACCAAGAGCCTTGTGGAACACATTTTCTGTGCCTGTCACACGCTTTTTGCAGGTGAGATCTGCGGAATCCACTATGACTGCATTGCCCTCATCATCCAAGACCTCCACATTGAATGCAAGTGTGTCTCCTCTGACCATTGTGATGTTCTCATTTTCCATCTGAAAATTTGTTCTCATCAAATCCACCTCGATACATTCTCAACCTCAATCTGAGTCACATTTCCCACCCATGAGATTGTATTAGTGCCAACATTTAATACTAAATTGTCATAATCTCCTGCAACTGAGCGATTCATCAAGATATTTCCTTGATATGCATTCATCTGTGCTCCATCAAGAGTGATGAACTCTGCCTCTGCAAGATTTATCACAAAAAGTTGCGCTCCATTTATGGAGAGGTTGATTGTTCCAGAGCCATAGATTGTGAGTGCAGGTCTTGAGGTTGTGTTTCCTCTGTTAAATACCACACAAGAATTAAATGACTCACTTAGCATCTCCACATCTAATGTGAAATTTAATGCAGTTCCGCTTGTGATGTAAAACCACACATAATTAAATGTTTTTGATGATGAGAGAGTTGCGCTCATTGATGCAGAGCCACTTTCTGATAATGGCAGATATGTTCCACCAAAAGAGTCTGCATCAGAGGGAACACTGCCAATCACTCTGATTGAGCAAGCACTTTCTCCTGTTCCATCAGTTGTGGCTTGCAAAGTGTAGCCTCCTGCCTCCAGAGTCATTGCATTTATTGGCACATAGAACTCAACTGCACTTGTGGCAGTTCCTTGCAGTGAGATCACTCCATTCTCAGCACTGATTGTGACACCATTTTTAGTTGCGGAATATATACTCACATCCATCTGATTGCTTGAAAAAGAAAAAGCATCATCAACTGCGGAAAACTTGAAAGGTTGAACATGAAATGTGACTGTTGCAGTCTTGAAATTTATGAGTTTTTCAAAGTCAATCTGTGAGACAATCTGATAATTATAGAATTTATCTGGCTCATTGGAGAAAATCACAGTTCCCTCTGAATCAAAGAACTGAATGACTTGGTCAACATCATAATCACCATATAGACCAATCTCCATTGGCTTATCATAAGCCGAATATCCCAACTTGGTCACAATGTCACCATCCCTGCCATCAATCTCCTCAACACTTGTCCTTATTAAAGGTTTGGAGATTGGAGGCAAGGATTGAATCAGTAATCCTTTGATGGTTGTACTCTTAACACCATTTAGGATGACATAACTCATGCCTCCTCCTCCTTATGTGTAAACTAATCTTGTAACAGTCTTATCAATAAACTTGCCCATCTCCTCATCATCCATCTCAATCTTTACCTCATATAAAGCCTCTTTAAATGCAGATACCATTGAGTCAAAATTATTGGACTGATTGGGAACACCTGCTCCTCTGATGCCTGTTGGCAGTGAATTGTTGATGTCATTTGTGACCTGTTTCATTTCACTGACAAATCCAACATCAAGACCTTGAGCCATATAGTTTCCGATTTCTGCCCATACCTTTGATGGAGAGTTGATGTCCATTCTATCCCTTGCGGATGCAACTATCCTTTCCATCATTCTATTGACTGCGCTCTTGACACTGCTCTCTTGAGAGAGAAATCCGCTTTTAAGTCCATCTGCAAGATCTTGTCCTATGGATCTAAATGATGAATTATATCCGCTCATAGCTGAAATCATTGCAGAGATAACGCTCTTTGTTGTATTCACAACACTACTTTTGCCACTTCCAAATCCAACATTGAACTGATTGACAAGCTGAACACCAATCTCTCTGAATCTGCTTAGATTGTTTTTCATGAGATTTGAAATCTCACTAATGATGTTCTGAGTCGTGTTGATGACTGTTCCTTTGGAATTGGTCATGCCATTGCTGATGCTTGTCATGACATTTCTGCCAATTGTAGTGAACTGCATCTGTGCATTCTGGAATGATGAGAGGATATTCTGAATCATCTGAGTCACAATGCTTTGGATATTTGCCTTGCTCTGATTGAGTCCATTTGAGATCATCTGTGAGATGTTCTGACCAATAGACTGAAACTGTCCACTATTGGCAGTGAACGTCTTGACAATATCCTGTGACAGTGCGCTTGCAGTTGATGTGAGGGATGCTCCTCCACCATCCATGCCCTTTGCAAGAGTCCTGACTGTTTCATCACCCTCTTTTTGCATCTGCTTGTTGACACTGTTCATCTCATCTGAGAATCCATCCCCTACACCTTGTGCAAGGAAAGCACCTACTTGGTCTTTCATGACTGTTGATGGTGATTTGATTCCAAAGAATCCTTTGATACCATCAAGAATGCCCTGTCCAAATCCTCGTATCTTGTCAAGGATCCATGCTCCTGCATCAGAAATGCCCTGCCACAAGCCTTGGACAAGTTGCAGTCCTGTTTCAGCCATCTGAGGAACTGCCTCAACAATACCTGTGATAATTGCAGTAATGATCTGAGGCAACGCTCCAACAATTCCTGCTATAATTGCGGGCATGTTCTGAACAAGTGCAATAAGTAACTGAACTCCTGCATTGATGATTGCCGGGAGATTCTGCATAAGTCCATTGATAAGACCTGTGATGATTGTTGGCAATGCTTGAACAATACCATTTATAATTGCAGGGAGATTCTGAACAAGTGATGTCAAGAGTTGTATTCCTGCATTTATTATCAATGGAATGCTTGATAACAATGAACTCACAATGCTATTGATGATTGTTGGCAACTGTGCCACCAACTGAGGAATTGCTCCAATAATGCCATCAGTAAGAGCCAATAAAAGTTGCAATCCTGCATCAATGATGAGTGGCAGATTGTTTGTGATTGCAGTAATGATGCTTGTGATGACTTCTGGCAACATCTCCATAAGTTGTGGAATTGCCTGTGTTATTCCTTGAATGAGTCCAACAATTATCTGGATTCCTGCATCAATAATCTGTGGCAACATTCCAACAAGCATGGTGACTATCTGAGGAATAAGCTCACTAATCACATTGACCACTTCTGGCAGAACTGACAGGATGGTTGTGATTGCTCCACTGACCGCATCCATGATGACAGGGAGATTCTGTTGAATAACAGGCACAATTGCTTGAATCAGTTGAGGGAGCATTGTCTGGATTGCCTGTGACATTCCTGTGATAACAGTTGCTATTCTTGGAACTATTGTTCCAATTACACCGCCTTTGCCATCCTCAGTGATAAGTGTGCCAATGAAATTGGATGCAAGTGTCTGAAAATTGGCATTCTCATCTGCCATGCCTGTGAGCATGTTTTGCCAAGCTGATTTCATTGAGCCTGTTGAACCCTCAATTGTTCCGCTTGCCTCCGCTGAGGTTGTTCCTGCAATTTTTAATTCTTTTTGAACAACAGAGATTGCATTTGCTATATTTGCAAAGGACATATCATTTGCATCAACTGTGACTCCCAATGCTTTCATTGAGTCATCCATCTGTGATGCATCTTGGATAAGTCTTGCCATCTCCTCTTTTGTGCCACCATAGCCTAATTTGAGATTATCAAGCATGGTGTAATTTCCTTTTGCAAATCCTTGATATGCATATTGGATAGAGGACATATCTGTGCCAAAAGTATTTGCATTATCGGACATATCTCTGATGGCTCTGTCTGCAATTTCTGTTGCCTTGACTGTGTCACCATCCAAGGACTGAATAAGTGATGAGGAAAAGCCTGTGACAGTCTCCATATACTCATTTGCGCTCATTCCTGCGGTCTTGAAAGCATTTTGAGCATTGGTCATGACTGTTTGTGCCATTTCATCACCAAATATCTTTTTGACACCGCCCTCAAGCTGTTCATATTCACCATATGAGGCAAGAGCCTGTTTTCCTGTGTCAACAAATGCAGTGCCTAGCCTCTTCAATCCATCAATTGCACTGTTTATGGCTTGTGTTGCAAGATTTGCTAATACACCTTTCATGACAGTGAATCCATTTGTGGAATCCTCTGCCTTTTTGCCCATGTTCTCAATTGCCTCTGCGGTCTGATTGCATGTTGTCTCTGCATTTGCAGTCTGAATCCTCATTTGATTGACTGCTTTTCCCTGTGCATCATAAGCCTTTTCACTTTTCGTGACTTCTTGAGATAAATCTGTGACCACTTTTTGTTGGTCTTTGTATTCTTGGGAGGATGTGCCAAGAGTCCTGCCTATTTCATCAAGTTTTGCTTTTTCCTTGTCGTATTCTGCAACTAACTGTTGATGTTTTTGACCTGTTTTCTGATATTCTGCGGTCATTTGGGCAAGTTGACCCTTTAAAGTGGAAAGAGCAGATTTTTGTTGCTCTAAAGAGGCTTTTAATTCCTTTGCGGATGAGGCAAGTTGTTTTTGAGACTTTTCACCGCTTGCAAATGCACTTGATGTGGCTTTCATCTCAGCAGATGTCACTTTAAGACTTTGCGTGATTTGATTCAGTGCTTTTCTATATTCAGATTCTCCTGTGAGTTTGACCGCTCCACCAAATCCTGCCATCTCTTAACCTCCTAAAACCATTCCTCGTCTTTCTGAGATTTGATAAATGCCTCTTTATAAGTCATATTTGACTGCGTGAGCCTCATTTCCATATCCCACATATCTTTGTAATGACCATATAGCTTGTTAAACATGGTCAACGTCATTCGCCCTGTCTCTTTGAAAGACATATTGAGCCTTGTCTTTCCAATAAAATAAAACCAAGAAAAGTCAATGACAGGATCATACTCATCTTGGATTACTCGTTTTTTTCTTCACTTTTCGTACTAGCAATAACTGTCTCATTGAGTGTGGCAGTTGCATTGGCAAGACCAATTTCTGTGATAAGTCTGCCCACCTGCTTGAGCGTGAGTGGCTTTAAATCTGTTCCATTTTCCTCATTGTCCATGTCAATGCCCTCATTTATCATCTCAGTAAAACCAAAGATGACCGCCTTAGCATCTGGCTCTCCTTGATACTCGGCTTTTTCTTTTGGCTTTAGATCATCCCATCCCTCAAGAGATCCATGTTTTCTCTCATATTCTTTTTTGGCATATTCTGTGCCATCAGTCAGAGACCCCCAAACATCAAGAGAACCATATTTCTCTTGGATGGTCTCCATTACATTGAGATTGAAAACAAGTCTGTATTTATTGCCTTTATATTGGATTTCACCATTAAAATCTTTCATTTCATTCTCCTCCAATAATCAAAAAGGAGCGGAAATCTGCCTCCGCTCCCTTTTATCCTTTATTTTCAATCAAGTCTCATCAACCCATACTGCATAGAGTGTCACATCTGCGCTTGGTGTGTATGGACTTGTCACATCTGATGTGGTTGCATCATCCGTTGTTGCCCATCCTGCAAACTCCTTGCCTGTTGGAGCAGTGAGTCCTGTGCCATCATCAAGTGTGATGGATTCTCCTGCATCAACTGTGACAGGAGCAACTGTTCCTGTGCCACCATTCACATTATAAGTCACTGTGTACTGATCGCCTGTTGGAGTAGGTGATGCAAAGAAACTATTGAGATAGTCCATAGCCTCTGACATTGAATCAAATGTCTGAGATTTTGACCAATCTCCATTAGCTAACTTTGCAACCTGACCCTCAATCTCATGTGTGCCAAATTCAAGAGTCTCACCCTTTGTGTCATTCTCCTGTGATGGCTCGCCAAACTTAACTTTCATGAGAAATTCAACCTTATATTTATAGACATTGCTCACCATCTTTGTGATGACTCTGCCAAGTCCAACGTAGGGAGCTACATCATCGGCATTTCTCACCAACTCTCCATTATCATCAATCTGATGTCCAAGGAGAGTTGCAAGGATCTTGTCATCCTCATCATCAATCCCAAGTGTGACTGTTCCTCCTTGGAATGATGTGTCAGACTCTGCAAGTCCATCATCTGCATAGAGTTTGGCATCATTGTTTGAGATGTCCACCTTGCAGGAGATAGCCTTGGCAGGTTTCTGGGCAACACCATAGGTTGCAGTTCCATCTGTTTCCTCAGTCAAAATACCGAATAGAAAATTTCTTAATCCGATTTTTGCCATTTCAGTTCTCCTCCTTAAAAATCGCAAAATTCAATGTCTTGTGATAATATCCTGTGTCGGTCTCAAACATATCCATGCTTGTCCGACTTGGTTGCCATACAAAATTGTTGGCTTTCAAAATAGCCTTTAAACTCTCAATAATATTTAGATAGTTGCCCTTTGCATATACATCAAAATCATAATAATCAACATAACCAAGCAAATCATCATCTCCAGAGAATGATGCGTCTGCGTCCTGTTGCATATAGACCACATATGGCTCTCCATGCCCCTCATAGAACATGAAAGAAACAGGAATCTCAACTCCATCCACTGTGAAATTTGCAAAGATTGACTCAATCAATTCATTCATTCCAATAGTCCTCCGCTTGCCCTTTTCTGTGCTTTGAGCATAGCCTGTTCAATCTCACCCTTTTTGAATGCTTTTCTCATAAAAGGATGTTTTGGGAATGGGAGACCACTCCTGCCATACTCAAATACATTTGCAACAAGTGGAGCAGGAACTGTCTTTCCATCTTCATTCTGAAAATATCCATAGAATCCAACCTTTGTGTTAATGCCATCATCAGAGGGAGTCTTATAGACTTTTGTGACTTTCAAACAATTCATCATCTTGGATTTTCTGATGCTCTGAGGCAGATTTGCCTCAATATTATGATGCACAACATCTGCCCCTGCCTTTGTCATCTCTCCAAAGATTTTCTCTGAATCGTTATAGATTTTTTGAAAATCTTTCATGATCTCAGTTGGCAACTGCATTTCAAACCTAGCCATTCAATGCGTCACCTCCTTGCATTGCATCTCAAGTTCCACACATGCCTCATCCACATTGTTGAGATATTCAATGGTATATGTCTTACCTCTGAATACAATCCACATATCCCTGTTAATCTCTGTGACAGGGAATCTGATTGTGAAATTGGTATATGCTTTCTCAAAATCAGTATTGTTTTTGATGAGAGTCATGCCTCTTGTTGTCTTTACATTGGCATATGTCTGCAATACAAGAGATGTCACTTTACTCTGAAATCCTGCGGAATCCTTGACAACTGTTGTCTGGTATATACTGATTCTTTTGTTGTATTTCCCTGCGTTTATATAATTCATAACAAATTCACCGAATGCAGACCAAGGATTGACTCAACCACCTTGTTAACATTGGAACTGTCCACATAAAGTGCTCTATTATCCCACATATCTTGGCACAATATAAAGACCACAATGATGATGTCCTTGAGATTATCAAGGTTTTCAAGTGTCTGCCCTGTGTACTTTGTGATATAGTCCTTTGCAACTGTCAAAAGTGTATTGAGAGTGTTTGTGTCATCTTCTGTCACCTCACAAATCCTCAAGTAGTCTGCAAGATCTTGAGCAGTGATTTGACTAACCGCTGATATTTCATTCATTTTGTTGTCCTCCTTTTATGAGGAGTTGCTTAAACAACATCATGGATCAAGCTACATCAGACCAAACTGCATAGAGAGTGACATTCTCTGTTGGTGTGTATGGACTTGTCACATCTGCCTCTGTTGCACTGTCAGTTGTTGCCCATCCTGCAAACTCCTTATCTGTTGGAGCAGTGAGTCCTGTGCCATCATCAAGTGTAATTGAATTTCCTGCAATCACTGTCTGAGCATCAACTGAACCTGTGCCACCATTCACATCATAAGTCACTGTCAGAGTGCCAACATTGACTGTTGCAGATGCAAATGTGCTCACATCATATGTGCCATTTGCAGTGATTGACTTTGTTCCATAAGGAACAACATCCTCATAAGCAACTGCCAATCCATCTGTGATTAGCTGATTGCCTAATTCATCAGACGCATCAACAACTGCCCCACATGCAATAGATGTGAGATTGCCTGTTGAACTATCACGAATTGTAAAAGGGATCAATGCTTTGATGTTCATTTTTTACTCTCCTTTTTCTTTGGAGACCTAGTCTTTTTTGGCTTTGGAACTGTCTCCTCTTTTGGCTTGACTTCCTCAATGTAATTGGCATTGAGCAAGTCTTGAGCAAGGGAAAAGTCAGAGATTTCTCTGACTTCATCCTTTGCCATAGAGACTAGACCTGTGAAAGATACTAATGCTCTATATTTCATACGATCACCTCATTGATTTAAGACTGAGCCATCACAAGTTTTGCCATCATCTGCTCATTCTCAACCCTTGAATCGAACTCAAACCATCCAATGACACCATCTGCATGTTCATCAGCATATCTCTCTCTAAGAACCTGTATATTGATGTTCTCAGCAAACTTTGTCGCAAGACCCTTGTAATCACCATAATAGATGACAGTGTTTCCTGCTCCGATCTCTGGCATGTTGTCAGAAACATAGACAGGCTTTCCAAGGAGAGATGTGCCAAAAGGCAGTGAGATGTCATCCTGCAACATATATCTGCCCATTGAATCCTTGAGGAGTCTGAGAGCAGTCCTTGTCTGTGTTGACATGATGAAAAATGCATCTCTCTGGAATCTGTCCTTGACAGAATCATGCAATTTGATGACATCATCAGCAGTGATTGCAGTTGCAGACTCAGTTGTTACTGAGTTTGTAAGTGTTGAAAGTCCAAGAACCTTTGCAGGAACAGGAGGCACTGCCTCTGGATTTCCAGGTGTTCCAATCAAAAGTTCATGCTCAATGAATCTTGCGATATGCTCTGCCATAATATCAATCACATGGTCAACAATGTTGAACTTTGAATTGTGGATGAGAGAGCGTGATACCTTTGCAAGTGCTCCTGCAAGATAACCTGTGAGAGTTACATTGCTTGTGAACTGTCCAACACTAGATGTGATCTGTACAAACTCATCCTGATAACCAACATTGATGGCAGTCTCAGACTCATCATAGTAGGGAATTGTAAGTGTTCCCTTGATATTGTACTTGCTTGACTTCTCAAGGATTGGGCAGATGTCATAAACCTTGCGAATGATCTTGTCCGCAATAGTCTGAGGAACAACTGCACCATTGTCCTCTATTGTAAGATTGACAGGATCTCCATCCCTTGTGTTCATCATTCTGTTGCGGATGAATGCCTCAAATGCCTGTCTTTCCTGTTCCTCAATGGCTCTCTTTTCAATACTCTTGCAGTCTCTATCCTTTTCATCAACAATCACGTTTGTCTCCTCCTTTGGCTCTGGATCTGGCTTTTTCTCAGCATCCATCACCTCTCTGAAATCATCATCAAGTTTGAGAGTTTCCTTGATTCTGCGGACATCATCCTTAATCTCTGCAAGTTCCTGTGCCTCGGCATCAGTCAGTTCTCTCTTTTCTTCCTTTGCTTTGTTGAGAACTTCCTCGGCTCTTGTAATAAGATCGTTCTTTTTTTCCTCTAAAAACTTTGACATGTCTTTTTCCTCCTTATTTTTTCATGTCTTGGATGAGGTTTTCATACTCATCATAATTGATGTTATTCTCCTCAACAGTTTCCTGTTGTTTAGGCTCATTCTCAGCATGTTCCTCTGTTCTTATCTGGATGTCATCTGCAAAGGCATCACCAAAAAAGATTGATTCCTCCTCTGAACGAATTGACACCAATGTGCCATCATAGGCAGGAGTCTTTGTTCTGTCTAAAAGTGATACCTCTTTGAGATCTAGGTCTTTTACATCTCTTAATGGGATTCCATCCTCATCCCTTTTCTGTTCAACATCTCTGTCTAAAAAGCCAAAAGACCAACCAACTAGATCACCATTTTTGGCTTTCTGGACAACATCCTTATCGCTAATGGTTGCTCTCGCATGGAGACCAATGTTGTCCTCAGTCAATTCAAGGTTGCCATCTCTTGTGCCTCCAAGGTCTTTATTTGGATCATGATTGAGCAAGAGTCTGACATCATCATTTCTCTCAATTGACTTTTTGAAAGCACCTTTGCAAATTCTCTCAATGAATCTGCCCATTCTGGACATCAGAGGTCTTGATTTTCTTTCAACAGCGTTGACATATCCCTCAACCTCAACACTGTCATTTCTAATCTTAATCTCCATTGT
>Ga0310786_10008544_pt1 | contig 13123 bp, 10 predicted proteins | sample AusTroGonzalo_MG_FD_203881 | JGI IMG/M metagenome (GOLD analysis project Ga0310786, IMG submission 203881) | Bovine rumen microbial communities from tropical cattle in Woodstock, Queensland, Australia - Gonzalo_03 (v2) (version 2) | ecosystem: Host-associated > Mammals > Digestive system >... | reverse complement strand
GTGATATGGGGTGGCAATAAACTGTCGCTGTATGTCAGGGAAGGGGCTTCGCGAGACCACAAGGAGAAGGTTGTCGAATCGTGGCAGAAGTCGATGTTGAATGAATGCCTTGCGGGCAAGATGAAAGCATGGTGCAGGAAGTTGAAGATCGTTCTTCCTGAGATCGAAATCAGGAAGATGAAAACCCGTTGGGCGAGTTGCATTCAGAAGCGCGGCAAGATTGTTTTCAACGCGGCTCTTGGAAGAGTGCCTGTAAGATGCATTGAGTATGTTGTTGTACATGAGTTGACGCACTTCGATGTTTCAAATCATTCGGAGGCGTTCCTAAAGCTTATGGATGGGCGTTTGCCGCGGTGGAGAGCACTACGGAAAGAGCTAAATGATTTTATCGCCATGCCAATGGAGGAGGTGTGATATGGCCAAGAAGCGGGAAAGCAATTTCAGAAAAAATGGAATTTCAAGCGAACTGCTGCCGCGCGAACAGATGGAGAGGGCGGCGAGTCCTCACGACCTCAAGGACGAGGCAGTTCTTGCGATACTGCTCAAGACCGGTGCGCCGGGGTGCGATGTTCTTGAGCTTGCCAGACGGCTAATCAAGGCATTTGGCTGCATCCGGGAACTGGTTACCGCCGATTGGCGAACTCTTGTTTCGAAGATTGCCGCCTATAACGAGGTCAACGCCAACGAGCCCATCAAGGGCATTGGCAAGGTCAAGGTGCTTGAGTTGGCTGCCGCGTTTGAGCTTGGGTATCGTCGATTGCGCGTAAAGCCAAGCGACCTCAAGAAAATGCGGGTGACGACGGCCAATGAGGCTTATGAGGTGTTCAAGTTCATAGCTCAGGAAGGGGATACGCTTGAGAACTTCTGGGTTCTGCCTTTGACGGCGAAACGAATTCCCATCTGTGAGCCCATCAAGGTTGCGCGTGGACAGGCCAACTCGTCTTATGTCATGCCGAGGGATGTTTTTCGCGAAGCGATAAAATGGGATGCCCACTGCATAGTGGTGGCCCACAACCATCCAAACGGCGACCACACGCCATCCGAAGGCGACATCGAGACCACGCGTCAGCTAATGGCGACCTCCAAAGACCTTGGCATTCCACTCATCGATCACTTGGTTGTTTCATCAGTAGGATATTCTTCGGTGCGTGACCTAATGAAGCAAAAGCATTTAAAACCATAGGGTTTAATGCGGCTGCTGATCATTTCTTCTGCGACCACCTGCCGGAGCCGTCCTGGAACCGTGGCCGGCGGCGGCCGCTACTTGCGGGTCCAGCGGCCGTCGTCTCCCAGCCCTTCCCGCAGGTCGACGTCCACATGAAGAACTAATCAGCCGCGGCGGTCAGGCTGCGTTACCGTCCGAGGGCGCGGTCGGCGAAGTCGAGCATCCACTTCCAGTCGATGCCGGAGATGCCGTGTTCGCCGCCGCGGCGGACGTAGCCGAGGCGCTTGCCGACTAGCGAGGTGTCGTAGTTCGGCGGGAAGTCGCCCGCCGGCAGCCCCTCGCCGCAGAGAAGCTCCCACGCCGGCGACGCGGCGCGGCAGGCGAGGTATTCGCCCTTGGTGTCGAACCAGCCGTTGTTGAAGCCCTCGACGAGCAGCGCGCGCGGGGCGATGGACGCAAGAAGCAGGTGCTGGTCGAAGGGCATTGCCGATTCGTTGTCGATGTACTTCGCGTAGGCGCGGCAGTACCAGTGGGGAAACATCTGCATTTCGGTGGAGACGTTCTCGCCGAAGTCGCGCTTGGCGAGCGGGCAGCCGCCGCCACCGGTCTGGTTGGGCACGCAGACGGCGAAGCGCTCGTCGCGCGAGGCAGCCAAGAGGGCGGTCTTCGCCAGTCGCGAGGAACCGGTCGCGACGCACTTCTTCGCGTCGAGCTCCGGAATGCGCTCGGCGAGGTCGAGCCCGCGCGAAAGCGCCCACGCCCAGGCGCCGAGCGCGGTCGGGTTGTCGTCCCGCTTCGGGTCGCGCTTCGGCCAGAGCGAGAAGACGCCGGTGTAGGCGAAGGAATCGCCGAGGCCGAACCGCGCCTCGGCGTCGGGCGACACCTGCGCGTAGCAGGCGGTGAGCAGCGCGTAGCCGCGCGCGACGATTTCGTTGGCGGGGATGGTCGTCCGCGAGCCCGACCGGCGCGCGAAGCCGCGGAAGGATTCCTTCAGCCGGCGCTGGTCATCGCCGTAGGTGCAGTTGACGGCGTTTTCTGGCAGGATCACCTCCGGGTCGTCCAACACCGCGTGGTTGCCGCGGTAGTTGAGCATCAGTACCACTGGGCATTTTCCCCCGTTCTCGCACACCACGCGCCCGTCGCGGACAATCGGCTTGTCCCCGTTTATGCGGTTGGGGAGGACGAGCAGCCAGTCGACGAAGGGGCCGGAGCGGTCGCGCCGGAACCACATCCGGTACTGGCGGCGGATGGCGAGCCCGGCGAGCGTCGGGCCTTCCTCCTTAAGCTCGGTCACCACCGCCTCCGGCGCCGGCGGCGGCTGGCCGTACATCTCGCGCGAGAAGAGGTCCACGATCTCCTTCCGCCGCGCGCGCCAGTCCGCCGCGTTCGCGACCTTGCGGCCGTCGGCGAACGTGAGCGGGTCCTCGAGGGTGTAGGGCGCGACCTTCCCCTCGTCGTAGTTGGGCTCCCGCGCCGCCGCCGCGGTTGCCGCGAGCGCGGCCGCCGCGGCGAGGCAGGGACGGAAAAGGAGTGTGAGCTTGTTCATGGCGAGCATTATACCAAAAATCTGGGAAATTCTCCCGCGGCATTTTTGGTATAATTAACACCAACTGCAGGACAACGCGATGGCGACTGACGTAAAAGAGCTGATGGCGAAGGTGGGGAAGATCAGGATTCTCACCAACCGGCTGATCGACGACCAGCTGGCGGGCGACTATCACTCCACGTTCAAGGGGCAGGGCGTCGAGTTCGACGAGGTGCGGCCCTATGTCCCCGGCGACGACGTGAGGACTATCGACTGGAACGTCACCGCGCGGACCGGCCAGCCCTTCATCAAGCGCTTCAGCGAGGAGCGCGAGCTCACCATCCTCTTCCTCGTGGACGTCTCCGGCTCGCAGGGATACGGCTCCGCCGGCCGGTCGAAGATGGAGCTTGCCGCCGAGGTGACGGCGCTTTTGGCGCTCACCGCGATCCGCAACCAGGACAAGATCGGCCTCGTCCTCTTCTCCGACCGCATCGTCAAGTACATTCCGCCGCGGAAGGGGCGCGACTCGGTGATGCGGCTCGTGCGCGAGGTGCTGGCCGCCGAGGACACCGCCGAGGGCGGCACCGACATCGTCGAGGCGCTCCGGTTTCTCAACGGCGTGCAGAAGCGCCGCGCGGTGGTGTTCCTGGTGAGCGACTTCATGGGCTGCGCGGGGTACGAGAAGATGCTGCGGGCGACCGCCCACCACCACGACCTCGTCTGCGTGCCGGTCACGGATCCGGCGGAAGGGGAGCTTCCCGACGTCGGCCTCGTCGAGCTCGAGGACCCCGAGACGGGCGAGCTCGCGCTCGTCGACACCTCGAGCGCCGCGGTGCGCCGCGCGTTCGCGGCGAAGGCGGACGAGGACGCCGCGGAGCTGAAGCGCATGCTCCTGAAGACCGGCGTGGACACGCTGCGCATCGACACGGCGAGTCCGTACATCGACGAGGTTAGGGCGCTCTTCCGCCGGCGCGCCCGCAAGCGCTGAACCGACGGGGGCGACGAGAGATGGCATTTCCGGTCCATTCATTCCTGCTGATCGCGGCGACGCTCTTCGAGGCGACGCAGAACGGCGTCGCGGTGAAGATCGAGTCCGAGACGAAGGCGGTCGACCCGGCGAAGAGCGTGTTCGTGGACGTCGAGGTCGCATCGCCGCGCGGCACGGCGGTGCAGATGCCGGACCTGCGCGACCGCGCGGTCGGGTTTTCGCTCGCGGAGGATTTCGCCGAGGAGCCCGAGACCGCCGCCGACGGCTCGCTGGTGCAGCGGGCGAAATGGCGGCTGGTGCCCGAGCCCTGCGCCGACGTCTACAAGATCCGCCCGTTTGCGGTCGGCGGCATGGTGGCCGGTCCGGTCTACTTCGATCCGCCGTCGCCGCGCGAGCCGGTCACCGGCGGGATGGAGTGCGATCCGAAGAAGGACATGCCGCCGCTTTCGTGGAAGCTCGCCGGCTGGTGCCTGCTCGCGCTCCTTGGCGTCGTCGCCTTGGTCGCGGCCGTGTGGTTCCCGCTGCGCTATCTCGCCCGCCGCATCAAGGAGCACCGCATGAGCCCGATCGAGCGCGCTTGGGCCGAGCTCGACCGGCTGCTCAGGAAGGGACTGCCCGGCCGCGGCCGCTACAAGGACTTCTACGTCGAGCTCACCATGGTGGTCAGGCGCTACGTGCAGCGCAAATATGGCATCCGCGCGCCGCACCTCACCACCGAGGAGTTCCTCTCCCAGTTCCGCGCCGACGGCGGCGGGCGGCGGGACGAGCTCGCCAAGTTCCTCGAGTCGGCCGACATGGTGAAGTTCGCAGGCGTCGAGGCCACCCCGGAGATGGCCGACGCGGCGACAGGCTCGGCGCGCAGCTATCTTAAGAGCGACTCGGCGGAGGAGGCGGCGAAATGAGCCTGAACCTGGCCAGCCCCTGGATGCTCCTCTTCCTCGCGCCGCTCGCCATCGCGGCGTGGCGGCTCCTCCGGCGCGGCCGCCGCGCCGGGATCCGCTTCTCCGCGGTCGGGCGCATCCCAGCCGGCTCGGGCGGGCTCCGCGCCCGCGTCGCCGCGCTGGCGCCGTTCATGCTCATCGCCGCGCTGGCGCTGCTCGTCGTCGCCGCCGCGCGGCCGCGCACCCCGCTCGCGCACGAGAAGAAGTCCGTGGACGCGATCGCGATCGCGATGACGGTCGACGTCTCCGGCTCGATGGACGCGCTGGACCTGACGCCGAAGGGCGAGCGCTTCTCGCCCGACACCACCCGCCTCGCGGTGGTGAAGAAGCTCTTCGCGAAGTTCGTCGAGCGCCGCCCCGACGACCTCATCGGCCTCGTTACCTTCGGCGGCTACGCCGCGACGCGCTCGCCGCTCACCGCCGACCACGAGGCGCTCCTCAACGTGCTCAAGGGGGTGGAGATCCCGTCCGTCGCCGTCGACGAGCAGGGTCGGCCCATCGCCGGCGACGAGGCGATGACCGCGGTTGGCGACGGGCTTGCCACCGCGCTCGCGCGGCTCAAGGACGCGAAGCCGAAGTCCAAGATCGTGATCCTGCTCTCCGACGGCGTGAGCAACACCGGCGCGGTGGAGCCGGACGAGGCCGCGGCGGCCGCGGCGAAGATGGGGGTCAAGGTCTACGCGATCGGCGTCGGCACCCGGGCGCGCCGCACCCCGATCCTGACCCGCGACTTCTTCGGCCGCCGAACGGTGCAGTACGCCGACATGACCTTCGATGAGCGCCAGCTGCGTTCGATTGCCGCGAAGACCGGCGGCACCTACTTCCCTGTCGACGACCGCGATTCGCTGGAGAAGGCGCTCGACGAGATCGACCAGCTCGAGACCACCCGCATCGAGGCCGACGCCTATGACCGCTGGAACGAGCACTTCGCGCCGTTCCTCCTCGCAGGCGCGATCCTGGCCTTCCTCGCAGTCACCCTGTCGATGGCCTCGGCGCGGAGGATAGCATGAGCGCCGACGGAGTGTTCGTCCGCGACCTCGCGGTGCTGATGTCCGCCGCCGGGTTCGTCGCGGTCGTCTTTTCGCGCTTTGGCTGGCCGAAGGTGATCGGCTACATTCTCGCCGGCGTGGTGCTCGGCGCCCACACCTTTGGCGGCAGCCTGCTTGCGCGTCCGAGCTCGGTCGGCACCATCGGCCAGCTCGGCGTCGTCTTCCTCATGTTCGCGATGGGGCTTTCGTTCTCAGCCCGCGACATGCGTCGCATCCGCGGCGTGGCGGTGCCGGCGGCGGTGCTGGACACGGTGGTGATGATCTGGCTCGGCTATGTCGTGGGCACGCGCGTCTTCGGCTGGACGCCGGCAGCGGCGCTGTTCCTCGGGGTGGCGATCTGCGACTCGGCGACCACGCTCCTGGCAAAGGTGCTGGACGAGACCGGCTGGTCGTCACGTCCGTTCGCCAAGTACGCGCTCGGCACCTCGGTCTGCGAGGACATCGTCTGCGTCGGCATGATCGCGGTGGCGACCGGCTTCGCCCAGGGCGGCGCGATGTCGGCCGGAGCCTTCGTCGTCTCGCTCGGCTGGCTCGCGGTGTTCTTCCTCTCGGTGCTCGTGTTCGGGCTTGTCCTCGTGCCCCGGCTGCTGAGGTCGGTCGACCGCCGCCGCGACGACGAGGCTCTCGTCCTCACCATCCTCGGTGCGTGCTTCTTCGTCTCCTTCCTCGCCTACTCGTTCAACTTCTCGCTCGCGCTCGGCGCGTTCGTCGTCGGCCTCGTCGGCTCTGCGAGCGAGGTGCGGTACAAGCTCGCGCGGCTCGTGGAGCCGCTCAAGTCGATGTTCGCCGCGGTGTTCTTCGTCTCCATCGGACTGCTCGTGGACCCGTCGGCGCTGTTCGCCCACGCGCCGGAGATTCTGCTCGTCTCGACGGTGATAATGGCCGGCAAGACCTTCAACGTGACCATCGCCTCGGTGGCCGCTGGTGCCGACGTGAAGACCGCGGTGCAGACCGGCATGTCGCTCGCGCAGACCGGCGAGTTCGCCTTCATGGTGGCCGTCCTCTACGCCGCCGTCACCGGCGGGCCCGGCGACGGCTCATTTCTCGCCATCGCCATCGGCTCGTCGCTCCTCACCACCATCCTCAACCCGCTGATGATCCGCCTCTCCGAACGGGCCGGCGACTTCGCCGAGAGCCGCCTCCCCGCGCGCGCCAGAGACGCGCTCGCCACCTACCGCGCGTGGCTGGCGAGGATCTTCGCCTCCGAGGGCTCGCCCGCCTTCGGCAAGTTCAAGGCGGCGGCGATCAGGCTCGGCGTCTGCGCGGTGCTGATGCTCGCGGTGTCGACGGTCTGCTCGCTGATGCACAAGTACGACTACAGTTCCTTCTCGGGCTTCTTCGAGCGGTACGACGAGCAGTTCTTCTTCGCGCTCGCCAACGTCTTCTCGCTCGCGCTGCTGCCGCTCGTGGTGGCGTCGGCGCGGTCGCTCGGCGGCGCGGTCGCGGACATGCTCTCCGTCGAGGGCGACCCCTCGCGCTGGCGCGCCGCGCTCAACCAGTTCGCGCGCTTCGCGGCGGTGGTGACGGCGGTGGCGCTCTTCTTCGTGGAATGGACGATGATCAACCTCTCGATCGCGCCGTCGCACGGCTGGACCCAGTGGATCGGCGTCTCGATGCTGGTGATCTTCGCCGTGCTCGGCTGGCGGCTCTTCGTCAAGGCCGGGCGCCGCGCCACCGATCGCTTCAACGAGGCGCTCACCGCCGAGGAGCGGCTGGAGATGCTCGCCCACACGAAGGCCGCCGCCTCGCCGGCCTCGGAACTGCCGCGCTTCACCCTTGACGCCGCCTCGCCCGCGGTCGGGCTCACCATCGGCTCGCTGAACGTCCGCGCGAAGACCGGCGTCACCATCGTCGCGGCGTACCGCGACGGACAGCTGGTGCGCAACCTCGGCCCGGACTGGGAGCTCCACGTCGGCGACACCCTCGTCGCGCTTGGCGAGCCGCAGCAGATCGCGGCGCTCAAGGACCTCATCGGCGTCGTCTCATGAGCGCAGGCTACATCGGGCGCCTCGCCCCCAGCCCCACCGGCGCGCTCCACCTCGGCAACGTGCGCACCTTCATGGTCGCCTGGCTGCGCGCCCGCGCGCTCGGCGGCCGCGTCATCCTGCGCATCGAGGACCTCGACCACCCGCGGGACAAGCCCGGCGCGGCGGCGCAGGCGGTGGAGGATCTGAGGTGGCTCGGCTTCGACTGGGACGAGGAATGCGTCCAGTCCGAGCGGCTCGACCTCTACCGCGACGCCATCCGCCGCCTGCACGCGGCGGGCGCGGTCTATCCCTGCGTCTGCACGCGGCGCGACGTCGAAAGCGCGCAGTCTGCCCCGCACGCAGGCGAACAGCTCTTCTATCCCGGCACCTGCCGCGGACGCTTCCGCACCTGGGCCGAGGCGCAGGCGGCGAAGGGGGCGTCTCCCTGCTGGCGCTTTCGCGTCGGCGACGATGCTTCCGTCGCCTTCGAGGACGCGTTCGTCGGGCACTACGAGGCGGACGTTGCGCGCACGCTCGGCGACTTCCCGCTCGCGCGTGACGAAGGCGGCGCGGGCTACACGCTCGCGGTGGTGGTGGACGACCTGGAGATGGGGGTCACCGAGGTCGTGCGCGGCGACGACCTCCTCGCCGCGACCCCGGCGCAGATCCTCGTCGCGCGCGCGCTAGGCGCGAAGCGGGAGCTCGGCTACTGCCACGTGCCGCTGGTAGTGGGGACGGACGGGCTGCGCCTCGCCAAGCGCCACGGCGACACTCGCGTCGCCGCCTACCGCGAACGCGGCGTCTCCGCGCGGCGGATCGTCGGCTTCCTCGCCGCGTCGTGCGGATGGTGTGAAGAAGGGGAGGAGATCTCGCTTGTCGATCTCCTCCCCCGTTTCCGCCTCCAGACGATTCCGAGGCGGCCTTTCCAGTTGGCGCTTTAGATGCCCTGGGCGAGCATCGCGTCGGCGACCTTGGTGAAGCCGGCGATGTTCGCGCCCATCACGTAGTCGCCCTTGTGGCCGTACTTCTCCGCGGCGTTCCAGGCGTTGTCGTGGATGGCCTTCATGATGCCCTTGAGCTTGGTGTCGACCTCCTCGGCAGTCCAGGAGAGGCGCTCCGAGTTCTGGGACATCTCCAGGCCCGAGGTGGCGACGCCGCCGGCGTTCGACGCCTTGCCGGGCGAGAACATGATCTTCGCCTTGGCGAACGCGGCGATCGCGTCCGGCGTGGAAGGCATGTTGGCGCCCTCGCCGACGAGCACGCAGCCGTGCTTGAGCAGGTAGGCCGCGTCCTTGCCGTTGAGCTCGTTCTGGCGCGCGCACGGGAAGGCGCAGTCCACCTTGTCCGCGAGCTGCCAGCTGTTGGCGCCCTTGAAGAACTTGACGGCCTTCGTCTTCTTGGCGAAGTCGGCGAGCTCGCCGCGGGTGACGGTCTTGAGGCGCATCACGTCCTTGAGCATCTTCGGGGTGATGCCGTCCTTCGCGTAGATCGCGCCCGAGCGGTCGGAGAGCGTGAGCACCTTGGCGCCGAGCTGCATCAGCTTCTCGGCCGCGTAGGTGGCGACGTTGCCGGAGCCGGAGACGACGCAGCGCTTGCCCTCAAGCGTGTCGCCGCGCATCGCCAGCATGTTCGCGGCGAAGTAGACGTCGCCGTAGCCGGTCGCCTCGGGGCGGACCAGCGAGCCGCCGAAGGAGAGGCCCTTGCCGGTCAGCACGCCGGTGAACTCGTTGGCAATCTTGCGGTACTGGCCGAAAAGGTAGCCGATCTCGCGGCCGCCCACGTTCATGTCGCCGGCCGGGACGTCGGTGTCCGCGCCGATGTGGCGGAAGAGCTCGGTCATGAAGCTCTGGCAGAAGCGCATCACCTCGCGGTCGCTGCAGCGCTTGCCGGGGGTGTGGGGGCTGACCTTGGGGTTGAAGTCCGAACCGCCCTTGCCGCCGCCCATCGGCAGCGTGGTGAGCGAGTTCTTGAAGATCTGCTCGAAGCCGAGGAACTTGAGCACCGACAGGTTGACCGACGGATCGAACCGGAGGCCGCCCTTGTAGGGGCCGATCGCCGAGTTGAACTGCACGCGGTAGCCGCGGTTCACCCGCACGATGCCCTTGTCGTCGATCCACGGCACGCGGAAGATGATCGTCCGCTCCGGCTCGACGATGCGCTCGAGGATGGCGTTGGCCTGGTAGGCCGGATTCGCCTCGATGACCGGCGCGAGGGTAGTGAGGACTTCCTCGACCGCTTGGAGGAACTCCGGTTGGTCTGCATTCTTCGCCTTGACATCAGCGAGGACGCTAGCAATATACTTGTTCATTTTTTGATTTCTCCTTGTGAAGGACTTTTTGCCTTTTTAACCAAATATAGCAGAAAATATGCCAAAGGCTGTCTATTTTGCAGAATGTCCAGATTTCCCCTGCGGCGTCTGCCGCCGAATTACAAATAATTAGAAGCCAAATCTGCCAAATTACAAATTGCGTATGAGTTTGTGCGGCCTGTGCCATGGCTTCCGCGGCAGTTGTTTTTAACACAAAGGCTCAGAGGCACAGAGGTTTTTTAACTGGGGCTCTGCCCCAGACCCCGCGCCGCCAAGACTCAAACACCCAGACCCTTAATTATGGTATAATACCTGCATGAGACAGAATGGATTGCAGGGCAGTCGCGTAGCCGCCGCGTTTGCGGCGCTATTCGCCGCGGCTGCCGCCGCCACCGCCTGCGCGGATGTCAACTACCGCGAGCGTCCGGTGGCGCCGGGCTGGACGATGGCAGGCTGGGGGGAGGCCGCTCCCTTCGACCGCGAGGCCGCGGACAGGATCGCCGCGGGCGAGGTCACGGTCGTCGGCATTTCGTGGTCGTTCCCGTCCGGCGCGATCGACTGGCTCTTCAACCCAACTGCGGCACGCGGGCCGTTCAATCCGGAATGGACCTGGCAGCTCAACCGGATGTCGTTCTGGAAGACCCTTGCGCGCGCCTATGCCGAGACTGGCGACGAGAAATACGCCCAGGCGTTTGCGCGGCAGTTCGCCGGCTGGATCAAGCAGACGGGCGGCGTCCCGCCAGAGTCCGGTTACAACGGCCGCGGCTCGCCCTGGCGCACCATCGAAGAGGGGCTACGCCTGCTCGATTCGTGGAATGTGGCGTTCGAGGTCTTCCGCAGATCGCCTTCTTTTACCGACGACCTGATCCGCGAGTTCGTCCGGTCCTCCCGGGCGCAGGCGAAGCACCTGCTGGCGCATTCGACGGACCATAACTGGCTGTTGATGGAGATGACAGGCGTCTACGTCTTCGCCGTCACCTTCCCCGAGTTCCCCGATTCCGAGGCGATGCGCAGGGAGGCGCTCAAGCGGTTCACGGCGGCGGCGCGGGCGCAGCTGCTGCCGGACGGGCTTCACGACGAGCTTTCATCCGACTACCACTGCGTCTTCTACTTGACGATGGCGCGCATCTACCGCATCGCGCGCGCGGCGGGGCTTGAGTGTGAGCTGCCCGACGACTTCCGCGAGCTTCTCCAGCGCGGAGCGGAAGGCGTGCTGGCGACCACGACTCCATCGTTCGTCCAGCCGTGTTTCAACGACAGTTGGGCGACTCCCGCGTCCATCGTGATGGGGATCGCCTTCGAGTTCTTTCCCGAGCGAAGCGATTTTAGGTGGGCGGCGACCGGTGGGCGCGAAGGCGCGCCTCCGGCCGGCGGGACCGCCTCGCGCTTCCTGCCCTACGCCGGCATCGCGGTTATGCGCGGCGACTGGTCGCCCGACTCGTCGTATCTCGCGTTCGACGTCGGCCCGCTCGGGAACTGCCATGAACACCAGGACAAGCTGTCGTTTACCTTCTGGAAGGGCGGAGAGGAGCTGATCTTCGACGACGGCGGCGGACAGTACGACGACTCGGAGTTCAGGCGGTACGCCATTTCCGGGTATGACCACAACACGCTGCTTGTCGACGGGCTTGCCCAGGACCGCAGCGCACCGCGTCGGAGCGACCGCCCCATCGACGCCGGCTGGACTACTTCTCCCGCGGGGGACTTTGCCTTCGGCGTGTACGACCAGGGCTTCGGCCCCAAGCGGGCGAAGCTGGCCGTCCATCGCCGCGAAATCCGCTTCGACCGTCGCGCCGACGCCTTTACGGTGACGGACGAGGCCACGAGCGCGGACGGGGCGGAGCACGAGTACACCCTCCTGTTCCAGCTCGACACGACCAATGTGGTTGTCTCCGCCGACGGAAGATGCCTGCGCGCGAGCTACGGCCCCGGACGCAAATGGTCGCTGGAGATGACGTTTGACGGAGCTTCTGGCGTATCTACGGCATCGGGGCGCACCGCCCCGTCCCCGGCCGGCTGGTTCGTCGGCCGCGACGACACCAACGTCCACCCGGCGACGACGGTCTTCGTCACCGCCCCCCGCGCGCTTAGCCGCCGCTTCGTCACCCGGCTCAGGGCCGTCCGCTGACAGGCGGACTTGATTTTCGGAGGAGATATTTGATATACTACGCGCCGAACATTCCCAAAAAAGGACAAATAGAAAATGGCAAACATCAAGGGCGGCCGAGCCGCCAGGAAACGCGATCGCCAGAACGAGAAGGCCCGCAAGCGCAACTCCGTCTGCAAGGCCAAGCTCCACGACGCGCACAAGAAGCTGTTCAAGGCCGCCGACGCGAGCGACCGCGCAACGGCCGAGAAGAAGTTCAAGGAGTTCGTCTCCGGACTCGACAAGGCGGTCAAGAAGGGCATCATCGCCAAGAACACCGCCGACCGCAAGAAATCCCGCGCCCAGCTGAAACTCAACAAGATGGCTAAGGCCGAGGCGAAGTAAACTACGGAGAGAACGGGAATGTGATGTTGAAGGACATCGGAATGCAGTCCATTCTGGTGTCCTTTTCGCTTTCAACGAAGCAAAGAAAGGAAAGGAAGGAAAGAAAATGGATAAGATGACACTCCGCGATGTGGACCTCAAGGGCAAGCGCGTCGTGATGCGCGTGGACTTCAACGTGCCGATGGCCAAGGACGGCAGCGGCAAGATCACCGACGACACCCGCATCGTGGCGGCGCTGCCGTCGATCAAGTACGTGCTGGAGCAGGGCGGCTCGCTCGTCCTCATGAGCCACCTCGGCCGCCCGAAGGGCGTGAAGCTCGGCGCCGCGCCGAACCCCGACAACGCGGCGTTCACCCTGAAGCCGGTCGCCGAGGCGCTCTCGGCGAAGCTCGGGATCGAGGTGAAGTTCGTCCCTGACTGCATGGCGGCCGACGACGTCGTCAAGGCGCTCAAGCCCGGCGAGGTCGCGCTCCTCGAGAACACCCGCTTCTACAAGGCCGAGGACGGCAAGGTTAAGAAGGACGACGAGAAGAAGGGCATCCACCTGAGCGACGAGGAGTTCGCCGCGAAGAAGGCGGAGCTCAAGGCGCAGCGCGTCGAGATGTCGAAGAAGCTCGCCTCCTACGGCGACATCTACTGCAACGACGCGTTCGGCACCGCCCACCGCGCCCACGCCTCCACCGCCGTCA
>Ga0310786_10008543_pt1 | contig 13123 bp, 8 predicted proteins | sample AusTroGonzalo_MG_FD_203881 | JGI IMG/M metagenome (GOLD analysis project Ga0310786, IMG submission 203881) | Bovine rumen microbial communities from tropical cattle in Woodstock, Queensland, Australia - Gonzalo_03 (v2) (version 2) | ecosystem: Host-associated > Mammals > Digestive system >... | reverse complement strand
AGGAAATTCTGGACGAAATCCTTCAGTTTGGCGACGAGGTTGTTGAGGGTATCGGTAATTTTGGACATCAGGTTCTGCATGACCTCGGTGAGGTTGCCGTCCTTCATGGCGTTCCAGCAGTTGGTCAGTCCGTCCACGATGCTGCCGCCGTCAATGCCCAGGGCATCAAAGACATCATTCAAGATGGGATACTTCGAGGCCAGTTTGTCAAGTTGGTCTCCAATGAGCTTGCCGAGTTCGTCGGAGACGATGGTGGATCCCAGGTCAACCATGCTGTCGAAGAACTCGCCGGCATCGCCGTTGAGCAGATTGTCGATGATTTCCTGAGCCTTCTGACCGGCCTCGGGACCGAATTTCTCGCCGATGAGATTGCCGAGATAATTGCTCGCTCCATCGGCGATGTTGCCCCAGGCGGCTTCCCAGTCGCCGTTCACGGCAGAGGAAATGGCATCCATGACCTGTTGCTGCTGCTCTTCGGTGAGACCTGCCTTGCCGAGGAGGCTTGCGATGGCGTCTTCGGCGGCGGCCTGCGCCACTTCTTCGATGCTGCCGGTGAGGTCACCGATTCCGTCGCCTTCGACGATGGAGGTAATCAACTCGTTGACGGCCTCGGCGGTCTTAGGCGGGAGGTTTTCATCGATGAATTTTCCAAGTCCGTCGGCAATCGCCTCTTCGAGGGTCATTTCACCATCGGCGATCTTATGAGCATAATCTTCGATGATGGCGGCGTTCTCTTTGCCGATGTACTTGCCGAGCTGTTCGGAAATCTTGGAAATGGCCATGTGCTTGGCGATGTACAGGAGCTGGTCGGCGATGTCCTTGATGCCGGCGGCGATCTTGTCGGCCAGTTCATTGGCGGCATCGACGGCTTCCTGGTCGTAGCCTTCTTCCTCGAGCAAGGTGGCCAGTTGGCGGGCGGCCTCTTCGCGTTCCTCGTCGGACTTGCTGTCATCATTGATGATGTTGAGCAGTTCGTCCTTGGTCTTGTTCTCGCTGTCCTTGTCTTGTTCCTTGACCTGCTCGGCGGCCAGCTTGTTCTCCGCATCTTCGGCGAGGTCCGCGATCTTATCCTCGACATCCTCTCCACCGTTCTGGATGGCCGTAATCATTTGCTCGGCAAACTGGAGGAGGATTTGCTTCTCTTCGTCGGTCAAATCGGACTCTTCGACTTCATTCTTCAGTTTATCCAAAAGGTCCATCAAATCATCGTAGTGGTCCTTGATGTCATTGAGAGTGTCAAGAATGTCATAGATCTTCTTGATTTTCTTCAGGATGTCGATGACCTTGTCAATCTTGTAAGCAGTGAACAGTTTGGCGATGTCCTTGACGACATCAATCAACTTGCCGAAAGGATCGGACCCCGGGTCATTGGGTGAATCCTTGGGCGTATCCTTGTCAGTATCCTTATTTTTGTCCTTGTCTTTATCCTTGTCCTTGTTTTTGTCTTTGTCTTTGTCTTTATTTTTGTCCTTATCCTTGTCTTTGTTTTTGTCCTTATCTTTGTCCTTGTCCTTATTTTTGTCTTTATCCTTGTCTTTGTCCTTGTCTTTGTCTTTATCTTTATCTTTGTCCTTGTCCTTATCGTCATCATTCTTGATATCGTCGTCCTTCTTCGGCTGGTCATCGTCCTGCTTGACCTCAGGCTCCTTCTTGTCGCCGTCGCCGTCCTTATTCTTATTGACCTCATCCACGAAATCGTTCACAGTATCGTAGGCGGGCTTAAAAGGATTGTTGTCGGAGGGTTGATAGTTTTCATCCGGGGTTTTATCGTCATTGCCAGTAACCCAGTCCCAGAGTCCGCCCAGGACATTGCCCACTTTATCAACGACCTTTCCTGCCGTGTCTGCCACCTTGCCAATGACATTGCCGTATATGTCCACGACGGTGCCGGCCGCGTCCTTGACATAGCCGATGATATTGCCGGCGCTGTCATAGACAGCCTCGCCGACCTTGACCAGGCCGTTCTTGGCCTCGGACTGCGTTCCCGAGACCTGGTCCTTGAAATCATTCCAGTAGTCGCCCAGCAGGCTGTCGGCGGGAACCACGAAGTGGAAGGAAACCAGCAAAACCAACACTATACGGAAAAACTTGTTCATTATTTGACCTCCTTGCTGCTGTTTTCCCAAGCGGCCATCAATTCCTCGGAGGCCATCAGGTCGTACCATTCAAAAATGCGGGTGAAGGACTTGCGCGGAATCGTCACCGTGGCGATGATGCGTGGCAACGCTGAATTAAAGAAGACAAACAACGTGGCCTCCTTGCCGGGGAAGAAGCAGTACGGGATGAAATTCTCGCGCAACTTCGGATCCAGGCGCACGAAATGCGGGATGAAAAACGCACCACCATCCTTGAAATACGGAACCATCTTCTCTTCGTTGCCGGCGGCCAGATAGGTGGCAATGCGGCGGGACTCGCGTTGCATGGACTTGTTGCCCAGGTATTTCAGCAACAGTTTTAGACGGATGGCCGAGCGGATCTGAATCCTCTCGATATCCTTGGCGTCTGCCCCCATCAGGCGAGTGAGTTCCTCGCTGGCCTTAGGCGCATAGACATTGGCGTAGTGCTTCTTGGTGCGGGCGCAGACATTCCACAGGTCAACGACGTAGGGCTTGGCCTTCGGCACCGTGCCCTCCACATCGGCGGGATTCTCCGCGTAGGGCTCGCCACGGAACTTGCAGCCGCTGACCAGCGCGAAACGCTCGACCTTCGGGATGTCGGGAAGCCCCGTGGAGTTCAGCAGGAGAATCGTATCCCAGAAGGGATTGTAGAGCGCGGAGAATTTTTCGTCCTTGCCCCCCAATATGATGGAACCCATGAAGAAATCGCTGAGTTGTTCAGCGGAAAATTCGTCGCTGACTCGTTTCCACCGCATCTCTCCGCGTGGTGAGAAAAATGCCTTGACGGCGGTTGCGGTATCCTTGCAGGCAATCTCCCGCAAGGCGGCGGCGGTATAAAGCACCTTGACGCCGTTCACCGTTTCCTGGGACACCGGCTTCGCCTCCTTGCCAGATGCCTCTGGTTTCGCCGCCTCCTCCGCCAGGGAGGTCAACGGCAACAGGCCGATGCACAACGCCGCCAACAGGATTCGTTTGGTTCTGTTCATGTTTTTCCTTTCGTTCTTGTTAAAATTGTCTTGATTATTTCAGCACAAAGTGTTGTTTTTTCGACACGAGTCTGGTTGGCCGAAGAGACGCCAGCCTGTCAGTAAATCTTCAATTTCTCCAGTTCGTCGAGAGAGCCAAGACCCTTGCCTTCCTGATTGATGGTCTGCATGATGGCTCTGCCGGGGACGCTTTCGGAGGCGTGCTCGCCCAAGCCATTCCAGTTCAGGCCGGCCAGCAGGTTGAAGATTCCTGCGCCTTCTCCGTTGGCGCCAGGCCACGCGCAACCTTCGCCTTTCCATGATTCGTATTTGGCCAGATGCCCCTTAGAATAGCGGACTGGCAGAAGTGTCGCGTCCCAGTCGGGTGTTCCCAGGTTCCAGGCCTGCTTCAGGCGTTCCTGGTTGTCCCTGTCCTTGCAGACACAACCGACGCGCAGTTTCTTCATGTCGCCGCTGGCTCCGGGACCGTAGTCGATCTTGAGGGCGTCGGGCCAGGCGGAGACGTCGAATTTCATGTCGTAGCCAGTGGGATGCTGGGAGTGCCAAGTTTCCACGGTGGTTGTTTCGTCCTTCGAGCCACCACCTAACTTCCATGTTTGGACACTAGCGATAGCATTGAGATAATCATAATTTGAGGAAGATTCCTGCGAGGTACTTGAGATGAGGCCGTCGGTGCGGCGGCGATAGGCGGCGCGGGCGGTACTGGCGGTCCAGAGATAGTTGCCTTCCTTGACATTGAACAGCGACATCAGACCACTGCTGAGGTTGTCGCTCTTCGGATTGTATGCGGCCAGCACGGCCATGAATTTCTGCCAGGGATTGCGCTGGCGACGGGCCAGGCCGACGGTAATGGTGCCGTCGCCGGCAAAAAACTTCTCGTTGAGCAGCCAAGGGCGCGCGGGAGTTCCCACGTACTGCTCGTCAACGAGGTCACGGTCGTCGCCGTAGATACGGGCGTGTCCCTTGAGGATGAAGGTGTCGTCGAAGCCCATGAAGCAGTTGCGGTAGTCGTTGCGGTTCTTGCCGCTCCATAGGGCGTCAAATTCATCCCCAATCCAAATTGTTCCATAGCCGTGGTCGGAGCAGTAGAATTTGGGGAAGAAGGGGTGGTGCCACTCGATGCCGAACAGGTAGACAGTGAAGAAGCAGAACCATTTGGCACTGCACCAGCGATACTGAGAGACGAGACCGACAGAATCTTTGACCTTGGAGCACATCTCCGGGAAACGCCCGCGGCGGTTGATGCAGCTGGGCGAGAAATCGATGGTCTGCTTGAGAGAATCCAGGATGGAGGAGAAGATGTTCATGATACCGAACATGTCATCACCGCCGCCCACGTCAGTGTTGTCGCCGATGGACAAGACATGGTTCGCACGGAGTTGACCGGTCAGGCACTTGCCTTCCTCGCGGTTCGCGTTCTTGTAGGAACGGCTGATGCCCTCGGCATAGTAACTCTGGTCTGTCGGACTGATTTTCAACTCGTTCGATTTCTTCGTCTCGTCCGGATAGGTGCGGATGAACCACTGGTCAAGACCGCCAGCCTTGAGCTTGCCACCAAAAAACGCATCCAGGAATCCGGCGGACTTGGTGCCTGTGAAATATTCAATCAGATTGTCGTGAACATCGCCGTCCATCATATTGAGGAACAGCGTCTCATACTCCTCGGTGTTGTAGACGGGGGAGAAGATGCCCGCTAGGGAGGCGTCCCCGCTGGCGGCGGCGTTGTAGGGATTGCTGCCAGTCGGGATGTGGATGGTGTAGAGGAAATCGTCGGAGATTTCGCCATCTAGGCCGAGGGGGACATTGTATTCGAGGACATGCTCGGCCGCCGCCTTGATGGCCATCGTCATGTTGATGTTGATGGCGTCCAGGGCGAGATTCAATGTCTCAAGGCACTTCTTGTCGTTCTTGATCTGCTCGGCCATCTTGCTTCCCCAGTTGTACTTGGAACTGAGTCCAGACGAGCCAGACGAACTGGATGAACTTGACGAGCCGGAGGAGCCAGACCCCCCGGAAGCCAAGTTGTTGAGTTGGTTATTTATACATTTAGTGTGGTCGTAGCCCTGAATCGGCTTGCCGCAGATTTGGCAGCAGTAGTCGGAATTGGTAAGCTTGTTCGCTTCGGTGAAATTCTTGAATTTGGCATCCCAAATAATCCATGCATTATTGAGCTGCTGTTCTCCATTCGGACCAGTGACATATTTTTCTGGTTCGGGATTCGTGCGCGTGAACATGTCCTTGTAGATTTGCTCGATTTCGGCGGGGCCGACGTACTGCCCGGCCTGAGTCATTTCCGTGACTCTTTGCGAGGCCTCGTTCTTGTACGGATTGTCGGTACCGACACCGAACAGCGAATTGGCGTCACCGAACAAGCCTCCATCGCCCGTGGCAGGCTGTATGCCGGCGTCCTCCCAATAGCCGCCGCCACCGGAACTGTAACCGCCGTCATCGTCGCCCATCGTGGATTTCACCTTGTCGAGGGCCTTGTTGATATCGTCCACCTTGACGGTCATGCGGTAGTTCAGGCGAATCTTGTCCATGCCGCTGCCGCACCCCTGGCCGCACCACCAGCCAGTGCCTTCCTCGTTGTGATGCTCGTCGCAGGGCAGGAAATACCAATGCCAGTCCTTGGCCGCCTTGCGGTCTTCCTTGAACTGCTTGGTGGTCAGCTTCAGCCAGCGGTAAGTAATGTAGTCCATCTGCCGCTTGACCATCTGCACATAAGTCCAGGCCATGGCGCGGTTGACGGTCGCCATGCGGGACAGGCCATCCGCCTGCACGACGGCGGCGGAATAGGCGGCGGCATCGCAAATCTGCTGTAATTCGATGCGGCGGTGGACGGCTTCGCCGATGGCGTAGACGCCAGACACCAGCATGAACAGGAAGAAGAACACCGCCAGCGTGATGACCAGGACGGCGCCGTTGTCATCCCTGCCCAAGGAAGCGATTTTCTTGCAGGCGATTTTCCAGACACGATTTTGCATCACAATCTCTCCGTGCCAAGGAAGGAGGTCTTTTCGGCGCGCGGGAACATTCTGTTATCCCACGGCAAAGGCATGACGCAGGTCTCTCTCATTAAGAAGAAATGCGCTCCTTTGGTTGCCGGATGATGGGCTAAAACATCTTCGATGTCACTAGGAATCAGCCCCGATGAAGTCCATTTGCCATTCGCCTTCCCGCCAAATCGGAAATAGGCGATGAGTGGTCCCGCAAACGGAATTTTCAGGGGGTACTCGAACTGCACCGTCACCTTCACAGCGGGAATATCTGGCAGAAAGCAACTGTTCAGATCGTCGATGGCGACTTGGGGCATATTGACAATGTAGCCGGAGCCAGGCACTGGCCCCCAGCCGGGAATCTGCAAGGGTTGGGAATCGGCATCGCCGGCGGTGGGCAACTGCCCCATCCAGGCCAAGGCCGTGCAGGCGGCACGATGAACAGGGCCGCCGCTCATTCGAAACGCCCCATCTTCTTCACAGTAATCTTCGGGATTGTAGACAATGGCGGCCCGGGCCGCCGAATAGGCTGCGTAATGAACCATCTGTTTCGCCATACAGACAAGCGACAGCTGGATGGTGCAGAAAATCATAAAAAAGAAAATCGGCATCACCAGCACGAACTCCATCAGGGCCGTGCCGTTGTCATCTTGCAAAAAGTTCTTCATGATGCGATTTTCCCGTAAATTTCCAAGCCCAGGGTAATCCAAGTACCGATGGCGATGGCCACCCCAAAGGGAAGCCTTACCCGCTCGTCCGTCTTGGACGGCAGGTTTTCGCGCCCGGCCTTTCGGTCGTAGCGCCAGTCAAAAATGCAACGCGCCCAATGCTTCAGGCGACTGCCGTCAACTTTGCCGCCAACCAGCATCACGACGGCCATCACGAAGCCAGCCGCCGACGTGCAGAACAGAAGCATGGGAATCCGAAGAAGCCCTCCCAGACAGCCGACAGCCATCAGCATCTTGACATCGCCACCGCCGGCTCCGCGCAGCAGAAAGGGAATCAGCAGGAACAAGCCCGCCGCCAAACCGCCGTAAACGCCGTCCAGAAACAGGGGCAGACGGCCAAAGCCGAAACGCCAGACAAGTGCACCCGCAGCCATCCCCAAAGTCAGAATGTTGGGAAGACGGCGGTATTTGCAGTCTTGCCAGCACAAGGCCGCCAGCCAGGGCGTCGTCAAGATGAAGAGGAAAAGTGCTGTCCGCATTAAAGGACTAGTAGGGCTAGAGGGCTAGAGGGGCTAGAGGGCGCGCCTCCGTCATCTGTAGGAAAGGACGGGGCGCGCCTCCGTGCGCACGTCAGTGGAAAATGTCGCTAGCGTGCGCCTCTGCGTGCTTACTGCTCTTCGGTGCTTGTGCCTTCGCCGCTGCTGGTGCCGCGGATGGTGTCGCCGTTGGCGGCCTGGGCCTCGACGCGCTCAATGTCTTTCGAGCGGGAATCAGAGACTTCCTTGGCCAGATCACCCATTTTGCTTTCCTCAGTGGCCAGAGCCTTGGTGGACTGGGTGAACATGTTGGCGATACGGCTGCCGAAGACCATCACGACGCCGACAACGGCGGCGGCCACCAGCAGGGCAATCACAACATACTCCATGGCCACGGCACCGCACTGGTCACCCATCAGGGCGCACAGGAAACGGCCAAGGCGGGTGCGCTTCGCGCGCTGCAGTTTTGCTTTCATGCTTGTCATTTTTCTTTCTCCTTGAGTTTGGGGTTTGGGTACTACACATCAGGCTGTGAAGCCTGTAACACTCTTTTTTCTGCGCGGGGCAGAGCCCGCTTTCTATTCTGCGCGGGACAGAGCCCGCGCATCTCCATGTTTTTTTGCGCGGGACAGAGCCCGCGCATCTCCACGCTCTTTTAGGGAATGGGCAAGGCGAGGCCGTCCTGGACCATCTCAAAGAACTTCTGCATTTCCTTGCCGTAGCCCTTGTATTGGCCGGTGGCAAAGTCGTAGATGCCTTTGTATTCGATTTTGGTGCCTCCGCCGCCCCAGTCGATAGGGACGGAGCAACCGTTCCAGACCAGGTAGACAGGGATGGCCGCCAGGAACACGAGCATGGCGTATTCCATGAGGATGGAGCCGCGCTCGCCTTGATTCGTCTTGCGGTGGTTTTTCATCATTGTGCCCGTTCTGCTGACCATTCCTGCTTGATGAGGGAATCGCCGGGGATTCCGATTTCGAGAATTTTCTTGCGGTTTGCGATGATTTGCTCGGGGGTCTTTTCGCCTTCCTTCATCGCCAGAATCTTCTGCTTGAGGCGGCGGTACTTGTCAAAGACTTCCTCGCCAAAATCCGCGTTCAGTCGCTTGGCCTTGGCCAGCAGCAGGGCCATGCCGCCGGCAATCACGCCGTCGCGCTGCTCGGATTTCTGGAAGCGGGCGATGAGTTTCTCGACCAACTGTTCCCGCTGGAGAAGCAGGTCGTCGATGGCCAAAGCCAGCTCCATGACCTTGTTATCCTTCGTCTGCTGTTTGACCATCGTCATGCTGTCCTGTTCCAAGAAGACCAGCAGGGTCTCAAGATAGCCGTACAGCATCCGCGCCGTATAGATGTCAGGTTGGAAGGAACGTTCGGCCAGAATGCTGGAGTCGAACTCGCCGGGTAGCTGTGACAGATACTCGACGAAAATCTCGACGCCCAGCACCTTGTCGTAGGAACTCATGGGCTCCTTGCGAGTCCATTTCGGCAGCGGGAAGTTCAGGCAGTCGCAGGAGAGGACTTCCTCCAGGCATTGGGAGTCCGTCACGAAAGCCAGGCAGGGCGGCACCTTGCCCAGCTCCATGCCAGCATTGCGCAGGGACTTGACAATGCGCTCCAACTGCATGGAGTCAGCCTCCAGCTGGCGGAACAGACTGTCAATCATCAGGCGCTTGTCGGCCATGATGGGGTAGACCGCACATTCCTCCACCGACGGCAACGGCAAGGTCTTGCTCTTCTTGTCGAACTCCAGGGCGGCCACGGCAGCGAAATTGCCGTCCAGGACAGCCTTGGCCTTCTGCAATTTGTACAGCGGCTCCAGGACGTCCTTGGCCATGCGCAAGGGCCTCCCGGAATAGCGCTTCCTGGCCTTGGCCCGGTCCTCGCCGTGCTTTTGTGCCTCGTCGCGGATGGCCTCCAGTTCCTTGATGACGGGGGCGAGTTTCTCCAGAGTATCGAGTTCCTGGAGCCGCGTCTCAATGCTGCGCAGGGAGTCGGTAGTCAGCTTCAGTTCGGTGTCAACATCTTTGGCATATTTTAGTAGTTCCCCGCAGAACTCCGGCAACGGACGCCTCAGCGAGGCCGAGAGGTTTTCCGCCGAGCGTGCCAGTTTTTCCATGGTGGAATCGTCAGCCTCCAGCACATTACGTCCTTCCAGATAGGCATCGATGACATCCTTGGCGGCCTTGGCCTCGTTCTTGGCCTCGTTGGCCTCCTTATCGTTCCAGCGCCACATCTCCATGTTCGAGCTGAGCATGGGGCTTAGAATCTTGTTGGCGTCAATCCATTTCCTCTCGGTCAACAGTTTCTTGACCTTCGCCCATTTCTGGACAGTATCCTCCCACTGGTCAACCTGCATGGCAAGTTCCTTGCGCTCGGCGTGGTAGCGGTCTGCCTGCCGTGCCGTCTTGGCGCTCTCCAGATGCTTCCTCGCCTCGTCGAACAGGCAATGACGGGAGTATTCGCGCGCCCTGTCGATTTCCGCCTTGGCCGACGGATGGGCGGACTGCCAGACATTGTAGAACAGGAGCCCCACCACGATGGTCAGCACGACGGTGATGGTCTTGAGCAACCAGTGGGAACGGACATGGACGGCATACTTGTCCCAGTATTTCAGTTCGATGTAGGAGATGGTTATGATGTCGCCGTCCTTCAGCAGACGTCCGCTGTCGTTGGCGGAGGCGGACATGGTGGTTCCGTTGACCTGCGTGCCGTTGCGGCTGCCGAGGTCGCGGATCCAGCTGCCGCCGTCGCTCTTCTGCTCGATGGAAGCATGGAAATGCGACACCAGGTTATCGTTGAGGATGATTTCGCAGTCGGAAGCGGAGCCGATGCGGACAAGCTGCTTGTCGAGTTTGTAGATGGTTCCCTTGAGTTCGCCGTTGAGCTGTTCCAGCTGGTTGAACTCGCGCTCCGGGCCGTTGACGTCCTTGGCATTGGGCTGCTCGACATACAGGCGGCAGTCGCCGATGCCCACCTGGTCGCCGGCGGACAGCTTGTGATCAGGAACCTTGGCCCCCTGGAAGTAGATTCCGTTGCGGCTGCCGCGGTCCACGACAATCAGGCTGCCGCGCTTGCGGATGATGGCGGCGTGCTTGTTGCTCGCGGAACGGTCGGTCGGCGGAATGCACCACGTGCTGTCCTGGGCACGGCCAATCGTGATTTCCGATGTGATTTCCGACGCGGAAACCTCATAGAGCACTTTGCCCTCGTGCTCCAGCCGGATCCGTAAATCTTTTTTAGACTTCAATCCCATTTGTTCTGCCTGATTTTATGAAATCTGAGATCTTCCTCGGACGTGAAAACATCGCGGAGTTCGGAGCTAATCCTCTTCATCTCCTTCTGGTGCTTGTTGTTCTTCGCCAGCAAATAGGAAATCTTCTGCTGGTTGAAGTACTCCTTCTGGCTGTTGCGCAGTTCGCGCTTCAGTTCAAGGGCGTCCTTCAGGCACTGCTGGTCATTAGCCAGCTGCGCCTGGCACAAGACACTGCGCAACAGATATTCGGCCTTCGACCAGACGGACGGCGAATTGCGGCGCAGCAGCGATTTGGCCTCCGCCAGGATGGCGGTCGGCTGGCCTTGCTGGTAGGTATTCGTGCCTTCCCAATGGTTGTTCAGGAAATCCGGCGAGAAGCGGAAGAAGGCGACCTGCTGGATATACCACCTGGCGCGCCATTCCTCGCGGGTGGGAATTTCCTTCATCAGGATGAAAACCCAGTCGGCCATGCGGATCTGCACGGCGTAGCCGACGTATGATTCGTTGTCCTCGGTACGGCTGTAGGGCACGCAGAGGTAGGGAACGCCATGGTCAGACTGGTAGAAGGCAATCGGCTGGATAAGGTCGAAATTCCAGTTTTCGCTGCCGGTTGTCTTGGTGGCCATCCATTTCTCGAATGTCACGGTACGCTCCTGCGTCACCGCCGACTTGTCCTGGAAATATTCCAGTATCAGATGCAAGGGGACATCCTGGTATTTGCCCAGGGCCGTGGCCACGGTAATCCGCCCGGCTTCCTTCTTGATGCTCGCCGTCGGCACGTCGGGATACTTGAAATCCAGGTCGTTGACATACGGGCAGTCATCCATCTTGGCAACCGCTTCCAATGCCTTGCCTGTCTCGTCAACCGGCCAGGAGACATATTTCTCAGGAGCCTTGTAGATGAAACCGTAGTACGAGCCAATCAGCGCGGCAATCAAAACCACGCCTACAACCAGCCAGAGCCCCGTCTTGCGGAGTTTCTTCTTCTCGTGGCTGTTCTTCATGTACTCCAATTCTTCCGCCGAAGCCATGCGCGTCTGCATGGCAATCGTCTCATTCGCGTCAACCGCCGCTTCCGGTTCGGACGGCGCTGGGGTCGGCATCGGCTTGGGCGCGGGCTTGGGGGTCGGCTTGGGAGCCGGTTTCGGTGCGGGCTTCGGCGTCAGCTTCTGGGCCGGTTTGGGCGCGGGAGCCGGTGGCACGGTCGCGTCGTCGTCAACGGGCGCGGCCTGGCGCTTGGCGCCGGCGGGCGGCGGGGGAGTCGTCGCGTCGTCGTCTTTGGCGGCGGGAGAGGCGGGCGGCGGGGGAGTCGTCACGTCGTCATCTGCGGGGGCGGGCGCTGGCTTGGGGGCCGGCTTCGCGGCGGCGGACGGCATCATCGTAACCTCGTCGTCAGCGGCGGCGGGAGCGGGCTTGGGGGCTGGCTTCGCGGCGGCGGGGGCATCAGGCAGGGCCTCCAGGGTGAATTTGACGATGCTGCCGAGGGAGATTACCTGGCCGGCGACGAGGGTCTTGCGGTCGCCGTGAGCGAGATCCTCATCGTCGATTTTGGTGACGCGGGCGCTGAGATTTTCGAGGATGACTCCGTCCTTGCCCAGCGACAGGTTGACATGACGCGCGGAGACGTCCTGGGAGGTCAACTGGATCTCATTGGAGTGGGAGCGCCCCAGGGACAGCGCGTTTGCGCCAATGGGAAACGTCTTCCCCGCAAGCTCCCCTTCTGTAAATCGGATTTGATATCTCATTGCATCATCGCTCCTAATCCACTCGACTGGATTTTAATCAAAACAGGCGTCCCGATTACGACAAAGATGGCGGGCATGATAAATACCGCAATCGGCAGAATCATGATGGACGGCGCACGCGCCGCCTTGCGCTCGGCGCGGTTGAAGCGGGCGCGACGCATCTCCTCGCCCTGCACACGCATCGTCTCCACAATGGAGGCACCGATTTCCGTTCCGTGGGCGACAGCCCCGGAGAACGACCGGATATCGTCGGTCTGCACACGCTTGGCGACTTCCTCCAGTGCCTCCACGCGGGTCTTGCCAAGCTCCATCTGACGCAGCATAATGCCAAATTCCACGGCCAGCGGATTCGACGATTTTTCCATGCTGACATAGTAGCGGACGGCGGCGGAGAAATCGAGACCGGCGCGCATGGCGGAGCCGATGAGGTCAATCGCGAAAGGCAGGTTCTTCATGATGATTTCCTGCCGCTTGGCGGCGAGGCTGGAAATCGTCATCGACGGGTAGATGAAACCAATCAGGCCGAACAGCAGGCCGGCGGCGATGCCGAAATCGAGTCGACGCGTGACGATCACGAAAAACAGCAGCGGAACAACCGCCCCCACAATGCAGAAAAGCGCCTCGGCGGCGAAGATGTTCTCCACCCGCATAGGCAAGGCGGCGATAATCAGTTTGTTCTTGATATCCTTGGCGCGATTTTCCTGGAGCGCGGCCAGCTGACGCCCGCCCGAATCGGAGAGCATCTCCAGGATTCCCATGCTCCAGCGGAACGCGGGAGGAAGGGCGTCCAGGTTTCTGTCGTCTTTCCGTCCACCCTTGTGCT
>Ga0310786_10008542_pt1 | contig 13124 bp, 11 predicted proteins | sample AusTroGonzalo_MG_FD_203881 | JGI IMG/M metagenome (GOLD analysis project Ga0310786, IMG submission 203881) | Bovine rumen microbial communities from tropical cattle in Woodstock, Queensland, Australia - Gonzalo_03 (v2) (version 2) | ecosystem: Host-associated > Mammals > Digestive system >... | reverse complement strand
CGGACCGATTTCTGGATCGATCTGGACGCCAATCTGAATTTCATGATGAAGACGATGCTGGGCAACAAGCTGCAGCAGGCGATCGACAAGATGGTGGACGGCCTCGTGGATGCTTCCGAGGGGCGCATGCCGCAGATGTGATGGAGGAGGCTTCCGTCTCAATTCGACTCAATCCTTTCAAGGGACTTGACGGGCCGGAAGGTACTCCGGTCCCCTGGTCTCCGTATGGCCGCATCCTGTCGGAGCGGCCGGTATTCACGCTCGACCCCCTTTTTCACGCCGGCTGCTACTATGTGCAGGACTCTTCCGCCATGTACGTCGGCCACCTTTTCCGGAAACTGCTCAGTATTGCGGGCGGCAGCGGTCAGCTGCCTCCTGAAACGTCCGGCTGCGCCGGACCCCTCCCATCTGACGATGGGCCCCTCCCTCTTACGATGCCGAGGGTGGCACGGTTTCCGGAGGCAGTTACCGCTACCGCTCCGCAGCGTGCGATCAAGGTTTTGGATCTCTGCGCTGCGCCGGGCGGGAAGACGACCGACCTGGCGGCGTCGCTGCGGGAGCTGTGCGGCGACAACTTCATCCTGGTGGCGAACGAGGTGATGAAGGCGCGCGTGGGTGTGCTGGATGACAATGTGGCCCGCTGGGGCGACCCGAACGTAGTCGTGACCAGCGTGGATCCGGCAGCATTCGCGCAGCTGCGCGGCTACTTTGACATCATCGTCGCCGACGTGCCGTGCAGCGGCGAAGGCATGTTCCGCAAGGACCCGCGGGCCCGCGAGGAATGGAGCCCGGCGGTCGTGGACCTGTGCGCTGCGCGCCAGAAGCGTATCCTGGCGGATGTGTGGCCCTCCCTGCGCGAAGGAGGATGGCTGCTCTACAGCACCTGCACCTACGAGGCTGCGGAGAACGACGAAAACCTGGCCTGGGCGGCTGCTGAGCTGGGCGGCGAGATCCTGGAACCGGAGGCGGAATTCGAGGAGTTCGGCGTGCGCCGCACGCCCCACGGGCACCTGCTGGAAGCGGGCGTCGTGCCGGGCGAAGGGCAGTGGGCCGGGGCGTTGCGCAAGACCGCACCGCAGCCGGCGGCGAAAAAGGCCGACCTGAGCTTGTTGCGCCCGCTGCGGCCGGGCGGCGTCCGGAAAGGAGAGATGAAAGGCAAAGATTTCGTGCCCGACGCGGACTACGCGCTGAGCATAGTATTTGATAGGAATGACTACCGCTGCGTGGACGTGGACCGGCAGACGGCCCTGCGCTTCCTCCACCGGGATGCGCTCGTGCTGCCGCAGGCCGCCCCGGGCTACCATGCAGTGACGTATCTGGGGCATCCCCTGGGCTTTGTCAAGAACATCGGGAACCGATGCAACAACCTGCTGCCCAAGGACCGCCGGATCCTGATGAATGTTTAAGAGAATATGAAAAAATTGATCATAGTGATGGCGGCCCTGGCCGCTTGCGCCGCCGCTGCGGCCCAGACAACCCCGGAAGAATTCCAGGCCCGCTACGAGCGCCTGGTCCGTAACCTCGGCTACTCGGGCGTGGGGATTGAAACCCTGCTTGACCGTTGGGAAGAGGCCTTCCCGGAGAGCCGGGACGTGCCCGTGGCCCGCTTCAACTACTGGCTCGACAAATCCCAGCACTCGGAGGTCGTTCCGAAAGGAAGTCTGCGCAAGTTCCTTGGCAACGCCCCCACCGTCTCCCTCAAGGACGCCGACGGGAACGATGTCAACTATTTCGAAGAGATCTTCTTCGACGAGGAAGCATTCGGCGAAGCCATGAAGGTCTCTGACGCGCAGATCGCTGCGCATCCCGACGATCTCCGCTGGCAGTATATGAAGATTACGGCGCTGATCGGCTATGAGAAAGAGAGCCCCGACATGGCCGCCGCTGCGCTCAAGGCGCTGATCGAGCGCCAGGCCAAATCGCACCCCGCCTGGACGCTGGACGGCGAGCCCGTTGGCGAGGATATCTTCCAGCAGGGCGTGGCCGAATACTGCGCCAACCTCTTTCAGATCGGCAGCGATGCCGCCTATGAGTATTTCCACGATATCTCCGTGCGGATGAACAAGCTCTATCCCAAGAATCCCGTCTTCCTCGACAACATCGGTTCCTGGTGGCGCGCCGCTCGCGGGGATGACAAGCAGGCGGCCAAATACTACCAGAAAGCGCTGAAGCTTGATCCCGAAGACTACGCCGCCACGCAGAACCTGCGCCTCATCGAGCGCCGGAAGGCCGCCGCGGGCAAGAAGTAGTTACTCCGCCTTAACGGTCTCGGCGGGATCGACCTTCGAGATGAAGAAGGTGGGGATCAGCAAGAGAAGCAAAATGCCCGCGAAAGCGGCGAGGTCCGCCAGCAGGATGCCCGGCAGGTTCACGTGCACGGGTACAAAAGACACAAAGTAATTCTCCGGATTCAGTTGGATCCAGTGCGTCGTGCCCTGGATCAGGCAGAAGAGCAGCGCGAGTGCGTTGCCCGCGGCCATGCCGATGGCGGCCGTGCGGGCGCCCACGCGCAGAAAGACCCCGGCCACGGCCCGGTTGCCCATGCCGAGGGTTTTGAGGGTGCCGATCGTGGAGACGTGCCGGAAGAGCAGGATCAGCAGCCCGGAAATCATGTTGAATCCCGCTACGACGGTCATCAGCAGCAGGATCGCATAGACATTGAAGTCAATCAGGTCCAGCCAGTCGAAGAGCTGGGGAAAGCGCTCGGTTGCCGCCACGGCGCGCAGCGGCTCTTCATTCCCCTGTGCACCGAGTTGGGCACGCCAGCCCAGTTCCGCAGTCGTTTCCGCAAGGGCTTTGCGGCTGCGCCGACGCGGCTCCAGGCTCACTTCCAGCAGCGAAGACTCCTCCTCGTCCCACTCGTGCAGGCGGCGCAGGTCGCCGATCGGGACATAGAGCAGCTGCCCGTCTTCCGTGGCCATAGGGCTGTCATAGATGTCGACGATGTGCCAGCGGCGGATCTTAGTTTTCTCTCCGGCGTAGTAGGCGACCAGGTCGTCGCCGAGGCCGAGACTGAAACGGTCCGCGAGGGTGGCGGGAATCCGCACGCCCAGGGAGACGGTGTCGGCCGTCGTGCCCTTGAACAGGGCTCCCTGGATGTCGTCGCCCAGCCGGAGGATGCCGGCGCTGTAAACGACCGGCTCGATCCGCTCCACGCCGTGCACTCCCTCCAGATCCTTTAGACAGGAGGGGGTGCGGACGGGATCGGTGCTGCCGGTCAGGTCGGCGGCGGAATTGGTCAGCAGGACATCGCCCGTGACCGCAGAAACGCCGCCGCGGATCTCCCGGCGGAAACCGGCGGAGATGGCGACAGCGATAATAATGACAAAGAAGGAGATGGCGATCGCAATGACCGCCATCTTTTCTTTGACGCGCAGGCGCCGGGCGATGAAGCCTTCGGCCTGCATAGAATTACCAGATCAGGACGCGCTCGCTCTCCGGACGCCACATCGCATCGCCTTCCTGGATGCCGAAAGCATCGAAGAAGTAGCCGAAGTTGCGCAGGGTCACGTTCACGCGGTTGTTGCCCAGCGAGTGGACGTCGAGCTTGGTCAGGCGGGCTTTCTCCTCATCGGTGATGTTCTGCGCCCAGACGCGGGCGTAGCCGAGGAAGAAGCGCTGCTCGGCGGTGAAACCGTCGATCGGAGCGGGGACCTGGTCGCCGAGGGCGTTGTGCAGGGCCGTCCAGGCCACGCTCACGCCGCCGTGATCGGCAATGTTCTCGCCGAGGGTCAGGGCGCCGTTGGCCATCAGGCCGGGCACGATCTCCACCTCATTGAACTGGTCCACCAGCACCTTGGTCTTCTCCACGAAGGCAGCACGGTCTTCGGCGGTCCACCAGTTGTTCATGTTGCCGTCCTTGTCGAACAGGCTGCCCTGGTCGTCAAAGCCGTGGGTCATCTCGTGACCGATCACCACGCCGATGGCTCCGTAGTTCACGGCGTCGTCCGCATCCGGGTTGAAGAACGGCGGCTGCAGGATACCGGCCGGGAAGCAGATCTCGTTGGTGGTCGGGTTGTAGTAGGCGTTGACCGTCTGCGGGGTCATGCCCCACTCGGTCGGATCGGTCGGCTGGCCGAGCTTGGACAGGTTGTCTGCCACGTACCAGGCGCTGGCGGCGCGCAGATTCTCGTAGTAGCTCAGCTGCGGGTCCACGGTGAGGGTGCTGTAGTCCTTCCACTTGTCGGGATAACCGATTTTCACGGTGAAGGCGGCGAGCTTCTCGCGGGCCTTGGCCTTGGTGGCGTCGGACATCCAGTCCAGGGAGTCGATGTGCTGGCCCAGGGAGATCTGCAGGTTCTTTACCAGGTCGAGCATCTTCTGCTTGGAGCTCTCCGGGAAGAATTTCGCGACATACATCTGGCCGACGGCTTCGCCGAGGATGTTGTTCGGCACAGCCATGGCGCGCTTCCAGCGCGGCTTCTGCTCGGTGATACCGCTCATCTGCGTGCTGAAGAAGTCAAAGTTGGCGGCATAGAAATCGTCGGACAGGGCGCCAGTGGCGCTGGTGAGCAGTTGGGCGGCGAGATAGTCCTTGAGGGTCTCGATCTGCGTGTCTTTGAAGAGCTTGCTGAAGCCCTGGAAGAAGGACGGCTGCTCTACGATAATCTTGTCCAGGTCGGTGGGCAGGTTCATGGCCTCGAAGAAGGTCTTGAAGTCAAAGCCCGGATAGGTCTTAAAGATCTGTGCGGAGCTCATCGGGTTGTAGAGCTTCTCGACGTCGCGGTTCTGGACGCTGGTCCAGGAGAACTGTGCCAGTTTGTCCTCGACGCCTGCGGCATTGGCCGCACGCTGCTCGGCGTTGTCCAGGCCCGCGAGGGTGAAGAGCTTGGCGAGCATCGCCTCGTAGCCCTTGCGCAGCTCGGCGTTGGCCGGATCCACATAGTAATCGCGGTCGCCCATGCCCAGGCCGCCCTGGCCGAGGTAGAAGACCTGAACCTTGCTGTCCATCAGGTCCGCGTCCACGCCGTTTCCGAAGAAGCCGCCCTCGCCGACGAGGTTCAGCTGGCCGAGATGGGCGGCGAGCGCTTTCTTGTCCGCGACGGCGTACAGCTCGTCGAGGTACTTCTTGATCGGGGCGGCGCCCTCTGCGTTCAGGCGGGTCGAGTCAAGCCCCTGCTTGTACAGGTCCACGATCTTCTGATCGATGGAACCCGGCTCGGGGTTCATGTTCGTCATTTCGGAGAACAGGGCGTTCAGGTCCTCGACATTCTTCTCGCGGAGCACATCGAAGGAGCCGAAACGGGCGTATTCGGGTTTCAGGGGGTTCTTCTCCATCCAGCCGCCGTTGGCGTACAGGAAGAAATTCTCACCGGGGGCCACGGCCAGGTCCATGTCGGTCGGATCCAGGGCCGGGGCTTTCGTTCCCTTGGGCTGGCAGGCCGCCAGCATCATCACAGGAATCATAACTACTAATAACTTTTTCATATCTTAAAATATTAGATCATTCCAAACAGACTGCGAATTTAAGGATTTTTCCGATATTTGCGGTGTAAATGAATGAGAAAGCAATCGATATAGTCCGGCGATACGCCGTGGCAACCGTGGGGCTGATCTTCGTGGCGCTCGGCGTGGCGCTGTCGATCATTTCCAACCTCGGCACGGCTCCGCTGTCGTGTCCGTCCTACGTACTGAACCTGCGCTGGCCGGCCCTGTCGGTGGGGACGTTTACGCTGCTGGTGAATACTTCCCTGATCATCATCCAGCTGGCACTTTGGCGCCGGAAATTCCAGGCTCGCTTCCTGATGCAGATCGTGGCTTCCGCCCTGTTCGGCTACTTGATCGACGCCAGCCTCTGGGCGCTCTCCTGGCTTCACCCGGCGACCTTCGGTGCGCGGTTGGGCCTGACGGTACTGGCCGGGCTGGTGACCGCCTTCGGCGTGAGCGTGGAGGTGGCGGCGAACGCCTGGATGCTGTCGGCCGAGATGACCGTGGCGGCGTTCAGCCAGGTGTTCCGGAAGCCTTTCGGCCCGGTCAAGGTGGCGATGGATTCGCTGATGGTCGTGATCGCGGTGCTGCTCTGCCTGCTGTTCTTCGGCGATCCGTTCGGTGCCGGGGCGTTTACCGGCGTGGCGGACCTGCTGCTGGCGCGCACGCCGGGCATCGTCATCGGCTTGGGTACGCTCCTGCTGGCGCTCCTGCCCGGGGCGCTGATGCGCGTGACGGATCCGCTGGTGGCCCGGCTCAGGGGCAGATCCGGTAAAGGTGATTAAACACCTCCATGGTCCGTTCTACATAGACGCAGGTTTCCGTGCCCCGGAAGGGGCCCAGCTTCACCACGCTGGTATCCAAAACACTTTTATTCCCCATTTGCGGGAGTACCTGGTTCACGATGCTGTCCCAGGCGCTCGTGTCCACGCTGAGCTGGCGTGCGAGGTTGATGCAGTCGTCGATGCGCCCGACGCCGGCGTTGTAGCCCGCCAGAGCGTATTTGTATCGTTCGGTCTTGTCCTGCGTGACGCTGTAGTAGCGCTTGATGAGCGCGGCGAGCGACTGGGCCCCCGCGCGAATGTTCATATCCGGATCCAGCGGATCCGTGACGCCGTACTTCTCGGCCGTCTTGGGCATCATCTGCATCAGGCCCAATGCGCCACGTGAGGAGCGGGCTTCGATGTGGAAACGCGATTCCTGAAACATCACGGCGGCCAGCAGATGCCAGTCCAGACCGACGGAGTCGGCGTGGAGGCGGATCAGGCTGTCGTAAGGGCTGATCTGTGCGCGGGGACGGCTCCGGTAGGGGTTGAAGCGGCGCAGGAAGATCTCGCGGGTGGGGGCGTATTCCGCGGAAGCGTGCCAGGCGTCGATCCACTCGTTGAGCTCATGCATGCCGGCGTGCTCGTCGTGGCGCATCAGCCAGACGCTCATACTGTCCACGGGAACGGAGATCAGCACGCTGTCCACGGCCAGGCTGTCGCCCCAGGGGACGACGACGATGTCTACGACCCCGGCGCGCAGGGAGTCGAGATAGGTGCTGTTGTGCTCGGTCAGGGTGATGTCGATGACCTGGTCGTTGTCGGCGGCGAAGCGCTTCAGCAGGTGGTAGTGGTAGCCAATGATGAGGGCCCGGGACGTGTCCGCGAGCGGCGCGAGCTCCAGGACACCCCGGATGTGCTCCGGCTTCACGCGCGGCTCAGACCGGTGGGCAAAACGCGAGGCGAGTGCCGCTCCGGCGATCAGGATGGTGGCGGCAATCAGACAGATGGTCTCTTTGCGGATCATCGGGAGGAAGATCTTGCGTTCGAACTGCCCGACGAGGAGGATGCACTCCTGTTGCGGGGTTGGGTGTAGAAGGGCCAGAACACGCCGAACTTCAAGCCGTCCATACCGTTTTGCGTCACGATGTAGCGGTCGGCGCTGAAGTAGTCGGGATGCAGCAGGGGCCAGCCCATGCCGGCGTTCTGGTACTTGATGAAGATACAGGCGCGCTTCCACTGCACGTTGACGAATATGTCGAACCAGGGACCGTTGGTGTAGAGCCGCTCGGTCTGATTGTGGAAGACGCCCAGGTCGGGATTCCAGGCAGGGGAGTGCCAGGGCGTATTATAGTAGGCGTCAGCGCCTATCTGCATGGTCATGACATTCTGGCGCTGCTCGTTGCGCTGCACTACAAACTCGACGTAGTAGCGGAAATTGAGAGCTGCTGCGGGCAACGGCAGGACCTCCGGATTGGAGGAAACCTGCAGGAGAGCGCGGTGGTCGAGGTGCACGGGACCGACCTTGAACTCTTTGCGCAGCTGCGCGGAAAGCACGCTCATGGCCGTGCCGCTCTGCCGGATGATTCCGTCCGTGCCGTAGTAGAGGTTGCCAGCCAGCAGGGCATAGCCCACGTCGGCCGACATCCGCCAATAGGGAATGTCCAGCCGGCCCTGGAAGCGGGTCGTGGAGACCTTGCCGAAATTGTTGTCCCAACTGTAGTGGTTGAGGTTGAGGTGCTGCTGGTAGTATGTCGGATTCTCCAGGGTGGTCTCGAAGTGGGCGCTCACGCTGATCGGACTCTTGCGGGCGCGCCGGAAGGGGAAGAAACGGAAGCCTGCGTTGGCTTCCACGGCAAAGTCGCCGGCGTCGTAGCCAAGCATCACGAAGCGTGCCTTGGCGTCCCACCAGGCGGACTTGAATAGCTGCCCCTCGGCTCCTGCGTATAGATAGACGGAGTTCTCAACATGCTTGAGCGGGCGCACGGCGGAACTGTCGTAATAATGCTTGAGATAGTCGCCTACACCTACGTCGAGGCGTGAGACTGCGCCTTCGCTGGACCAGGGCTGGAGCCGGAGGTAAACCTTGTTGTCCAGGCGCATAACGCGCAGCGAGTCAGCGCTTGACCGTCCGTAGCGGAAGACGTTGTTGTAAAAGGCGGCGCCGAACTCGTCGTCGATGGCGTCGGTGTACATGCGGGTGTAGGTGGAGAACTCGGAGCTGTGGCCGATGAAAGCGGTCGTGATGTCGCGGTCGAGCCCTTCTGCGTCATATTGGTAAGTGCTGTCGCGGCGGGCACGCATCTTCTCGATGAAGGTGAACGGGATGCGCAGCTGCTGGTCGAGGAAGACGGTGTTCTTCTTGATCTTGGACTGGGCGTTGAGCAGGTTGACCTTGATGTCGCGCGAGTCCACGGTCGTGTCCCGGACCATGCCGATGTTCCGCATGCCGCCGTTCTCCTGACGCCGGGCCATGTTGTAGATATAGCCGGCGTGCAGGGTGTAGCGCTTGCCGAGGTAGTTAACTTGTACCACGCCCGTCTTGTTGACCGTCTCCTCCCGGTCCAGAATGCCTCCGCCACCGTAGCGGTCGAAGAGCAGGGCGAAATTGAAAGCCGGAGTGATGTTCTGGGTCGTGAAGAGGTGGAGGTTGTCCGACTCCTTGGCCGACTTGGCGAAGAGGGTGCCGAAGTAGGCGAGTTCGGTGTAGGGGACCTTGGTGTTGTAGTGCGGCAGGGTGCGGTGCGAGTAGCTCCAGGTCTCCTGCGCGTCATAGAATTCCACGCCTTCGTCGCTCTTGCGCTGGAACCAGTTGTAGTGCTGGACCGGCGAACCGGCCACGCCCAGCCAGGTGGCGTTGACGTCCTCGCGCTGGAAGCGGTAATCGTGGAAATGGTAGTTGTAGCTGGTGTCGGGCACGGCGGCGCTGATCTTGCCGAAGTCCGGGTCGCGCGTCCAGGACACGAGGCGCTTGTAGTGGAGCGAATCGGGCAGGGCGTAGGTCTCGAGGATACGCGGGGTTGTCTCCGCGATGCTGTCGCGGATGTTCTTGCGCTCTTCTTTGACTTTTTTGAGCGAGTCGGCCTGCGCCATCTTCAACTGGATGCGCTGCTCGGTATCGTATTTCTTGCGCTCCTGCTTCGAGAGTCCGGCATACCAGGCGTCAAAGGTGGCTTTGGCCTTGGCCGTGGAGTCGGCGAGGTAGATGGAGTCGAGCTTGTCCCACATCGTGCTGTCCAATAGGGCTTTGAGCGAGTCGCGGGGGCTCAGGCGCGGGGGAAGCGTGTCGATGGCGAGGGCGAGCGTGTCCGCGAGCTCCTCGACGCCGGTGGTGTCGAGCACGGTGATCTCTTCCAGCGAAAGCGTCCGCCGCAGCTTATATCCTGCCACGGGATACACCACGGTATCCTGCACGATGACGGGTTCGGGCAGGCGAAGCCCCTCGACGGGGCCGCGTCCGAGATCCATCGCGCCGGTGGCGGTAACGGCCACCACGGCCACGGGAAACGCTATGCGCGACAAAAGATTCACAATCTACAAAGTTAACCACTTTTGGGGGATTCTCAAAAAGTGGCGCTTTGCGCCTCCGAGAGCTTCTCCGGACTGCCGATGTCAATCAGTTGCAGGTCCGGGGCCACGACGCCGCGGATCGTGCCGGCGGCGCATTCCGAGAGGTAGAAATCGATGATGGAGAACTGGTCGGGCCAGGCGGCCATCTTCCCGAAAACGGCCTCGGAAATGATGTGGATGCCGCAGAAAGAGTAACGGCGGTATTTCGTGGGGTCGAAGTCCGGCAGGTACGGGCTCTTGACTTCGCCGGTACTGTTGCGCATCCAGCCCACGAGCCGCATGTCGTCGTCGAAAAGCAGGCAGCGGTCGGCGGGCGCGTTGATCAGAAGCAGGGTCGCCAGCGATGAAGGATCGTCCTGCGCGAGAAACCAGCGCACGTCCAGGTCGCTGAGGATGTCCACGTTGTGGACGAGAAAGCGGCCCTCGCACGAGCGGAGCAGCGGCGCGGCGTGCTTGATGCCGCCGCCGGTCTCCAGCGGCTCGCCAGGTTCGCGGGAGATGGCCACGGGGGCGCCGAAATCGTGGTCCGACAGGTATTGCTCAATCTGCTCCGCGAAATGGTGCACATTTACGACGAAGGAGTCGATCCCCGCGCCGCGCAGTTTGGTCAGCACGCGCCCGAGCATCGGTACGCCCCGCACGGGGACGAGCGCCTTGGGCATTTTGTCCGTCAGCGGGCGGAGCCGGGTCCCGAGCCCGGCGGCGAAAACCATCGCTTTCATAGCGCCACCTCCATGCCGGGCAGGATGGTCCGGCCGTCCCAGTCGTTCGCAAGCCGCTGCAGCGTCTCCGTCAGGTACGGGTAGCGCGCGAAGGGCTCGGCGGTCAGTTCCCGGAAGCAGCCCAGCACGGTCGGGATGCAGTCCAGGAAGAGTTGCTTGCGCTCGATCAGGCCGCGGAAGCCGTAGGCCCCCGTCTCCTGCAGCAGGCGCAAGAGCGTGAGCAAGCGGTAGCGGCGGTAGAAGTCTTTTTCGTCCACCGGGCGGAACGCGTCGAGCGCGCGCAGATAGACGCCCTCCAGCTCGCGCCGCAGCGCGGCGGAGAAATGCGTACCAGCATTCCAAAGGAAGGACGCCAGGTCGTATTGCACTGGCCCGCGGCGGCCGCCCTGAAAGTCAATGAAGCAGGGCTCGCCGCCCCGGATCATCACGTTGCGCGCCTGAAAGTCGCGGTACATGAAGGTATCTCCTTCAAAATCGAGTGCGTCCGCACGCAGGCGGTCGAAGTCGTCCTGTAGGCGGATCTCGTTGAATTCCAGCCCTGTGAGCTTGAGGAAATCGTATTTGAAATAATTCAGGTCGAAGTCCACCATCCGGGCGTTGAATTCCCGGTCGGGGAAGCAGACGCTCCAGTCCAGGCCCTCGCCCACCTTGAACTGCACGGCGGGCAGCAGCGCCATCGTGTCGTGCAGCCAGTCCAGTTGCTCCGGGGAGAAGGATCCGTCCGCGAGGGCGGGCTTCAGCAGCTCAAAGAGCTGGCCGTCGCCCAGATCCTCCTGCAGGTAGGCCATCCCGTCCGGCGACACGCCATAGACGGCCGGGGCGTGGAGCCCGTGGTCGCAGAACTGCGCGTCGAGCGTGAGGAAGGCGCGGTTCTCCGCCGGATTTGTGCCGATGCAGCCGATGACGGTACCGCCTGCGCCGCTCATCCGGTAGTACTTGCGCGCGCTGCCCGACAGCGGCAGCAGCTGGGTCGCGTCCGGCTCGGCGCCGGCCCAGTCGCGGTAGAGTTGAAGGAGTCTATTCATGGTGCATATGGACATCCAGTTGCGGGAAGGGGAATTTGATCCCGGCCTGGGGGAGCTCCGTGTAGATGCGTTCGTTGAGGTCGAACTGGACCGGCCAGTAGTCGGCCCCCGTCACCCACACGCGGACAATAAAGGTGACGGCGCTGTCGGCAAGCTTCTGTACCGCCACGAAAGGATCGGCGGCGCCCGGCGTCTGTGCGTCCAGAACCCGGGTGTCCTCGCGAATGATTTCCAGGAGCTTCTCCTTGCACGCGGCGGCGTCGGTGCCGTATTCCACGTTCACGGGAAGATCAATCCGGCGCAGCGGGAAGCTGCTGTAATTGACGATATTGCCGTTGGAAAGGGCGCCGTTTGGCAGGATCACGCGGCGGTTGTCGATGGTGGTCAGGTGCGTGCCCACGATGGTGACTTCGGTGACGATGCCGGTATAGCCCTGGGCTTCGATGTAGTCGCCGGCCTTGAAGGGCTTGAAGATCATTAGCATCAGCCCGCCGGCGAAGTTCTGCACCGTGCCGCTCAGCGCCATGCCGAGGGCCATGCCGCCTGCGGCCAGCAGGGCGGCCAGCGAGGTGGTGTTGATCCCGAGCGTGCCCACGAGCGCGATGATCAGCAGGACGGTCAGGGTGATGGACACGAAACTGGAGACGAACGTGGCCATCGCCCGGTCGGTCTTCTTGCGCTTGAAGTAGCGCTCCAGCGCGCGCTTGACGCGCTTGATCAGCCAGGCGCCGATGAAATACAGGACGAGGGCGATCAGGACTTTTATGCCGAACTGCAGGGCGTCGTGGCCGAGCTCCTGCAGGGCCGTACCCGGGTCGGTGACCAGTTTTTCCCTGAACTGACTTGCTGCGGCCTTGGCGGAGTCCGCCCGCTCGATGATTTCTTCGGCGGGGATGGGGATAGATTGTAGGATCCGGTGCATCATAGACTACAAATATACGATTTTTCTTAACTTTGCAGCGTGAAATCAACTGCAGAATATGCTCCGATGGTGGCGCTGTACCGCGAATGGAACGAGCGCATCAACGTCGTGTCCCGCAAGGACATCGACGCGCTCTACGAGCATCATATCCTCCATTCGCTCGCCATCGCGGAATACGTCAACCGCTTCTACCCGGGTGGTTTTGACGGCGCTCAGATCCTGGACCTGGGCACCGGCGGCGGCTTCCCCGGCATTCCGCTCGCGACCGAGTTTCCCTCCGCGCATTTTACCCTCTGCGACTCGATCGGCAAGAAAATCAAGGTCGCCCAGGCGGTCGCCGACGGCCTGGGCCTGCAGAACGTGACCTGTGTCAACGCCCGCGCCGAGAGCCTGGCCGGCCCATTCGACTGGGTGGTGTCCCGTGCCGTGACCTCGCTGGACAATTTCTACCCCTGGGTGAAGGGCAAATTCCGCCGCAGCATCCTCTATCTGAAGGGCGGAGACGTGAACGCCGAGATCTCCGAACTGACCCGCAAATGCCGGGTCGAACCCGGAAAAATCCGGATCTGGAGGGTCGATGAATGGCTGAAAGATGAATATTTTGCAGAAAAATTTGTAATTGAAATCGGAAAAGATTACCTTTGCCCTCCCAAATTCTGAAAACTAAAAAATAGAAGATATGAAAAGGACTTAT
>Ga0310786_10008538_pt1 | contig 13128 bp, 12 predicted proteins | sample AusTroGonzalo_MG_FD_203881 | JGI IMG/M metagenome (GOLD analysis project Ga0310786, IMG submission 203881) | Bovine rumen microbial communities from tropical cattle in Woodstock, Queensland, Australia - Gonzalo_03 (v2) (version 2) | ecosystem: Host-associated > Mammals > Digestive system >... | reverse complement strand
GGCATCAAGTTGATAGACGATAACGGCATCAAGAAGCAGTTTGCCACCATAGAAAAGCTGATGCAGGCCGCCGACGGCATCGTGAACTGCGGTGACGCCGGACAGGAGGGAGAGCTGATACAGCGATGGGTGATGCAGAAGGCACAGGCCAAGTGCCCCGTGAAGCGACTCTGGATCTCGTCGATGACCGACGAGGCCATCCGCGAGGGATTCGCCAACCTGAAGGACCAGAACGACTACCAGCCGCTCTACCTGGCTGGACTCTCACGCGCCATCGGCGACTGGCTGCTGGGCATGAACGCCACGCGACTCTACACGCTGAAGTACGGACAGAACAGACAGGTGCTTTCCATCGGGCGCGTGCAGACCCCTACCCTCGCCCTGATCGTGAACCGCCAGAAGGAGATTGAGAATTTCAAGCCCGAGCCCTACTGGGTGTTGGCTACCGTGTATCGTGATACGACGTTTACGGCCACCAAGGGTAAGTTTACCTCGAAGGAGGAGGGCGAGAAGGCGTTTGAGACCATCGAGGGCAAGCCCTTCACCGTGACGAAGGTGGAGAAGAAGGAGGGCAAGGAGCAGCCGCCACAGCTCTACGACCTCACCTCGCTGCAGGTGGACTGCAACCGCAAGTACGCCTATTCTGCCGAGATGACGCTGAACCTGATCCAGAGCCTCTACGAGAAGAAGTATACCACCTATCCCCGTGTGGACACGCAATACCTCTCGGACGATATCTACCCCAAGTGCGGACCGACGCTCAACGGACTCTACCAGACGAAGTTTGGCGGCGAGGCGCCTTATGCCGAACTGATCAAGCCCATCGGCGGCAAGCCCCTGAAGAAGAGCAAGCGCGTGTTCGACACGTCGAAGGTGACCGACCACCACGCCATCATCCCGACGGGCGTGATACCCCACAACCTGAGCGATGCCGAGCAGAAGGTGTTCGACCTCGTGGCAAGACGCTTTATCGCCGTGTTCCTGCCCGACTGCAAGTTTTCGACGACGACCGTGCTCGGCGAGGTGGACGGCGTAGAGTTTAAGGTGACGGGTAAGGAGATTCTTGATCCGGGCTGGCGCGTGGTGCAGGGCAAGGAGAAGACGAAGAGCGAGGACGACGAGAAGAAGGCGGACGACGAGGAGCGTACGCTGCCCACCTTCGTGAAGGGCGAGAGCGGCGAGCACAAGCCGACGCTGACGGAGAAGTGGACCACGCCACCACCTTATTATAACGAGGCCTCGCTGCTGAGGGCCATGGAGACGGCAGGAAAGTTCGTGGAGGACGAGACCCTGCGCGCCGCCATGAAGGAGAACGGCATCGGACGGCCTTCGTCGAGGGCAGGCATCATCGAGACCCTGTTTAAGCGCCGATACATCAAGCGCGACAAGAAACGCCTCATCGCCACACCCACAGGCATAGAGCTGATAGACCTGATCAGGGAGGAGCTGCTGAAGAGCTGTGAGCTGACGGGTATCTGGGAGAAGAAGCTGCGCGACATTGAGCACCAGAAGTACGACCCGCAACAGTTTATCGAGGAACTGAAACAGCAGGTGGCCGAGATTGTTCACGAGGTGATGACCGATACCAGCAACCGACGGGTGACCGTATTGACGGATGCCGAACTGAAGAAAATCAAATCGCCGAAATGACAAGGAGTCGCAATATCTGGCTATGGAGCAGCGCACTGACGCTGCTGGGGGGCGGAACGATCTACGTTCTGCTGCGCTCACGACAGACATTGCTGAATGTGCTCATCGACGCCACAGGGGCCAGCGGCGTGGAGGAGGCCAGGGAGAGAGTCTCGGGCCTGACCATCCCAGAGTGGTTCGTCTATAGTCTGCCAGGCGCCTTGTGGAGTGCTGCCTACATCCTGCTGATACACGCCCTGACGATGGGTGAGCGCCCAGGCAGACGGCTGCTATGGGCGGGCCTGATACCTGCAGTGGGCGTCGTATCGGAGCTGATGCAGAAACACGACCTGCTGCCCGGTGTGGCCGACCGTTGGGATGTGGTATTCTATGCACTACCCTACTTTATCTATTTTGTGTATATATCACTAAAAACTATAAGATCATGAATGTTAACATTAACAACAAGTGGGCGGCAGCCATCGTTTTCGTGCTGTTAGGCATCTTCACCATGCTGGTTCCCACAGACGAGGAAAACAAGGAAGAGGAATCGACCACCAACACTGAGACCGCCGAGCAGAAGACGGAAGAGAAGAAAGACAGTGTGGTGATCAACCCTGTGCTCGACACCGACCCCTATCAGGAGCTCGAAGACCTGATTGGTCTTGAGAACGTGAAGCAGGAGGTGAAATCGCTGGCCAACTTCGTGAGACTGCAGAAGCAGCGTCAGGAGAAGGGCCTGAAGACCCCGAAGCTCTCGTATCATCTGGTGTTTACGGGTAGCCCCGGTACCGGTAAGACCACCGTGGCCCGTATCGTGGCCCGCATCTACAAGGACCTGGGTATCCTGAAGAAGGGACATACGGTGGAGACCGACCGCTCGGGACTCGTGGCCAACTACGTGGGACAGACAGCCACCAAGACCAACGCCATCGTGGACTCGGCACTCAACGGTGTGCTCTTCATCGACGAGGCTTATGCACTGGTGCCCGAGAACAGCAGTCAGGACTACGGACAGGAGGCCATCTCGACCCTGCTGAAGCGTATGGAGGACGACCGCGACAAGCTGGTGGTGATCATCGCAGGCTATACCAACGAGATGAAGCGATTCATCGACTCGAACCCCGGTCTGCAGTCGCGCTTCAACCGCTATATCAACTTCCCCGACTATAGTGCCGGAGAGCTCGTGAAGATCTTCCACATGTATATGAAGAAGAACCAGTATACCATCTCAGACGAGGCCAACGAGATGCTGAAGGAGAAGCTGGAGTATGCCGTAGAGCATAAGGACAGGAACTTCGGTAACGCCCGATATGTGCGTAACATCTTCGAGAAGTCGATCCAGGCACAGGCCAACAGACTGGAAGGACAGACAGGACTCTCCGACCGTCAGCTGACGGAGATTACCCTCTCTGACATCGAAAAAGCTTTCTAAGGAAATAATAAATCGTATGCCTATGCGTTATTAAATAGGTATGCGAAAGATATGCTCCATCCTATACATCGCCCTCTGCTCCGCACTGATGATCAGTTGCGGAGCAGAGCAGGCTATGAAGAAAGGCGACCAGTTTTATGCCATCGGAGAGTATTACAACGCTGCCGAACAGTATAGGAAGGCCTACTCGCAGACACCCGCCAAGGAGAGAGACCTGCGAGGCCAGCGCGCCAAGCGGCTCGCAGAGTGCTATCGCCGCATCAACGCCACCACCAAGGCCATCAATGCCTATAACAACGTGGTGCGCTACAAGCAGGCCGACTCCATCACCCACCTCTATCTCGGACAACTCTACCTGAAGAACGGCAACTATAAGGAGGCTGCCAGGGCATTCCAGACGGCTGCCGACTCCCTGCCCGGCGATGAGAGGGTGAAGAACGGCCTGAAGTCGGCACAGATGACACCCGTATGGAAGAAGGAGGGCTCGGCCTATATCGTGAAGCGGATGGATGTGTTTAATTCGCGGCGCGATGACTACTCGCCCATGATAGGCGGCGACGAGAACAACCAGCTCTATTTTACTTCCACCCGCAACCAGGCACAAGGCGACGAGTTGAATGGCATCACAGGGGCCAAGGCCGCCGACATCTTCCTCTCGCAGAAGGACGACCAAGGCCGATGGAGCAAGCCCCAAAGCATTGACTCGGAACTGAACTCCGACTTCGACGAGGGCGCCTGCTGTCTGTCGCCCGACGGCAGGACGATGTATCTCACCCAGTGTAAGACCGACCCCACCCGTCCGCGCTTTGCCACCATCGTGGTGTCGGAGCGCAGCGATGCCACATGGACGAAGCCCCGCGAGCTCGTTATCTCGAAGGATACCACCTGCAGCTATGCCCACCCAGCCGTTTCGCCCGATGGCGAATGGCTCTATTTCGTCAGCGACATGCCAGGTGGCATGGGCGGTCTCGACATCTGGCGCTGTCGTCTGCTGAGTCATGGAGAGGCAGGTGTGGTGGAGAATCTCGGCAAGCCCGTCAACACGGCGGGTGACGAGATGTTTCCCACCTTCCGACCTAACGGCGACCTCTACTTCTCGAGCAACGGCCACCCAGGCATGGGCGGGCTGGATATCTATATCGCCAGAGGCCATCAGGTGGAGCATTTAGGCTTTCCCGTAAACTCCCAGGGCGATGACTTCGGCATGACATTTGAGGGCAAGCGGAATAAGGGATTCTTCTGTTCCAGCCGTGGCGACCAGCGCGGCAACGACCACATCTACAGCTTCTACAATCCGGAGATCGTACAGACCGTGAAAGGCTGGGTGTATGAGCAGGACGGCTACGAGCTGCCCGCCGCACAGGTCTATATGGTGGGCAACGACGGCACGAACCTGAAACTCAGCGTACGTGGCGACGGGTCGTTTACACAGGAGATCAAGCCGGGCGTGGACTACGTGCTGCTGGCCACCTGCAAAGGTTACCTGAACCATCAGCAGGAGATCAGCGTGGCGCCCGCCAAGACCTCGGAGGAGCATGTGCTGCAGTTCCCCTTGGCTAATATCTCCGCACCCGTGCTGATAGAGAACATCTTCTATGACTTCAATAAGGCCACCCTTCGCCCAGAGTCAGCGACAGCCCTTGACGAATTGGTTCGTCTGTTGAACGAGAACCCCAACGTGACCATCGAACTCTCTGCCCATACCGACTGCAGAGGTTCCGACCAATACAATGAAGCCCTCTCCCAGCGAAGAGCCGAGAGCGTGGTGAACTATCTGATTCAGCACGGCATCGCCTCAGACCGTCTGACCCCCAAGGGCTATGGCGAGGGCAAGGCCAAGCGCATCAAGCGTAAGGTGGCAGAAAAATATCCGTTCCTCAAGGAGGGCGACATACTCACCGAGGAGTTTATTGCCACGCTCCCAGAGGAACAGCAGGAACAGTGTCACCAGCTAAACCGGCGAACAGAGTTTATTGTATTACGTACAACTTACGGGCTATTTGATAAGGCAGGAAAATTAATACAAAAGCCAACAGCAACAGAACCACCCAGGGATTGACGGAGATCTCCGTGGTGGGAGCCGTTACCAACAACACCTCGAGCCATCCCAGCATCATGCGCATGCCTCCGTAGAACAGGCCCTGCAGAATCTGCCAGCCTCCGAACACGAAGAACAGCACCACACCCACGACACCGCAGAAGATGGTCCACAGTCTGGACAAGCGGCGCACACGCTCAGCACTGGTCTCGGGCAGGCTCTTCATCACCCGCTCCGTAAAGCCGTTGTCTTCAATCTGCTGCTGGGCAGCCTGCTTGAAGAATTCCTCTATCATGATATTGTCTTTATCGGTCATAGCCATTTTCCTTTAAATAGTTTGCCATTTTTTCTTTTCCTCTCTTCAGGTGAGATTTCACCGTATTATCGTTCATCCCCGTAATCTTGCTGATCTGGTCGATTGGATAACCGTCGATGAGCTGCAGGGTGATGCAGGTACGTTCGTCGGGCTTCAACAGGGCCAGAGCAGCATGGATATCCATCTTCAGGTTAGAGTCGCCGGAATTGGAGGACTGCCTCACAGCCGAACTGGTATCGATATCGTCGGTCTGCTTACGGGAGCGGACATCGTCGTAGAACACATTGTAGGCGATACGCATGAGCCACGTGGAGAAGCTCGACATACCACGGAATTTCGTGATGTTCACATAGGCCTTGATGAAGGTCTCTTGGGCAAGGTCGTCACTCAGCTGCTCGTCTCCCAGCGTCTGATTCAGGAAGAAACGACGTACAGGTGACTGATACTTCCTAACAAGCTGGTCGAACGCCTTCTTGTTGTGCAGTACCGCCACCTGGGTCACGAGAGCGATGTCGCTGAGTTCTGCCACCTTTTTACCCTTTTACCTTTTTACCTTTCTACCTTTCCAACAGGTTCTTCTCTGGCATCACGATCCAGCATACGATGTATAAGATCACACCACTAAAACAGGTACATAGCGTCAGGAAAGCGTAGGCGATGCGAACCATCACGGGGTCGAAGTCCAGATACTCTGCAAAGCCGCTGCAGACGCCTGCTATTACTCTATCATTAGAGCGCATCAGTCTCTTGTTCATTGTTATGTGTATTTAAGTTGTTGTTATAATTTTGATAATCTTTCGGGGTATCGTTCTTGGCCTGACGGGCTACGTACCACTTGCCGAGTCCGATGAAGAATACCAGGGCGCCGATGCCAAAGCCTAAATCACCGATGAGGAAGCCCAGGAAGATGGCGAGTCCTACGCCTGTGAACATCTGGCGGATGCCTGCATTGTAGTCGTCGTTATTCATCGCAGCAGTATTCTCCTTCAGCAGCTGATCAGGGATGGGCTGTCCGTTCTGCATGGCCATCTGTGCCAGTTTGTACTTCTCCCTGCGATTCCTGTTCACGAAGTAGAAGATGGCGATGATGATACCTATCGGTGCGGCGAGGAACAGAATCAGGAGAACCAGCAGAACAAAGACCATGCCTGCAATGTCTTTACCATCGATGTTTTCCAAAATACCACCGGGAAAACCACTGACATGGTGGGTGGTGGTGCGGCGGCTCTGGATGTACTGGTCGTCCTCAGCATCCTCTGAATTGGCAACATTTGTCGTGTCAGAAAAGGCTTCGATTGCGTCCTGATTGTTTTTAGTAGTGTCCACCTGCTCCGTGCGGGGAGTATGGCGGTGCTTCTGTGCTGCAGCGTTAGCATTCATGCTAAGCGTGAGCACCATGGCGATTGCGATTAAACACTGTTTCATATTCTTTCTCCTTTTAACTTTTATCCATTTAACTTGTTTCTTTTGTCTATTTGACGAAACAAAATATAATTTAGTTGCAAAGATAGTAGTTTTTCCCATATTTTTTCTATCTTTGCATCGAAAATGACGAATTTACCCGAGGATTTCATCCGTGAGACGAGGCAGGTGATGGGCGAAGAGCGCCTGAACCGCTTCTTAGGGGCCTTCGATGAGGAGGCTCCCGTGAGCATTCGGGTTAATCCGAAGAAGGTTTCTTCCGCCAGAGTCTCAGGCGAAAAGGTTCCCTGGTGCGAGGAAGGCTATTACCTCGAAGGGCGTCCGCAGTTCACGTTTGATCCCCTCTTCCACGCAGGCTGTTATTATGTGCAGGAGGCATCGTCGATGTTCGTCACCCATGTACTGCGACAGTTCGTCAAGGAACCCGTGGCGATGCTCGACCTCTGTGCCGCCCCTGGGGGAAAGTCTACGGCTGCCATCAGCGTATTACCTGCAGGCAGCACACTGGTAAGTAATGAGCCCATCGCCAACCGTGCACAGATCCTGTTGGAGAACATCACGAAGTGGGGCTATCCCGACTGCAGCGTTACCAACGCCTATCCTCGCGACTTCCGAAAGGCAAAGGCGAGGTTCGACGTCATCCTCTGCGATGTGCCCTGCTCTGGCGAAGGCATGTTCCGTAAGGATCCTGCCACCATCAGCGAGTGGAGTCTGCAGAACGTGGAGAAGTGCTGGCGCCTGCAGCGCGATATCGTGGCCGATGCGTGGGAGTGTCTGAATCCGGGGGGATTGTTAATCTATAGTACGTGTACCTTTAATATAAAGGAGAACGAGGAGAACATACGGTGGATTCTGGAGACCTACGAGGCGGAATTGCTGGAGGTTCCCACCCTGCCGGAATGGCATATCACAGGTTCGCTGCTTGAGGACTTCCCGATGCCCGTCTACCGTTTCATCCCCGGCATCACCCGAGGGGAAGGACTGTTTATGGCTGTGGTGAGGAAAGAAGGAGCCAGTTCTCACGATAAGAGGAAACAACTTGCGTTACAACCGCTTACGGTCGATTTCCCCAAGGGGGAGCACATCGACCTCTCCTACCCCGAGGCTCTCAGGTATCTCCGTGGCGAGGCACTGGTATTGCCCCCCGATACGCCCCGTGGCATCGTGACCGTCACCTACAAAGGATTTGCACTGGGGCCTGCCAAGAACATCGGCAACCGCGCCAATAATCTCTACCCCAAGCCCTGGCGCATCAAGACCACGCATCTGCCAAGCGAAGCACCCAAGGTGGTTCTAAATGATGAATGATAAATGATAAATAATAATATATGAAACAATATCTTGACATTCTCAACCGCATCCTTACCGAAGGCACCGAGAAAGGTGACCGCACCGGTACAGGCACCATCAGCATCTTCGGTACCCAGAGCCGATATAACCTCGACGACGGTTTCCCCCTGCTGACCACGAAGAAACTCCACCTGAAGAGTATCATCTACGAACTGTTGTGGTTCTTGAAGGGCGACACCAACGTGAAATACCTGCAGGAGCATGGTGTCAGGATCTGGAACGAGTGGGCTGACGAGAATGGTGAACTGGGGCCCGTGTATGGACACCAGTGGCGTTCATGGCCCGATTATAACGGTGGTACCATCGACCAGATACAGTATGTGCTGGATCAGTTGAAAAACAATCCCAACTCCCGTCGTATGATTGTGTCGGCATGGAATGTGGCCGAGGTGAATAAGATGGCGCTGCCTCCGTGTCATACCATCTTCCAGTTCTATGTGGCCGACGACCGTCTCTCGCTGCAACTCTACCAGCGTTCGGCTGACACTTTCTTAGGTGTACCCTTCAACATCGCCTCTTACGCCCTGTTGCTCCAGATGATGGCACAGGTAACGGGATTCAAGGCCGGAGACTTCATCCACACCACAGGCGATACCCACCTCTATCTGAACCATATCGAACAGGCCAAGCTCCAACTGACCCGTGAGCCACGGCCATTGCCTCAGATGAAACTCAATCCCGACGTCAAGTCGCTCTTCGACTTCCAGTTCGAAGATTTTGAACTTGTTGGTTACGATCCCCATCCCCATATCAAAGCAGAAGTAAGTGTATGATTTCGATTATTGCAGCGGTGGCGAACAACCGGGCCATCGGATATAAGAACAAACTGATTTATTGGCTCCCCAACGACCTGAAGCGCTTCAAGGCACTTACCACGGGGCATACCATCATCATGGGGCGCAACACCTTCCTTTCCCTCCCGAAAGGCGCCCTGCCCAATCGCAGAAACATCGTGCTGAGCCGTAGTGCGAAGGCTTTTCCTGGTTGCGATGTGTACGCTTCCTTAGAAGAGGCTATCGCCTATTGTTCTCCTGATGAGGATATCTACATCATCGGTGGTGCCAGCGTCTACCAACAGGCTCTGGCGATGGCCGACCGTCTCTGTCTCACGGAGATTGACGATACCCCAGCAGAGGCCGACACCTTCTTCCCACCCTATAAGGACGAGTGGCAAGAAGAAAGTCGTGAAGACCATCCTATCGACGATCGTCACGACTTCCGCTATTCGTTTGTTGATTACGTCAGAAAGTAGACGTATCCCTATTAGCCAATCTTTTTGGTGAGGGTAAGCACATTGTAACCATCGGCAGTGCGCTTATAGACCATCTTGTCCATGATGGCACGGATCATGTGGATACCTAATCCGCCAACATGACGATCCTCGAGGGTTGCATACACATCGGTCTCATCCTGCTTGGTAGGGTCGAAGGGAATGCCATGGTCCTTGATCACCAGCTTCAACACACCATCTGTGACCTTAGCCGTTATTTCCATGCCCTCAGGTTTTGTGCCCTCGGGATAGGCATGGCTGATGACGTTGACGGCCCATTCCTCAACAGCCAGGTTCAGGCTCTTGAAACTCTTATCACTGAGTTCATAGCCACGACATACATCTTGCAGGAATTGTTCTAACCTGCTCGTCTCAGAAATGTCGTTCTTTAAGATGATATGTTGAACCATATTGCAAATATAAGAAAAAAGCAGGATATTAATAGGATTCTTTCTCAGAAATGACATAATTATAGTTAAAATTCAGAAATCTTCACATTTTATCAGTACCTTTGCACACCTAAATTTACTCATTTCACAAATGTACAAACCAACATTCAACATGAAGCGCCAGGTCCTGGTGTTCCGACATTTCGGAAACAAGGGCTACTCGCTTTTTGCCTGTTTGGGGCGCGAGGTGGTGTGCAGTGTGCTTTCGGTAGCCACACTGACCTATGCCTCTGCAGAGAGCGTCAGCACCCATCCTGTGGTAAGCGACTCTGCCTCGATGACAACGGCGCGCGAGATGATGCTCGAGGAGGTCAGTGTCACCGGCTCGAGGGCGCCCCTGACGAAGAGTCAGGCTGCGAGAATGGTCACTGTACTGGATCGTGCCGACATTGCGCAGGCTCCCGTACAAAGTATTAACGATTTGCTGAAATACGCCGTTGGCGTAGATGTTCGTCAGCGCGGACCCATCGGCGCTCAGACAGACATATCCATCCGTGGCGGTACGCAGGATCAGATGATTCTCTTGCTCAATGGCATCAACATCTGTGATCCGCAGACGGGCCACAACGCGATGGACCTGCCAGTAGACCTGAGCGACATCGTCAGGATAGAAGTCCTGGAAGGACCTGCAGGGCGCATCTACGGCTCTTCATCGCTCGTGGGAGCCATCAACATCGTGACGAGACCCGCCCCTGTGACAAGTGCCGATGTGACGGTGGAAGGTGGCAGTTACGGCTACGGCAAGGTGAGTGCACGTGCCAACCTGCGACAAGGATCATGGAACAACCAAGTGAGTGCGGGCTATAGTCGCAGCGATGGCTATTCACGTTCGAAGGCAGGAACGCTGAATACCGACTTCAGCGGTTCGAAAGCTTTTTACCAGGGACAATACGCTGACGATGAGTTACGCATCAGATGGCACCTCGGCATCGCTGACAAAGGTTGGGGCTCCAGCACCTTCTATGCCTCACCGAAATGGCAGGCCGACGACCAATATGAGCACACCACAAAACTCTACTCAGCCATTCAGGCAGAGACATTTATCGGAAAACTGCGCCTGATGCCCAGCATCTACTGGAACCAGAACTACGATCGCTATGAGGGGTATCGTAACCATCCCGAGAAGATGAAGTACAACTATAACCGCACGGATATCTATGGTATCAACCTGAGTAGTTATTTCGACTGGGTAGCAGGGCGTACGGCCTTCGGTGCGGAGATCAGGAACGAGGACCTCATGAGCGGCAATCTCGGTGACCCCCTTTCTGAGCCCCACCCTATCAAGGGCACCAATCGCGACTATACGTTAGGCTTAAACCGCACGAACATCAGCGGCTATTTAGAGCACAATCTGCTGTTGGAACATCTGACGGTATCTGCAGGACTCGTGGCAGTAAAGAATACATGGAGCAACATGAACATAACCGTCTATCCAGGCATCGACGTCAGCTATCGCCCTGACAGCCATTGGACGCTCCACGCTTCCTATAACACCTCACTCCGCATGCCCTCGTTCACGGAGATGTATTATAAGCTTCAGGGCTATAGTGCCGATCCCCACCTGAAGCCCGAAGAGATGCAAGCCTTCGAGGCGGGTGCCCAATATAGCCAGCGAACGCTGACGATATCAGCTACTATCTGGCACCATCGTGGACGTAACATGATTGACTGGATCATGGATACCTCATTGGGCGACGAGGCTGTATGGCAAAGCGTCAATCACACGAAAGTTAACAGCCTCGGCTTTGAGGTCAAAGCCCAACTCTCCATTTTGAATTCCCAATTCTCAACTTCCTACAGTTACATTAATCAGGACAAAGAGCAGGAACCGAATATCGTATCGCAATACGCCTTAGAATATCTGCGCCACAAGTTCGTAGCCAACGCCCTGATCCCCCTATGGAAACAACTGACCCTCGGCCTGAACTTCCGATGGCAGGACCGTGTGGGGCAATATACAGACTTCGACGGCATCGTACAGGATTATCAGCCATACGCCCTCGTCGATGCCCGTCTATCGTGGCAACAAAAGAAATGGAAGCTGTATCTTGAAGCCAACAACCTCTTCGACAAAGACTACGTAGATTTCGGGCATGTCGAGGAGCCTGGCCGATGGCTTATTGCGGGCTTGAATTTCTCCCTATAAACATAATCCCCATCCGATTGGGTGGGGATTATTTGTTATTTCTTCAACTTAAATGAATTTTCAATGGAACTGATTTCCGCCAGGAACGACTTGTCAACCTTCAGACGCTTCTCGATGGTATTACAACTGTGAATCACCGTCGAGTGGTCGCGATTGCCTATCAACATTCCGATACGTGCAGCCGATAGCTTCGTGTGCTTCTGGGCGAGATACATCGACACCTGACGCACCTGCACGTAATTACGCTTACGGCTCTTGCTGAAAGCACTCTGCTGACTGACGCCATAATGGTGGCATACCTTTTCGAGAATATCGTCGATAGTCAGCGGACGATCGTCAATCTTCACCGAACGCATGATGACGCGCTCAGCCAAATGCATGTCGATATTCGAGTTATAGACAATCGAATATGCCATCAACGAATTCACCACACCCTCCAAATCGCGCACACTGCCGTTGGCTGTCTTGGCTATGAACTCAATCACCTCTGCAGGAATCTTCAATCCGTCACGACGGCACTTGGCATTCAGGATGTCGATACACAGTTGTGTATTGGGTTTCTCCAACTCAGCAATCAATCCACAGGCAAAGCGTGTCAGCAGACGGTCCTTCATACCCTGCAGGTCCACAGGAGGACGATCACTAGCCAGGATAATCTGCTTGCCATTACGGAACAAGTGGTTGAAGATATGGAAGAACGTATCGAGCGTCTTCGGTGAGTTCATCCACTCCTGAATATCATCGACGATCAGCACGTCGATTGACTGATAGAAGTTGATGAAGTCGTTGGTTGTATTCTGACGTACAGAGTCCGTAAACTGCACCTGGAACAGACGAGCACTGACATAAAGCACACGCTTCTGAGGATAGGTTTCCTTACAGCGCACACCGATGGCATTGATCAGATGCGTCTTACCACAACCCGAAGGTCCGTAGATGAAGAAGGGATTGAACGTGGTCTTGCCCGGATGCTCGGCAATCGAGAGTCCTACCGTACGGGACAGTTTGTTGCTATCGCCCTCAATGAAGTTCTGGAAGGTCTTCTTCGGATCAAGCTGAGGATTCAATGCAGG
>Ga0310786_10008536_pt1 | contig 13129 bp, 10 predicted proteins | sample AusTroGonzalo_MG_FD_203881 | JGI IMG/M metagenome (GOLD analysis project Ga0310786, IMG submission 203881) | Bovine rumen microbial communities from tropical cattle in Woodstock, Queensland, Australia - Gonzalo_03 (v2) (version 2) | ecosystem: Host-associated > Mammals > Digestive system >... | reverse complement strand
TGCCGGCCGTGTTCAACATGGCAGTAATGGTACCGCCCGCGTTGTTCAACGTATCGGTTGCGTTGGCTTGCGTGAGCGAAGCCTGTGTAATCGTACCCGAGTTGGTTGACGCGCCGCTTAACGTTAAAGAACCCGTGCCGTCAATCGTAGCAGTATTGGTCGCGGTAGCGCTGATAGTCGCGTTATTGTGCAACGTAGCATTGTTCGTCAGCGTGGCCGCGTTAATAGCCGCATTGCTGGTCAACGTACCATTGTTCAGCACACTGGTGGTAGCGTTGATCGTTGCATCGCTGGTCAACGCACCGGTATTGGCAATGGTTACGGAATTCTGCGTGATTGCGTTAGAGTTGGTCGTGGTGCCTGTAAATGAAAAATCACCGCTACCGGTGATAGTTCCATTTGACAGGTTAGCGCCAGAATAAGTGACAGTACCGTTGTTAACGATGCTGCCTTCAATCGTGTTGCCCAAACCTAACGTATTTCCGCCAGACACATTGATCAAAGTGTCGTGAGCGGAGTTTTGCGTTAGTTTGGAGCCTGTAACGGTGGAATTACCATTAATAAACAAGGTGCCATCGGGCGAACCATTGTCTGCAGTTAATGCCGTCGTTACATTATACTCTCCCGGATAGGCTTCTATATCCGTCTTCAAGTCTGTCCAGTTGTCTACGTCAGTAGCAGCAAATACAAAACTGCTTTGCTGTGCCATAAAGGCAACAATGAGAGTAACAGAAAGTATTTTTTTGAATACTTTTGTTAATGACATTTAGCGTTTCTCCTGTATTGAATTTTTACTGATATTAAATTTTAACATTTGCGCGACCACAAACACAAGCAAAAAAAGGGCCTATTTTTGACTATTTGCCATATGTTTTTTTCTTTTTTAAAAGGTTCAAAAGAATGGGCTGAAAATAATAAAAAATAACGTGTTTTTTTCTTTTTTATGATTAAAATGCGAAAAAAGACTTGCGTTGCACTTTTAGGAACAGATATGCTATAATAATAACAGTAAGAATTGATTTTCGCCCAGTTGGCGCAGGGGTAGCGCGTTCCCTTGACATGGGAAAGGTCATAGGTTCAAATCCTATACTGGGCACCATTTATCTCCGTTTTTTAGCGGAGATTTTTTATAGCACTATGCAACTAAATGCTACTTACCATTGGCTCGTCACCGGTGGGGCCGGGTTTATCGGCTCCCATTTGGTCAAAGAACTGGTCCGCCAAGGCCAGCGTGTTACTGTGCTGGACAACCTGTCTGCCGGCTCAACGGAAAATTTAGCTTCCGTACGCGAAAAAATCCGCTTTATCCAAGCCGATATTTGCTGCTTTGACGATATAAAAAACGCCTGCCAAGGAATAGATTTTATATTGCACCACGCCGCGATTGTATCGGTGGTGCAATCGATGAGTTTTCCGCACCAAACTACCGAGGTCAATGTGGGCGGCACACTTAACGTGCTTGAAGCTGCCCGTTTAAATGGCGTCAAACGCGTGGTGTTCGCTTCCTCGTGCGCGGTGTATGGCAACCGGCCGGAACTCCCTTATAAAGAAACGACCCCCGCCGACTGCCAATCTCCCTATGCGTGGAGCAAATTTGCCGCCGCCGCCCTATGCCAGCTATACACTCAACTTTATCATTTACCAACGGTGGTCTTGCGCTATTTTAATGTATATGGCCCCGGCCAAAACGCTCAAAGTGCTTATGGCGCCGTTATTGCCAAATTTTTACAGGCGGCCCGCCAAAACCAGCCGCTCACCATCGATTGGGACGGCTTGCAAAAACGCGACTTTATCCATGTGCACGATATTGCGCAGGCCAATTTAATTGCCGCCTTATCCGCCGCACCCGGCGAAACATACAACGTGGCCGGCGGACATAGTTATAGCATTTTAGAACTGGCCGACACATTGGAACAAATTGTCGGTCATCCGCTGAAAAAAAACTTCTCCCAAAAAAGAGCTGGCGATATCCACGACTCTGCCGCCGATATATCCAAAATCACCGTGCTGGGCTTTACCCCCACCCTCTCGTTGCAAGACGGCTTGCGCCAACTGTGGGAAGAAACAAAATAATTTTGTGAATTGACCAATAAAAAAAGCCGCCTTTTACGGGCGGCTTTTGTGCTAAATTAAAAGGCTATTTTACAGCTTCTTCCATTATTTGGTAAAAATTCCAAATCGCTTTTGTCACCGCATCAGTATGTGTACAATCCGCGATGTGCAAGCGAATAAAAGATGCAATTTCCAGCTTTTCCGTGCCAATCGGCCGGTTCAAGTAGCGAAGAAGAACAGCTCTTTCCTGATAAGCTCTGCGATGTATAGCTCTGTAATCGCTCTTCTCCACCAAAGCGGCATGCACTTTGGAACTGACGGCTTTTTGGTAATCTTGATATCCGGTCACTACATTAATCAAGAAAGATTGCAATAAAAAGTTGGTTTTCGTTTCGATGATTTCTTGCGGATCTTTGGAAAGCTTGTCCCACGCATGATGTTCCAACATATTGGCGGCTTCCTCTCTAAACTTGTTGATAGCATTTAAAAAGGCCTTACTCTCGGCGGATAAATTCTTCATCACTTCTTCGTCAGATTGTTGTTCTTGCATAGCAGCCTGCATTTGAGTTTGCATATTCACCTTAAATTGGGCATGCAACATGCTCGGCAGCATCAAAACAGTCAACAACACCATTGTTAATCTTTTCATAAAAATCTCCTCATTGTTTTGCTTGTTATCTCTATTATAGGTAACTTAACGTCGCAAGACAATAGGTCATTGGTCCCATAAAACAGTAGGTCTTTGATTTACTCCTTTACCAAGTAAAAAAGCCGCCTTTTTACAGGCGGCTTTTTGTTAGAGAACAAAAGTTAAATATATTGTTCCATTTCATCTAAAAAGGCCCACAATAAGTCCGTAATTGTATGCCAATGGGTGCAATCGGTCAAATGTTGGCGCAAAAATTTGGACAAGACAAAGTTCTTTTCACCGATAGGCAAGTCCAAGTAACGCAACATAGCACCTCTTTCCATTTCAGCAATTTTCGATATATTTGTTTTATCTTTGCTATTGCTGCAAGCTTCCTCGACCGATTTATCATACGCATTCATTTCGTCCACTACATCCATTAAAGACTGCGTAATATAATTGGTTTTGTTTTTAATAAGTTCTTGCGGATCTTTGGAAGACTGAGCCCAAGGTTGTCTTTCTAACATATTTTCGGCATGTTTTCTGAATTTTTCAATTTCTTGAAAAACTTTTTTCCCTTCCGGAGTTAAATTCGTCAAAACTCGCATATCTTGCAACATGTCCGTTTCTAAGGCGGCTTGCATTTGTTTCATTTTCTCCGACACCTCTTTGGTTTTCAAGGTTTCGGCTTTCAATACCCCCGGCACAACGAGTGCGGCTAACATCAATACAACTGTCAATTTTTTCATGAATACGCTCCTTTTTTTGAGTACGGCTTCACTTACTATTTATATTCTAGCGAACTTAATGACGCAAAACAATAGGTCGTTGGGCCCATAAAAACACTGGGCCTTTTTACCCGTCTTCAAGCGGGTTTCGTCAAAACAATGCTTCGGGCGTCCTCCAAATCGTAATAGGCCAGCACCCCACGTCCGCGGGCTACTACACATGCCTGCTGAGGATTGAAAAACACGTCACACAAGCACACATGCCATGTATCCGTTTCGCGCTGATACCAAGATCCTATACATAAATAAGGTTGCGCCGCCAACACAGGGGCTTTCTCCCGCAAAAAGTCCAATAAGAGCGTTTTGCCAAGTATAGGTATTTGCACGGCCTCGTCCGGCCGCCCCACCACATAGCCGCGCCCAACAGGGAGCGCCGTATAGGGGAAAAGCGTCGCCCCGCCGTTTCGCAATGACCGCTCATATAATGCGCCTACTAGTTGCACCAGTGAAACGGGCGACATCAATTTTCCGCTAAGTAAATCGCGCACATAATGCGCTTTGGCCTCCCGCACCCGATGCAAAAACTGTATCGGAAAGCGAATCCCGTCTCCGTTAAAGTAGGGTAGGTAGCCTTGCGGTGTTTCCCAAGCGGTTTTGTGGATACTTTCGTAAAAGACGCTCCCGAAAATGAGCGCATAATCATAAGAATACGTTTGACGAGTATGAGTCAGATTTTTTTGCATAAAAAGCCTCCTATTTATCCATAGGAGGCCGAAAAAGAAAACCCATCGCAAAGATGGGTTCAAAAACGATATTCTACCCATCTTCCAAGCATTAGCACCTTACACCAAGGCAGGTTGCTGTGTAGTCAACGGGCTTGTCCCTCGTACACTCTCTATGGTAAATACAGTATAGCAATTTGCATGCCAAAAATCTAATTAAAATTCAAACAAATGTTTGAATCCTTCTCATAATTTGTTATAATAAATGAAGCGAAAATATATGCCTAACACACGTCTTAAACTGCTTAAAACAGCAGCCAAATTATTTGCTAACCGCGGATTTTCCGGCGTAGGAGTGCGCGACATCGTGCAAAAAGCCCACGTCAATATTGCCGCGGTGCATTATCATTTTGGCAATAAGCGTCAGTTATATTTAGCTACATTACATTATCTGGTAGAAGAAGGACTCCAAAAAGTGTTCCAAAACGGGAAAAGTCCTTTTTCCGTCGATTTGCAAACATTATCTTTCCAACAGGTACTTGAACGGTTGCATCTTTTGCTGGATAAACTGGTCGATTTGAACTTTGATCCGAATATCGAATTGCTCAACCAATTTATCGCACAGGCCGAAATGCAACAAGACAACGAAACCTTAAAGATTTTGCTGGAATATGCTAACCCGTTGAGCAATTTTTTGCGGTGCGTTTTAGCACGGCTGACAGGGCTGAAAGAAGAGTCCCCCCGTTTGCAAGTTTTAACCAGTGTCATCGTCGGGCAAACGCGCTTTTCCAAATTGACGCGGCTGGCTATATTGGAGCATTTCGGGCCCCAAGCGCTTGATAATTCCATCAGCCAACGTAAAGAAATTATTTGGCAAAATACATCCGTTATTTTGAAATCATATCAAGAAGGAAAAAATCACTTATGAAAAAATATACCTTACTTGCCTTGTTCTGCGCCCTTGTATGGCCGGCAGCCGCGTTAGATCCGCTGTTTGTGCACCATACACAGGCACCGCAAGGTTGTATTGATAAAAACATCACCGCAGATCCGTTAAATTTGGAAGACTTGCTCCAAATCGGTATCTGCCACAACCCGTCCTTAGCGGCACAATATATGGGAGTAAAGGCCACGGAAGCCCAACTGGGCTCTTCCCGCGCGGAATATTTACCGTCAATTACTCTAACTGGTACCGGCACAATTACCGGCAACCGGACGGAAGGTCAACATTACATTCAAAAAGAACCCTATTCCGGCAAAGCCGAAGCCGCGTGGCTCCTGTTTGACTTTGGCGGACGCGAAGCGCGTAACGGTTCGGCCCGTTCGTATGTGGAAGCCGCCGCTTCTCAATACAATGCCGCTTTACAAAACTTGGCTTTGGCTGTACAAAATGCCTATTTAAATTTATTGGCCGCCAGAGAATCTATTGTCAGCGCCAATGCCAGTTTAGATTCTTATAAACAATCCTACGAAGAAGCGGAAAAACGCTATAAACTGGGCATGGTTTCTCTTAGCGACAAATTACAGGCCCGCACCCAATACGAACAAGCTGTATTGAGCGTGGTACAAGCCGAAAATGCCGAAAAACAATATGCCGGCACCTTGGCCGCACTGCTAGACTTACCCCCCACAACACACCTGCTCTTAATGCAACCTGTTTTTGACGAAAAAGTAGGTGAAATAGAACAAGATGATGTAGCCAAACTGATAGAACAAGCCTTGCAAAACCGCCCCGAACTCTTGGCCCAAGAAAGTTTGGAAAAAGCCCAAAAGGGGGCTTTGCAATCGGCCCGTACCCGCATGCTGCCCACTATCAGTGCAATTGCCTCGGCTTCTTATAACGATAACTGGAAATACAGCTCTCCCTACGCCACGGATAATGCTGCCGGTTTGAGAGTTACTTGGCCGCTTTTCTCGGGTTTTTCCAATATGTATGCGGCACAACAAGCCCTTTACTCCTTTAAGCAGGCCCAAAAACAAACGCAAGATGTCAAACGCCAGGTAGAAAACGAAGTGTGGAGTGCGTACCATAATTTTAAAACTGCGGCACGTGCCTATGAAATCAGCCAAACCGTACTGGATAGCGCCGAAGAAAACTACCGCGTCGCTTTCCGTTACTATGAACTAGGCAAAGCGGATATTATCAATCTGCTCACCGCAGTAGCGCGTTTAGCAGACGCACGGCAGAATAAAATTACTGCCTTTTATAATTTGTTGTTAAGTAAAGCAAATCTATACAAAAGTATCGGGACAAAATAATTATGAATAAAAAACAAATGAAACGCTACATAAAATATGTGCTCGTCTTGTTGGCGGGCGGAATACTCGGGTTTGTCATCAAAGGCAAACTCGCCGGAAAAGCAGCCGGTATGCCCGGCGCTGGCATGCAACCTACTGTTATTGCCAAAACGATTACCAAACGCCCCATGGCACTGGGTAAAAATTTTATTGCCAAAGTGGAAGCCATTAACGCATCCGATGTTACCCCGCAGGTATCCGGTTACATTGATCAGGTACTCTTTCAGGACGGATCTTTTGTAAAAGAAGGTGATGTGCTTTTCATTATTGACCAGTCCCGCTATAAAGCCGCTGTTTCATCGGCTGAAGCTGCTCTGGAAAAAGCAAAAGCCAGCCTTAAACAAATCCAAAGCAACCACAACCGCGAAGCGTCTCTTTACAAAGAAAAAATGCTTTCCCAAGCCGACTTGGAACTTTCCGAAAGTAATTTGGCCACCGCCAAAGCCAACGTCAAAGCCGCCCAAGCCAGTTTAGATTTGGCTAAACTCGATTTGGAATACACCCAAGTCCGCTCTCCTATCAGTGGTTATATCGGCAAAGCCTTGATGACCAAAGGCAACTACACCAATGCCGCTGTTAGCAAACTGGCCCGCGTCATTCAAATGGACCCGGTACGCGTGGTGTTCTCCATCACCGATAAAGAACGCTTATCAGGTATGGACCGTCTGACACTACCCAATATTCACCCCAGTTTACAAATCGCCTTGCCTAACGGCGACACGCTGGAAATGCCGGACGCTTCTGTATTTTCCGATAACGAAATTAACGCGCAAACCGCCACCATGGCTGTCTACGCGCAAACGGATAACAAAGAAAATAAACTTATCCCCGGCAACTATGTAAATATTACCGTCACGCTGGATCAACTCCGCCCCACTATGCTTATTCCGCAAACGGCCGTATCGCAAGACGGAAACGGACAATATGTGATGGCAATCGGGCCGGAAAGCACCTTGCAACAAAAATATGTCTCGCTGGGCGATATGATTAACGGTCAATACATTGTCATTGCCGGTTTGGAAGACGGGGAACAAATCGTGGCCATCGGTCAGCAAAAACTGCAACCCGGCCAAAAAGTAACCCCCAGCGAAATGAACGCCCCGGCAAAACAAACCCCGACAGCCGAACAAACGGAGGCAGAGAAATAGATGTTTGCTAAATTCTTTATTAATCGCCCCCGCTTTGCGGTTGTTATCTCGCTAATTTTATGTTTGGCGGGAATCATTGCATTGCGCGCGTTACCCATCGCGCTTTATCCCGAAATTACACCCCCGGAAGTCACGGTGCGTGCCATGTATCCGGGCGCTAGCGCAGACGTAATTGCCAAAACAGTGGGTATCCCGCTGGAAGCCAGTGTCAACGGGGTGGAGGACATGTTGTACATGAACTCCGAATCTGCCGATGGCTCTTACATGCTTACCGTCACTTTCAAAACCGGCGTAGATCCGGATATTGCACAGGTAAAAGTGCAGAACCGTGTCTCGCAGGCGTCGCCGCTGTTGCCGACCGAAGTGACGCGCCAAGGCATTAACGTATTCCGACGTTCTTCCAATATTTTGGGGTTGGTGTCGTTTACATCACCGGATAAAACCCTCACCACCTTGGATATCAGCGATTATCTCAATAACAACGTGCAGAAAAACATCAGCCGTATTGACGGCGTCGGTGAAGCCCGCGTATTCGGTGCGGCCAAAAGTATGCGCGTGTGGCTCGATTCCGATAAAATGGCTGCGTTGAACATTTCTATTGCCAATGTAAAAAGCGCTATTGCCAGCCAAAACTACCAGCCGTCTTTGGGTAAAATCGGTGCCAGCCCGGCTGACGGATCTGTGTTGACGATTTATGCCTTGCAGACAGACGGCCGCTTAAATAAAGCAGACGATTTCAAAAACATCATTGTCCGCACTGACGAACAAGGCGGATTGGTGCGCTTGTCAGAAATTGCCCGCGTGGAAGAAGGCAAAGAATCGTACAGCTTCTCCGGCGGTTTTGATAATCACGATTCCGTTCCGCTGATGATCAACCTCTCGTCCGGTGCCAATGCCTTGGCAACTATCAAGGCCGTACGCGCAGAGTTAAAACGCATGGAAGCGTTCTTCCCCAAAGGATTGGCCTACGAATTTTCTGTTGATACTACCGACTTTATTAACGCGTCTGTTAAAGAAGTAATAGAAACGTTGCTGCTCACATTCATACTAGTGGTGATTGTGTGTTACGTTTTCTTGCAGGACTGGCGCGCTACGCTGGTTCCCGCGGCCACAATTCCTGTCTCGCTCTTGGGTACATTTGCGGTCATGTTGGTACTCGGTTATTCCATTAACATGTTTACGCTGTTTGCACTCGTGCTGGCTATCGGGCTAGTGGTAGACGACGCCATCTGTGTGGTGGAACGCGTCATCGTGCTGATGAACCGCGAAAAGCAACCCGCTAAACACGCCGCAGAGCAAGCCATGGAAGAATTGTCCGGCGCACTGATTGCTACGACGCTGGTGCTGTTGGCCATCTTCGTGCCGATTACTTTTATGGGTGGCATTACGGGCCGCATTTACACGCAGTTTGCCGTCACCATTTCCGTAGCTGTGTGTTTCTCTACGCTTAACGCGTTGTCGCTCTCTCCGGCCATTTGCGCCACGGTATTAAAACCGATTCCGGAGACGAAAATTTTTGCACTGCGCTGGTTTAACCTTGCTGTACAGCGCGGTGCGCGGGCGTATCGTTCAGGGGTGCGCCAACTGGCACGCAAAGCCATTATCGTGGCGTTGTTCCTCGGTTTTGTAGTGATAGACATTTTCCTTCTAAAAGTACTCCCCACTTCTTTTATCCCGGTGGAAGACCAAGGTATTGTGATGGTGGACGTACAACTCCCCGAAGGAGCTACCGCCGCACGCACACACGCTGTACTGGACCAAATTATTCCCGAAATTATGAATACTCCAGGTGTAAAACACGTTACCAATGTAGCAGGATTCAGTTTGATGGGCGGTAGCGGAGAAAACGTGGCCATTGCGTTCGTGGCATTGACTCCGTGGGACCAACGCAAAGCCCCCAACCTCAAACAAAGTTTCATTGCTAACTCGTTTAACCGGAAATTTTCTACGCTCGCGGACGCCACCGTGTTTGCATTTGAAATGCCTTCCATCCCCGGATTAGGAACTTCCGGCGGGTTGGATTTGCGCCTGCAACTGTTGAACGATTTTGACTACCAAAAACTGGCCAATATGGCCGATGCCATCGGTTTTCAAATGATGGGTGACAAAACTATCAACATCGCGCGTTCAGCTTTCCGTGCGGATACTCCAAATATTTATTTGGATGTCAACCGCGCCAAGGCCGAATCAATGAAAGTTCCCGTGTCCAGCATTTTCTCTACACTGGAAAGTTATCTCGGTTCCGCTTACGTAGGGGACGTGAACTTCGGCACGCAGGTAAACAAAGTCATCATGCAGTCGGACAGTAAATTCCGCATGACGCCCGAAAACATCAACAAGATGTACGTCACCAGCTCCACCGGTGAACTGGTTCCGCTGATGGCGTTGGTGGATTTCAAAAATATTCTCTCACCGCGTTCTATTTCACGCTACAACCAATACCCGGCGGCAACCATTTCGGCCCCTTCACTAGCCGGAAGTTCCGGAGAAGCCATGGCCGCTACCGAAAAAATACTCTCCAAACTGCCGGACGGGTTTGGATACGAATGGTCCGGTATGAGTTATCAGGAAAAACTGAATAAAGGCCAACTTAATACGCTCATCTTGCTGGCCATTATCTTTGCGTACCTGTTCCTGGTAGCCCAGTACGAAAGTTGGACAATCCCTGTGCCGGTGCTGATGTCGGTAGTAGCAGCAGTAGGTGGCGGGCTTTTCGGGCTGTGGATGACCAGTTTGTGGAGTAATATATCCATGAGTATTTATGCTCAGTTAGGGCTGGTATTGTTGGTAGGTTTAGCCGCCAAAAACGCCATTTTAATTGTGGAGTTTGCGCGCGACGAACATGCCAGCGGAGCCAGCGTTTACAGCGCCGCAATGGACGGCTTAACACAGCGCTTCCGCCCCGTACTCATGACGGCATTTACATTCATCTTGGGTATGCTCCCCATGGTAGTGGCCACCGGTGCCGGCGCCGCCAGCCGCCGCGCATTAGGCGTGCCGGTGTTTTATGGTATGCTTATCGGTACGCTGGTGGGATTAGTGCTAATTCCGCTTTTCTATATGTTGATACAAAACTATGTAGAAAAATGGACTAAACCCAAACAAGCGCCTGTCCAGGAAACACAACCTCCGACGGCAGAGTAGTCTTAAACCTTCATTAAACCCCGCGTTAAAAAACGCGGGGTTTTTATGCATGCACAAATGCTTAAAAAATGTACAATAGTAGCAAAGGGAGGGAACAATGATCCGATTTAACTGCGATTACAGCGAAGGAGCCCATCCGCGCATTTTAGAAAAATTGGTCCAAACAAATTTCGAACAGACTTCCGGTTACGGTAACGATCCATACTGCCGGCAAGCCGCCGATTTAATTAAACAACATTGCCAAACACCCCATGCCGATGTTCATTTTTTAAGCGGCGGCACGCAAACCAATTTAACCGTCTTGGCCGCCATGTTACGTCCCTATCAATGCGTAATTGCTCCCGACAGCGGGCATATCAATGTACATGAAACCGGTGCTATTGAAATGACCGGCCACCGCATTTTAACGGCTCCGAACCAAAACGGCAAAATCACTGCCGAACAAATTACCCACTTGTGTCAGGACCATTGGCAAGATGAAAACCCCGAATTTGCCCCCCAGCCAAGAGCCGTCTATCTCTCTTTTCCCACCGAACTGGGAACGCTTTACTCTAAAAAAGAAATGGCCGCTATCCGCCGTGTATGCGACGAACACAATTTGTTTTTATTTATAGACGGAGCGCGGCTTGGCTACGGCTTAACCGCACCGGAAAATGATATTTCTTTGTCCGAACTGGCAGCCTGTTGCGACGTTTTTTACATCGGCGGTACTAAGATGGGTGCTTTGTTAGGGGAAGCGGTCGTTATCGTCAACCCGGACTTGCAAAGAGATTTTCGCTATTTAATGAAGCAGCGCGGTGCCATGTTGGCAAAAGGCAGAGTGCTTGGATTACAGTTTTTGACTTTATTTGAAGATAACTTGTATTTCACTTTAGGCCACCATGCCAATAAAATGGCCGCTCTTATCCGCCAAACGTGTGAAGAAGCCGGCATTCAACTACTCAGTCACTCGCCGACTAATCAACTGTTCGTACTTATGCCCGATACTCTTTTGCAACAGCTGGAAGAAACATATTTATTTATGCATCTGGTGGATGCTTCCGCGCGCCCGGGTTACACACCGTTGCGCATCTGCACTAGTTGGGCCACCCGCGAAGAAGATGTCGCTCAGTTGTGCGCTGACATCAAACAATTAACGGCAGAATAACTATGTTACATATCGGTTGTCATTTATCCTCTTCCAAAGGGTTTGAAGCTATGGGGCAAACCGCTCTTTCCATTGAGGCGGACACGTTCCAATTTTTTACACGCAATCCCCGCGGCAGCAAAGCCAAAGATATCGATCCGCAAGATGCAGCCGCTTTGCGCGAATTATTAAAAGAACATCATTTTGCTCCGCTCATTGCTCACGCACCTTATACGCTTAACCCCGCATCGGCCGAGCCCAAGACGCGCGAATTTGCCTTGGAAACTATGCGAGATGATTTAGAACGCATGGAGTTTTTACCCGGTAATTTGTACAACTTTCACCCGGGAAGCCATGTGGGACAAGGCATTGAGAAAGGTATTGAACTGATTATTGATTTATTAAATACGATTCTTACGCCGGATTTACACACCACTATACTGCTAGAAACTATGTCCGGAAAAGGAAGCGAAATCGGTAGCACGTTTGATGAATTAAAACAAATTTTTGACGGCGTGAAATTAAACCGGCTGCTGGGAGTATGCATGGACACTTGCCACATCAATGATGCCGGTTATTCCGTCTCTCGTCTAGATGATACACTGACCGATTTTGATAAAAGTTTTGGTCTTTCTTTACTAAAAGCCGTTCATCTCAATGACAGCCTCAACCCGCAAGGAGCCCACAAAGACCGTCACGCCGTTATTGACGGCGGTACACTGGGCATTGATACGCTGGCCGGCGTTATCAATCACCCTGCACTAAAAAATTTACCTTTTTGTTTGGAAACGCCGAACGATTTGGAAGGGTACGCCAAAGAAATTAAATGGTTGCGCGGTTTGTATGTAGAGTAAAGAGGATCGGCTTTTATACACTTACCGCATATAAAAAGCCCCTGTCTTGCGACAGAGGCTTATAAAATGGTGGACCTGACAAGGATCGAACTTGCGACTCTGGCCATTTGGCGTTTGTCCGCGCCTGCCACAATTACTTTTTTCTTAAATTAAAAAGCCCCTGTCTTGCGACAGAGGCTTGTAAAATGGTGGACCTGACGCCATACACCCCTTGCGACTCTGGCCATTTGGCGTTTGTCCGCGCCTGCCACGATTACTTTTTTCTTAAATTAAAAAGCCCCTGTCTTGCGACAGAGGCTTATAAAATGGTGGACCTGACGCCATACACCCCTTGCGACTCTGGCCATTTGGCGTTTGTCCGCGCCTGCCACAATTACTTTTTTCTTAAATTAAAAAGCCCCTGTCTTGCGACAGAGGCTTGTAAAATGG
>Ga0310786_10008535_pt1 | contig 13130 bp, 10 predicted proteins | sample AusTroGonzalo_MG_FD_203881 | JGI IMG/M metagenome (GOLD analysis project Ga0310786, IMG submission 203881) | Bovine rumen microbial communities from tropical cattle in Woodstock, Queensland, Australia - Gonzalo_03 (v2) (version 2) | ecosystem: Host-associated > Mammals > Digestive system >... | reverse complement strand
CGTCGGAAAACCAATCGTATGCCCTATCCCGTTTCCATGCACCACTTTTCCCGAAAGCATATACTTATATCCCAACATCTCATTGGCGCATTCGATATCGCCACGAAGCAATGCCTTGCGGATTTTCGAGGACGAAACGGCTCCTTCTGGTGCTTCTTCCACTTGCACAAGCTTTAACCCAACCTCCCTGCCAATCGCGTCATAATCGGAAAACTCCGTCATACAGTCGTTCCCAAAGCGGTGGTCATAGCCCATCAAAAGAATTTCCACCCCGTACCGGTCATGAATGACACGCATAAACTCGGCCGCAGTCATCTGCTGAATAACCTCAAACTGAAATAGGAATATCTCATCCACACCACTCTGTTTAAGCAATTCTGCTCGTTCTTCCACAGTTGTCAATAGCGGTTTCGTATGGCCGGATAGGACCGTTTCAGGATGCTTATCCAGCGTCAATACAGCACTCTGCAAACCATTTTCCGCCGCCACCCGAAGTAATTCAGACAGCAGATATTGATGCCCCTTATGCACCCCGTCAAAAAATCCTATTGTCGCAGCATATGCCATATATATCGATTGTCCCTTCGAATTATCTTCTTTTTCTCTCTTCTGCGTTTCTATCTTCTACTTTATTATTGCGCGTCGCGCTCGCTTGCATGCGCACTCACGCACGAATTTCGTGCAAAGGTACAACTTTTTTTTGATACACACAAATATTCGCTCATAATTATTTCATTTTTTTATAATCCTCTCTTCCAACGCCATTAATCTTTCCCTAACCAAAAACGTAAGATACACGTAATATATACGATAGATATACGTTAGATACACGATAGATACACGATAGATAAAGCCGCTAACACAATGACGCAAAGTAATGACTGCTTTTAAGATAGTAAAATTTAACCTTTCTTCACCTCATTTTCCGAAATTTTATACAAAAATTGCATAAAATGCAAAAATATTTGCACACATCCGTTTTTTTTTGTACCTTTGCACGTTTTTGTGTAACAAACGTATTGTTAGTAACAACGAAACTATTTGAACAACAATGAATATATCTTACAATTGGCTAAAACGCTACATCGCACTTTCTGAAGATGCAGAAACGGTAGCAAAACACCTCACTTCCATCGGATTGGAAGTAGGTACAGTAGAAAAAGTACAATCAATCAAAGGCGGACTCGAAGGACTCGTAGTGGGCGAAGTCGTAACCTGTATTCCCCACCCTAATTCCGACCACCTGCACATTACTACAACACGTATCGCCCCTAACGAAGAACCACTTCAAATCGTTTGCGGTGCGCCTAATGTCGAAGCAGGACAAAAAGTGATTGTCGCCACGATTGGCACAGTCCTTTATTCCGGGGACGAACATTTTACCATCAAACGCGGCAAGATTCGCGGCGAAGAGTCTCTTGGCATGATTTGCGCCGAAGACGAAATCGGTGTCGGCACTTCTCACGCCGGTATTATGGTGCTGCCCGCTGATACTCCCGTCGGACTGCCCGCAAAAGAATATTTCCACCTCGAAGACGATTATATCATCGAAGTGGATATCACACCCAACCGCAACGATGGTGCTTCTCATTACGGCGTTGCACGAGACCTGTACGCTTACTACAAAGCCCACGGACAAAACGTAACTTTAACCAAACCCGATGTGCACGCATTTGCGGTGCAGAATAACGACCTGCCCATCGCTATTACCGTAGAGAACAGCGATGCTTGCCCGCGTTATTCTGGCGTAAGTATTAAAGGTGTTACCGTCAAAGAATCTCCCGACTGGCTGAAAAAATCCCTCACGGCTATTGGCTTGCGCCCCATCAATAACATCGTTGATGCCACCAACTTCGTGCTTCACGAAATGGGGCAAGCCCTACACGCTTTCGATGCAGATAAGATTGCCGGACAACACATCATCGTTAAGAATGCCACAGCAGGACAGAAATTCGTCACACTCGATGGCATCGAACGCACACTTTCAGCTGCGGATTTGATGATTTGCAACGAGAAGGAACCAATGTGTATTGCCGGTGTTTTCGGAGGACTCGACTCCGGCGTAACGGAGAACACAAAAAACGTGTTCCTCGAAAGTGCTTACTTCGATCCTGTTTCCATCCGTAAGACGGCTCGTCGCCATCAGTTATCCACAGACGCTTCATTCCGCTACGAACGTGGCTGTGACCCAAACAACACACGCTACGTCCTCAAACGCTGTGCCCTTCTCATCCAAGAACTCGCAGGGGGAGAAATCGCCATGGATATTACGGATGTCAAAAACGGAGACTTCGCGCCATGGCAAGTAGAATTCAATCTCGACCGTGCGTATCGTCTCATCGGTAAAGAGATTGCCAAAGACACCTTAGATACTATTCTTCGTGCATTAGAGATTAATATTATTTCCAAGTCCGGAGATATTTGGCAACTGGCTGTTCCTCGCTATCGCACAGATGTTCAGCGCGAATGTGATGTCATAGAAGACATTCTTCGTATCTATGGCTACGACAATGTCGAATTCCCAGAGAAACTGAATACCAGTCTCTCCTATAATCCCAAACCCAATCCGGAAGCTTTGCAGAAACGCATCTCAGAACAACTCTCCGCACAAGGTTTCAACGAGATTCTCAATAACAGTCTCACCAAAGTGGCATACTACCAAAACGGCACGTGGATGGATTCATGCGTGAAAATCATGAATCCGCTCTCGCAAGACCTTGGCGTAATGCGGCAAACACTCCTCTTCGGCGGTCTGGAATCAATTCAGCGTAATGCAAACCGTAAAAATGCAGATCTCAAATTCTATGAATTTGGTAATTGCTACCACTACGATAAATCCAAAGAAATCGCCGAACCCATAGATGCTTATTATGAAGAACCGCATCTCGGATTGTGGCTCACTGGTAATAAAACCTTGCAGAGTTGGGTAATGAAAGACGAAAAAACCACCTTCTACCAACTGCATGCTTATGTAAACAATGTGCTTCGCCGTCTCGGTGTCAACCTTGACAAACTAACACTCGAACCCGCAATAGATCCTTCTAAAGAATGCTGCTGTGGTATTGCTCAATGTTTCTCGGACGGCTTGGTTATCAAAGCGCAAAACGGTAAGTATCTGGGATATATGGCAATTGTCGCCAAACCCTTGCTCGAGCAATTTGACATCGACAATCCTGTCTATTATGCCGACCTCTATTGGCGTGAATTACTCAAGCAAAACAAACAATACAGGCCCGTTATCAACGACCTGCCCAAGTTCCCGGAAGTGAAACGCGACTTTGCTTTGCTTGTGGACAAGAATACACAATTCGCAGATCTTGCACGTGCTGCGTTCGAAACAGGAGGCAAACTGCTGAAGAATGTCTATCTGTTTGATGTTTATGAGGGTAAAAACCTCGAAGCTGGCAAGAAATCATACGCGCTCTCATTCATTCTCCAAGATGCTGAGAACACGCTCAAAGACAAACAAATAGAGAACATAATGGGTCGGCTCCAAAAGACCTTTGAGGAGAAATTCAATGCCAAACTACGTTGACGAAATATTACGCCGCCGCACGTTTGCGATAATATCGCACCCCGATGCCGGTAAAACAACGCTTACCGAAAAACTCCTCCTTTACGGAGGAGCCATCCATGTGGCTGGAGCTGTCAAATCCAACAAGATTCGCAAGACGGCCACTTCCGACTGGATGGAAATCGAGAAACAGCGCGGTATATCCGTTGCCACTTCCGTAATGGGATTTGATTATGGAGGCTACCACATCAACATTCTCGACACACCGGGACACCAAGACTTTGCAGAAGATACGTTCCGCACCTTGACAGCCGTGGATAGCGTGATTATCGTTATCGACTCCGCTAAAGGTGTAGAGACCCAGACACGCCGTCTTATGGAGGTTTGCCGCATGAGAAAAACGCCCGTTATGGTCTTCATGAATAAAATGGACCGCGAAGGAAAAGACCCGTTTGATTTGATGGACGACGTAGAATCCGAACTTGGTATTACCGTAACGCCCATCACATGGGCAAACGGACAAGGTCTGAAGTTCGAGTCCGTCTTCAAATTAAGCGACCGACCGGTTAAACTAAGCGAAAAACTCGAGGCGGACATGGAGTTGATAGACGGCGTTTATCCCCTCTTTGACCGCGAAAAGTACCTTGCCGGCGATCTGGCGCCTGTCTTCTACGGCTCCGCTTACAAGACAATCGGTGTACAGGAACTCTTGGAGTTCTTCGTTGCAAATGCCCCCTCTCCACGCCCTGTAGAAGCACTTGAACGGCGCGTTGACCCAATGGAAGATTCCTTTACAGGTTTCTGCTTTAAGATTCACGCAAACATGGATCCTAACCACCGTAGCTGTATTGCCTTCTTCAAGATTTGCTCCGGACGCTTCGAACGCAACGTATATTACAAGCACGTGCGCGAAGACCGGCAAATGCGTTTCTCTGCCCCTACTTGTTTCATGGCACAGAAGAAAGAAACCGTGGACGAAGCCTTTGCAGGTGACATTGTCGGCTTACCCGATACCGGTAACTTCAAAATCGGAGACACACTAACCGCAGGAGAAAACCTGCACTTCAAAGGACTGCCCTCCTTCTCGCCTGAAATGTTCAAATACATTGAGAACGCCGACCCGATGAAGCAGAAACAGCTTGACAAGGGTGTTCGCCAACTGATGGACGAAGGCGTCGCTCAATTGTTTATCAGCCAGCTTAATGGCCGCAAGATTATCGGTACAGTCGGACAACTCCAGTTTGAAGTCATACAATATCGTCTTGAGCACGAATACAACGCCAAGTGCCGCTGGGAAAATATGTCTATGTTCAAAGCCTGCTGGATTGAGTCGGATGATGTTGAAGAACTCAAAACATTCAAAGCCCGCAAAGCACAATATATGGCGTTTGACAAAGAGGGTCGCGATGTCTTTATGGCTGATAGTGCCTACATCCTCAACATGGCACAAAATGACTACAAACATATAAAGTTCCACTTTACAAGTGAGTTTTAACGATTAAATTTAACAATTAAAATATTAATGCTTATGAAAAACAAATCTCTTCAGATTCGCCTCATTGTCATGAACTTCCTCGAGTTCGCCGTCTGGGGCTCGTATCTTATTTGTATGGGGCGCTATCTTGCCGAACACGGCATGGGTACGCACATTGGTATCTTCTATTCGATTCAAGGTATTGTTTCTATCTTTATGCCGGCTTTGATGGGTATCATCGCTGACCGTTGGATTCCCGCACAAAAATGCTTGAGTCTTTGCCATTTGTTGGCAGGTCTGTTTATGGGAGCTGCAGGTATCTATGGCTTAGGAGCTGGTGAAGCTGTACAATTTGGACCGTTATTCACGCTATATGCATTCTCGGTAGCTTTCTATATGCCTACAATTGCACTCACAAACTCTGTGGCTTTCAATGCTCTCGTAAAAGCAGGCATGGACACGGTAAAAGACTTCCCGCCGATTCGTGTGTTTGGTACCGTAGGTTTTATCGCTATGGAATGGTGTGTGGACTTGCTTGGATTCCAGAATACAGCTCATCAATTCGTAGTTAGTGGCGCATTGAGTTTGTTACTCGCGGCTTACGCGCTGACCCTGCCGAATTGCGAAATCAAGAAAGTGGAAGGCAAAGTGGATTTGGTGGACGCGCTTGGATTGCGCGCATTTGCGCTTTTCAAACAGAAAAAGATGGCGTTGTTCTTCATCTTCTGTATGTTCCTCGGTGTCAGTCTTCAGATTACCAACGGCTTCGCTACTCCGTTCCTCGGCAGCTTTGCCGCTGCTCCTGAGTTTGCAGAAGCTTTTGCTGTTAAACATAGTACAATGCTTGTTTCCATCAGCCAAATATGCGAGGCTGTATGTATCTTGCTAATACCGTTCTTCCTCAAACGATTCGGTATCAAGAATGTAATGCTGCTGGCAATGTTTGCTTGGGTGCTTCGTTTCGCATTCTTTGGTGCTGGAAATCCGGGTATGCCGGGTGTACTCTTGTTTGTCCTCAGTTGCGTTGTTTACGGATTTGCATTTGACTTCTTCAATATCTCCGGTGCCCTTTATGTGGATCAAGAGACAGACGAATCAATGCGCTCCAGTGCTCAAGGCTTGTTCATGGTAATGACAAATGGTATCGGTGCTACTATCGGAACCTTGGCTGCACAAGCTGTTGTAAACCACAATGTATATTCCTTGGATCAAGCCGCCGAGTTCTCTCAAGTATGGAGCGGCTGGCAGACTTCGTGGTACACATTTGCCGCTTACGCACTCGTCGTGGCTATTGCTTTCTGGATTTTCTTCCCGAAAACGCCCGTAAACAAGAATATTGAAGTAAAGCATTAAATCATACATGTTCCGTAAGGAACTCACATACTATTTCTCTACACCGATTGCGTATATAGTCATTGGCTTATACCTTTTGGCTGTCAGTCTTTTCCTTTGGGTAATCCCAGGTCAGTGGAATATCATTGACTCGGGATACGCCCAAACGGACGGACTATTCTTGCTCAGTCCGTGGCTTATGATGCTACTATGCCCCGCCCTGACAATGCGTCTCTTCTCTGAAGAACGGCAAAGTGGCACATGGGATATTCTGCTCGTTCAGCGCATTTCCATGACGCGCATTGTGCTGGGCAAGTTCTTTGCAGCTTGGACCTTGATGCTAATCGCCTTACTGCCGAACATTGTTCATTACTTTGTAGTTTACGCAATTGCTGAACCGGTCGGTAATATTGACGGCGGACAGTTTGCCGGCTCGTTTATCGGGCTTATTCTGCTGAGCGGCACATTCCTTGGTATTGCCACCTTAGCAGGCTGTTGGACGAAGAGCCAAATTGTTGCTTTTGTACTGGCCACATTAGCTTGTTTTGTCTTGTACTGGACAGTCTTACAGCATTTCTACGAGGCCGTTTCCCGCGGCGTCATAGACTTGCGCGATGTACTTGTTTTTGTAGTAGTCTGTCTGCTTTGTCTTGGTTGCACTGTTTTTATTCTCAACAAGATTTCCCGAAAATGACGAAAATAGGCTTACTCTCCGATACGCACAGTTATCTCGACAAGCGTGTTTTTGAATATTTCAAGGATGTTGACGAAATCTGGCACGCAGGAGATATCGGGTCATTTGAGGTGTTACAGAAACTGCGCGAGTTCAAACCTACCCGAGCTGTTTTTGGCAATATGGACGGAGGAGATGTTCGCTATAGTCTCAGCGAGTTTTATCGTTTTCGTGTTGAAGATGTTAATGTTCTAATGACGCACATTGGAGGTTATCCGGGACATTACAATCCGTGGCTTCTGCCATTGTTCCAGAAAGAGACTCCACAATTATTTGTTTGCGGGCATAGTCACATCCTCAAAGTGCAGTATGATTCAACATGGAAAATGCTGACTATGAACCCTGGAGCTGCAGGTTTGGAAGGTTGGCAAAAAGTGCAGACTTTGTTACGTTTTGTCATCGATGGCACCCAAATTAAGGACTTGGAAGTGGTCGAATTGGGCAAAAAACATTAAAAAATGCAAAAAAATGCACTTTTTTCACGAAACATGTTTTATAACATACGAAAAAATTTGGTAGGGTCAAAAATTTGCAGTACCTTTGCACCCGAAATCAAGACAACACAATCTTTTTTGTACCTTAAAAATTTAACAGACTAATACCATGGAAAAAAGACGCTGAGACAGCGTCTTTTTCTTTTCTGTATTTTCCTAACCTCAAGATAGGGTCATGGTTGCCTCAGCATAAAAGAAAACGGCACCCGAAAGTGCCGTTCCTGTAATAATCTTCACTTCAAAATTACTCCTGATTGAGAGTAACACGCTTGAAGTCGATGATGTTGACGTTCTTCTTTTTGAGCACGTCCTTAACGAGTTCTTTCGAATCGGAAAGGATATACTGTTGCTCCATCAGAGTGGACTCCTTCAAGAACTTCTGCAGACGACCTTGTGCAATCATCTCCACTTTCTTCATGTTCAGTTGAGCCTCAGCCTCAGCAGGAACATTAGCACGGATGTTACGTGCCAATTCTGCCTGTTCCTCGGTCAACCAACCCTTAGCAGTGTTCGATGCAATATGGTCATCGCTGTCAGCATGAGCAGGATTGATACCGGCTTTGCGCAGTGCGTTCTCAACAGCCTTGTTGATTTCGTCTTGTTTGGTCTTGTCAATAGCCACTGCAAGTTCGCGGTCTTTCACTTCTTGAGGCACATGATCAGCGTCAAGCGCTACAGGAGACATAGAAGCCACCTGCATGTTCATGCCGTGAACTGTCTCATGGTCAGCGTCTGCACTATCAGCAGCCACAAGAGAGGAGAGCTTGTTTCCAAGGTGGTTGTAAGCGTCAACCTTCGGAGCAGTAATGAAAGCGTAATCGCTCAACTCCATCTTCTCACCCGTTACACCACTACGCTCGGTAACGATTTCTGCAGCGGTGAAGTTACCAATCTTCAGGTTCTTGAGTTCCTCAAGATTAGCGGGCTTGTTGGACATTGCAGCATCCAAAAGGAGCTTAACCATACCTACGAAGTCTTCGTTCTTAGCCACGAAGTCAGTTTCGCACTTCACGCCCACGATAGCACCAAAGCCGTTCTCTGCCTTTGCGAGTACGCAACCTTCAGATGCCTCACGGTCACTACGTTTTGCAGCGATAGCCTGACCACGTTTGCGGAGGAGGTCCTTGGCTACCTCAAAGTCACCATTAGCCTCTTCCAAAGCCTTCTTAACGTCCATCATTCCTGCGCCGGTCATGTCGCGCAGTTTCTTAATATCAGCAAGTGTTACAGCCATGATTATTTTCTCATTTAATCATTTACAATTTTATCATTTACTCTGCGGCGGGAGCTTCCTCTGCGGGAGCAGCTTCTGCTTTTACTTCAGCAACCTTCTCAGCCTCTGCCTTCGGAGCAGCTTTGCGAACGCGAGCGCGACGCTCCTTTACTGCGGGAGCAGCTGCAGCTTCGCCTTCAGCAGCCGTTTCTTCAGCCTGTTGTGCAGCAGCCTCTTCGTCGGCCTTCTCTACCTTGCGCTCCTCAAGACCTTCCTTGATAGCGTCGCAGATAGCGGTCAAAATAACTTCAATAGACTTTGTTGCATCATCGTTTGCAGGGATAACGAAGTCAACATTGTTAGGATCAGAGTTCGTATCAACGATACCGAATACGGGGATACCCAGACGGTTAGCCTCTGCTACAGCAATGTGCTCTTTCATTACATCGACTACAAATACAGCGCTCGGCAGACGGGTGAGGTCAACGATAGAACCAAGGTTCTTCTCGAGTTTCTCACGCTGACGGGTGATTTGCAGTTTCTCGCGTTTGGAGATATTATCGAACGTGCCATCAGTCATCATCTTGTCGATGTTCGACATTTTCTTCACAGCCTTACGGATAGTGGGGAAGTTGGTAAGCATACCACCAGCCCAACGCTCGGTAATGTACGGCATACCGATTTCCTGTGCCTTTGCAGCCACAACTTCCTGTGCCTGTTTCTTGGTACCAACGAGCAGCACCTTACGGCCGGATTTAGCGATGTTCTTGAGAGCCTCTGCTGCCTCGTCAATCTTAATGGCAGTCTTGTTGAGGTCAATAATGTGGATACCGTTGCGCTCCATAAAGATATAAGGAGCCATTGCGGGATTCCATTTACGTTTGAGGTGGCCAAAGTGACAGCCAGCCTCGAGGAGTTGATCAAAATTTGTTCTCATTTGATTTGATTTGTTTGAATTATTCTTTCAATAATTATTCCGTGCCCCTATGCCGCAGAGAGTCGCGGCAGAAAGGATTCAGAGGTTGTTAGTAGAAAGACCGTTCGTTTCACTCTCTCAAAGTCGAAAGACAAAAGCCTCTTTGGGCGAAGCGTTCTTTGTTCTTTGAGCGGAGCGTTCTTTAGTCTGCCATTAACGTTTACTGAATTGGAAGTGTTTACGTGCTTTGGGTTGACCGGGTTTCTTACGCTCTACCTCACGTGCGTCACGTGTCAGGAAGCCTTCAGCCTTGAGCGCAGCCTTGTCCTCGGCGTTAATCTTTACGAGAGCGCGAGCGATGGCGAGACGCAGAGCCTCAGCCTGTCCTTTATAACCGCCACCGTCAAGGTTAACTTTGATATCATATTTCTCTTCAACACCTAATTTAGCAAGGGGTTGCTTAACGATGAATTGAAGAATCGAGCTCGGGAAATAAACATCCAACGGACGATTGTTGATGGTAATGTTACCAGCACCTTCACTAACGTAAATGCGTGCTACAGCAGCTTTACGACGACCTAATGCATTAATAGTTTCCATACTTCTTCAATTATTTAAGGGTGTTGATATCAATTTGTTTGGGAGTTTGTGCCTGCATATTATGCTCTGCACCTGCGAAAATCTTGAGGTTGTTGATGAGCTTGTTACCCAGACGAGTCTTGGGCAGCATACCTTTAACGACCTTGCGGATAAGACGGTCTGCACCTTTATCCATCAAATCTTGAGGAGTGTACTCGCGCTGGCCACCCGGGAAACCGGTGTAGCGTACATAAACACGGTCGTTCCACTTGTTGCCGGTGAGTTGCACCTTGTCAGCATTGATGATGATTACATTGTCACCACAATCCACATTCGGAGTGAAATTGGGTTTGTACTTGCCGCGGAGGAGCTTCGCCACCTTCGTGCACATACGGCCTAAGATTTGGCCTTCAGCGTCAACAACTACCCATTCCTTTTGTACGGTAGCCTTGTTTGCAGACGCAGTCTTGTAAGATAAATAATCCATTAATTTGTTGTTTTTGACCAAACCGACAGACATCTTTACGATTTACGGAACGTCTTGTCTTTATTCCGTCAGCGAAGCGGTCTGTACTCTGTCAGTCCGCAGGACGGTCTCAATTGTGCCAACAATCGTTGGTTTTTACCGAAAATCCACTGCCCAGTTTGGCGAGTTAATACTATTGTTTTTGTTCACTTTCGGGAGTTTTCCCGATTACATCTTCGGGGCGAACCCGAAAAAAGCGCGCAAAATTACTGCTTTTTTTTCATATACACAAATAATTTTGCATTTTTTGTAAAAAAATATCATTTTTGCATCATGAGAAATACGATTTGCTTTTTCACTGCTATAAAATGACACCAATTTATCTATTTCAGTTTCCAATTCTGCCAGCTGTCTGCCACAGCAGAAGAAGGCGTTACTGATGGCGTCTGAGGCTTATTGGTGACAGCAGACTTTTTGCCGACCTCTCGAATAACATAAGAAGAAAGATCGCGTAAGGTTACATCACCATTTGTTTCCTGCAATTTCTTGAGCAAGTAGTACGTAAACATTCCATGACATTCTTCCGTGTAGGGTAAGGCTGTCTCATCACCTTGTGCGGCTGAAAACACTACCATATTCCCTTTCGGAGACCCTGGGCGACTCTTTAGCGCAACACCACGTTCGGAAGCAAGCATTTTGCCATCACGGTTAGCGCCGGAGAAACATGCGTCTAATAGTACTGTTACAGACTTCGCTGGCATAGCACCGAGTTTGTCGTATAATTCATCTAACTTATATCCGGTAGTTACATAACGACCGTCACCATCTACAGGCAACAAATATGCAGACTTATCCGATGCATCGGGAATACCATGTCCTGCGTAATAGAATATCACGGATGCCTCCCCTTCATATTTCTCGCACACATTCTTCAACCACGCCACAGCTAAACGCAAATCATTATAGGTCGCATTTTCATGAACTTTGATATTCGCTGACGGTACTCCAAGAGTGCGTTGACAGTACTTTGCCAAAATACGTCCGTCATTTATGGCAAATGGAACCGAGGCAACTGATTTATAGTTTTCATTTGCGATAATGACAACAAAGGTGTTAGAGTTAGACGTTCCTATACTTGGAATATTAAGGTCAATATCGGATTTGCCAAGTTGTAAAGTCTTCTGAGTAATAGTTTGTTGTCCTTTCTGGGGAGATTCCCCTGCTGCTATCTCAATTGGATTGAATTTATAATCGACTTCAGCTTGTTCATATTTAAGTGAAGCTTGGTTTGAATAAATGTAATGCTTGTTCTGTTCCGGGAACGCAATATCTAAAGATGCTAAAGCAATAACATCATTCTCAATAAAATACTTCGGGGTAAATTGCGCAGAGGACCAATTTTGCTTGAAAGCGCGTCCCTCATTTATGGGTACTGAAACTAATAAGTTCCCAAATATGTCATCTGTCAACAAAAACACTTCATTTTCTGCGTCGTATTGTCCAAGCGTTATATTTAGTTTGAGTATAGACGAGTATTTTTTAAGATACTCTGTTTCGCATTGTCGTGTTAACTCTTTTATTTTTGCATCGCGTGTAGTTTCATTGACTCTATTTTGCCAATCAGCGATTTTCTCAAATTCATCTTTAATTTGCCATTCATTTATGGCTTTTTCAACAATAGGCTTAGCATAATCACTAAAATAGACAATTTCTGATTTATTTAGTTGTTTTGCTAGTTGTAAAGCTACATTTGCGTTACGAGGATACACCTTGCGGATATTATCCATTGAAAGTGTATATACTTGTGAATCATCATAAGATAGCATATATGAAACTTCCGTTTCTGTTTGCTTAACAATATAACATTGTATTTGTTGACCTTCTTTGGTGATAATAACATCAATATCATACGCTTTCACGTTAAAAACGCAAAGAACGAATAGAAAAAATGCAAAAACTCTTTTCATATTTTCCAATTATTACTATTATTTCAATATCTCACTGCTTTTTACGCTGTCGGTGGCAGCGGCTCGCGATTTTACCTCTGCGGGCAAGATTATGCTTGAGCAATAATTGCTTATAAATTCAAATCAATACCTTTCTATCTTGTTCTACATTATGGTAAAATGGAGTAAAACTATTTTGTTCCCAAACACGTTTTCATTTCACGCCGCAAAGGTACTACTTTTTTTGCATATATGCAAATAAAAGTGCGAATTTACGGGATTTTAATATACTTTGAAGATGTTTGAGGAGTACCATCAGCCTAACGGTAAGTAAGAGGTAGATAAGCTATGTTAGGACTACGTAGGGACTATGTTAGGACTATGTTAGGACTATGTTAGGACTACGTAGGGACTATGTTAGGACTATGTTAGGACTATGTTAGGACTTTGGCTATGTAAATCA
>Ga0310786_10008534_pt1 | contig 13131 bp, 18 predicted proteins | sample AusTroGonzalo_MG_FD_203881 | JGI IMG/M metagenome (GOLD analysis project Ga0310786, IMG submission 203881) | Bovine rumen microbial communities from tropical cattle in Woodstock, Queensland, Australia - Gonzalo_03 (v2) (version 2) | ecosystem: Host-associated > Mammals > Digestive system >... | reverse complement strand
TTGTGTCCTGACAATGATATTCAGAACATTAGCCTCATATTTGAGGCAAAAGATACAGACAAGATGATTGACACCTTGGCTGCATTAGCAGAGACCATGTCAGAAGGCTATGAAAAACAGCAAAAGTATATCAATCCATCTTATAAACCACAGCCTCTCACACAGGAGGAAGTGCTGAGTCTTACTATCAATGAGCTGTCTGACCTTCAGAATGAGCTCATGAATGAGATTGGAGCAGGAATGGCAACTGATGTAGATGCTGAGCCTGAGAAAACCAAGCTAAAAAAAACAGACGAAGCGACAGAATAAAACTTGATTGTACCTGGATGATTTTTTACGGACATATTCTCAACATCCCAAGAGAAGAGGTCTTGGTCACAAGGTACGGTGAGATGCTGGATATGATTACCTGTTATTCCATTCATAAAGGAATAGCTAGACCAAAGAAAAAGAAATTCACATTTGCTGAAGCTATGGAATTGAGGTGAACAGATGGCAGTTAATATTGGACCTCGAATAGGTATTGAAGGCGAGACTGAATATAGAAAACAAATAAATCAGATCATTAACTCATCTAAGACTCTGGCTACGCAAATGAAGGCCTTGACCACTTCTTTTGATAGCAACAAAAAGAGTCTTGCTGAGAATGCTAAACAGCACAAGCTCCTCCAGGAACAGATTAAGAATGGAGAGCAGAAGTTATCAGCACTCAACTCCATGTTGGAGAAATCCAAGGCAAAGTTTGGAGAGAATGCTACACAGACTCAGAAATGGCAACAGGCTGTAAATAGTGCTCAGGCTGAACTCAATACGTTAAAGAATCAGCTTAACAGCCTTCCAAGCTCTCTTGATATGGTTGCTTCTAAGTTTGAGGCAATGGGCCAGAAGCTGGAGAGTATTGGAAGCCATATTACAAGTCTTGGAACTAAGCTAACAGCCAGCGTGACAGCTCCGATTGTAGGCGCTGCTACTAAAGCAGTAACAAGCTTTGCAGAAGTAGACAAGGTAATGCAGCTCACAAATGCTACCATGGGCAATACAGCTGATGAAGCCAAGGCTTTGAATGATGCTATGGAAAGCGCTGCAGCTAATTCTACATTTGGGATGTCAGATGCAGCTACTGCAACACTTAACTTTGCCAGAGCTGGTCTTACAGCTACAGAAGCAGCTAACGCTCTTGCTCCAGCTATGAACTTAGCAGCTGGCGAAGGTGGTGAGCTTGAAACTGTATCAGCTGGACTAGTTGCTACAATAAACGGCTTTGGAGATAGTTTTGAGAATACTGGACGTTATGCTGATGTTTTTGCAAATGCTTGTAACAACTCAGCTCTTGATGTTAATGCGCTATCAGAATCACTATCTGTAGCAGCTCCTATATTCAGCGCTGCAGGTTACGAGATTGAAGATGCAACACTTTATCTTGGAACAATGGCAAACGCTGGTATTGATGCTAATACAGCAGCAAACTCTTTGAAAACTGGTCTTGCAAGGCTTGTTAGTCCAGCCAAGGAAGGCTCTGAGATGCTTTCAAAACTTGGCTTGAGCGTTACAAATGCTGATGGTTCCATGAAGGACGCTGTTACAATCCAAAAAGAGCTGCATGATTCATTTGCAAGCTTGTCAGAGTCAGAACAGATTGCAGCTGCTAGTGCTATCTTTGGCAAAAACCAGATGTCTAACTGGCTGGCACTTGTAAACACAGCTCCTGAAGATGTAAACAAGCTCAATGAAGCCCTCCAAAAAGAAGGAACTACCTCTCAGATGGCTGAAGCTATGATGGGAGGATTTGGAGGATCTATTGAAAAGCTTAAATCTTCCTTGGATGTCCTTATGACAAGTCTTGGCTCAATAATAGCTGATTACCTTACACCTGTTATTGCAAAGGTCCAAGAGTGGCTTGATAAATTCAACGCTATGTCGGACTCCGAAAAAGACCAGGTTGTTAGGATAGCAGCCATTGCTGCAGCCGTAGGTCCTTTGCTTATGGGCCTTGGAAAAGTGATAAGCATTGTTGGAAAAGTAATGCAATTTGCTCCACAGCTTGCTACTGCTCTTCAGGGAGTTAGCGGAGTGTTTGGTGGAGTTGGTGCTTCAGCCGGAGCTGCTCTTGCTCCTGTAGCTGCTGTTGCAGCTGCTATTGGAGTTTTGGTTGCAGCATTCATGAATCTTTGGAATAACAATGAACAGTTTAAGACCAACATGACAGGCACTTGGGAATCAATCAAGGAATCGTTCTCCGGTTTCATTTCTCAGATCCAGGAGAGACTTCCTAAGATCCAAGAAGCATTTAGTAATGTTGTCGAAGCAATCAAACCTATCTGGGATGGCTTCTGCGCACTTCTTGCTCCTATATTTGAGGGAGCTTTCCAGAATATTGCTTTGGTTCTTCAGACAATGTTTAATTTCATCATCAGCATTATTGACATGCTTACTGGAATCCTCACAGGAGATAAAGAGTTATTCCTTCAGGGCCTTAATGAGTTCCTGACAACGATACAGACATTCATAACAACTTATCTCACTCTGCTCTGGACAACGATTGTGAATATAATCAATGTTATCCTGGGTTTCTTTGGGACATCTCTTACTCAGCTGAAAACCGTTATAATAACGGCTTTCACAACTATAGTGACTTCAATCACGAATAAGATGATCGAGTTCAAGGACATGGTAATTGAGAAATTCACTGAGGTTTGTGATTTTGTTAAGAGCCTTCCAGAGCAGTTCAAACAGTGGGGCGAAGATATGATTAACAACCTCATTGAAGGAATCAAGTCAAAGATAGCTGCTGTTGGAGAAGCTGTTTCAAGTGTTGCTGAGACAATCAAGAGCTTTTTCCACTTCTCAGAGCCGGACAAAGGACCTCTTTCAGATTTCAATTCCTGGATGCCTGACATGATGAAACAGATGGCAGACCAGATTGAAAAAGGGCGCTATCAGGTACAGATGGCTGCTGGACATGTTGCTTCTGATTTGGCGGCTCCAATAATGGGATCCAAGACAGTTACTTTGAATAATTCCTTTACATTTAACGGAGGATATACAGAGGCCAATGGTCGAGAGGTTGCTAGACAAATCAATAGACAGCTTGGAGCTCTGTACATTTAAGGAGGACACATGAGAGAGTTTTATTTGGTTAATGGGAATGGAGTAAAATTTGACCTTATGTCCTCCAAGGGCTTTTTTCACGCTCCTGATGGACTAGGCTTACATAATACACAAACATTTCTAAGAACTGGCAACTTTTATAAAAACGTTGAGTCATACGAAGCACAAAAGTCAGTAACAGGGGAGATGGTCTTTAAATGTTATGAAGATTACAAAGCCTTTGCTGACTTTATTGCTATAGGTCCACTAAAGCTTGTCTACAAGCCAATAGATACTGAATACACGCTAGACTGTTCTATTGCTTCACTTGGAAAATCAGAGATAAGTCATGACAATAACAGACTGGTTTGCCCTATCACATTTGCTGGAGAGTCTAAGTGGTACATCCTTAGAGAGGCAATAATTGCACATCCGTATGGCTCAGATGCAAAGAAATATTCATACGATTACGATTACAGATACTACAGTGGCAGGTCAGGCATTGTTGAGGGCATAAATAACAGTCCTTATGAATCACCATGTATTCTGTATCTCCAAGGTTATCTTTTGAATCCAGCATGGACTCTTACAGTAAACAATGAGCAGATTGCTTCTGGTCAGGTTATGGGTGAGATTTTTGATGGAAATCAGCTGATTGTTAATTCCAGGGATGACAACTTGGAGATTGCTGAGTACACAGATCAGAAGGTGTTCCTCAGAAATATGTATCAGAATGCAGTCTTTGAGAAGCAGAATTTCATATATGTTCCAAGTGGAAGCTTCAGGATAACTATTACAGATGATTCCCTGAGCCCTGTTACAGCATACCTACAGATGGTGGAAGAGTATGACACGGTATAGAGTAGAAGTTTATGATCCTGATTTCAATTTCATATCTTTTGGTGGAATATCTTCCAAGGACATAAAGATTGATTACCTTACAGAAGAGAACAGCACTATTGAGGTCACAGATGTTATTGCAGCTCATGTGAATGATATCTTAGCACTCAAACAGGATGGAAAGCTCTTCATGTATGGAATTGTCTCCAATGTTGAATACTCTGTTGGAAGGACCAATATCACATTTATTCATTTCATGTCATTCCTGAATGTGGACATCATGGAAAACGTTGAAATCTTCCAAACAAAGTCAGCTGAGGAGTGGCTTCATGACAAACTCTTGGAGCTTTACGCTGGAAGTGATACTTTCCAAAACATCCATGGTTTCAGCTGTGAGTATAATTCCACCACAATGATTGATTATGAATCCACTGCGGAGCCTGGCACGATGGAAAACATAAACCTGTTTACATTTGTTCAGATGCTCCTCCAGAAATATGAGATCATCATTGCCTGGAGAATTGATTTTGTCACAAAGACAGTCAAAGTCATCATAGACAAGATTGATACTGATAGTGTTTGGACATTAAAGCTTGGAATTGCTGATGCTCCTGAGTACAGCATTGATATTCATACGATCGAGGGAGCTTACAACAAGATTAAATATTACAACCAGGATGATCTGACACAAACAATTACTTATTATCTTCATTCTGATGGAACTATTGATACAGATGATTCCACAGACAGACTGGAGCCAGTCAATTACACAGAGAAAACAGCTGCTCCTGATGAGACAGAGGGTGAAGAGAAAACATTTGAAGAGGTTGCTTTGCTGGATGCTCAGGCCTCAATGCTGAACACAGATTTTAATCATGAAATCATTGTGACGTTTAATGCAGATTCCAAGTTAGTATCTGTTGGAGGCCTTGGTCAATTATATAGGCTGATAACTCCAGAGGGAGTTGCTTATAATACAGTCCTGACTGGTTATGAGTCAGTTAATGTCAACTACTTGAAACTAATCTTTGGACTTGTGAGAACAGACCTTACAACCATTTTAAAGATGCAAAGGAGAAGATGATATGTTACTTTACATGATCCGAACCACAGGAAACAACTATTTGAAATCCTACCAACAGAATGGAAATGACACTTTCACAGCAGTTTGGACAAAGACAGCTGCTAACGCAAAGGTGTTTTTTGCATGGGCTGATGTTGCTGAGGCAGCTAAGGTAGTTGGTGGAACAATTCTAACATTTGAACTCAAGGCATCATAATTTAGGGAGGGCTTAAACATGAGTATGAAAGTTATCAGAGCTACTGGCTCTAATGTATCTCCATCAGAGGATGCAAGACTGTACAGACAGATGTTTCCAGATGATGGACTCTTCCAGGACATCATAATCACTTCTCTTGGAGCTAATCAGATATCTATTCCGGCTATGTACGGAATCATGGAGGGTAGAGACTTTACTACTGATCCTATGACAACTACAGTAGAGCTTCCAAGCACTACAGGAACTGGATATATCATTGTTAAGTTTGATACCACTACTGATGAGGTTATTTCCATCAAGTCAGAGCTTACTCCATACACACCAGTCTATGAGGACATCAACGCTAGTGGAACAGTCTGCGAAATGATTATTGCTGAGTACACAGCCAGCCCTACTCAGGTCACAGACATCACAATGCTGTACACAAAGACTCAGATCGGTGGAAACATGGAGGCAACTCTCCTGACAGGAAACACTTCCATTGCTTTTACTAATCCTTTATTCACGGATGATACCTATTTTGACATCTACACAGATAGTTATGATGTTGTACCTTCTGACTGGAGCTTTGCAGGCACGACATTTACTATCACATTTGATGCTCAGAACGCAGATCACAAGGTTGGAATCATATTTAAGAATTTCAATTAACAAAAAGCGTTCGATTTAAACCTATTTGTTGGGAAAAATAAACAGAAAAGGAGGGCTTTTTTATGCCTATGGTAAAAGTTTCAAATGGAGGGACTTACTCTAAGTACGCACTTGTAAGTGGTAGGTATTCTTCAAATATTATTGAAGTCATGTATGATAATGGTAATGGAAAAGAATATGCTTACTCAACCTCATCAGTGTCAGCATCCGATTTAGTCACGGTTTCGTTTTCAAATTTAAAATACACATTCACGTTCAATGAGGACTGCACTGTGTATGCAATCTACAATCCGAATTCTGACACACAGCCAGGAAATGCAACATCTTTTATTGGAACAATGCATATTGGTGACACAATTGTAGGCGACAGAGCAAGTGGGCCTGTTATTTTTGCGCATAACTAGTCTCAATAAAACGGACAACGGCTAACTATCAGGCATTTACCTATACTGGCAACTATTACAACAATACAGGAACTATTCTTTCAGCCACAGGATTAAGTGTTGGAAAAGAATATTTGCTAATCATGCAATCTGTTGTTGGCGATAGCTCTGATTACTTCACAAACATTACATTTAATGATGCCACTGCAACTTATGTTTCTGATGCTATTATTAGAGGTAACTGGCATGAATACATTTACAGAGTCACTCCTTCCAACTCTTCTGTTTCGGCTATTGGAACTTATGCTTATCCAAGAAGCAGAACTGGTGTTATTAGAAGTTATTTCATAAGTTGAGCATTTTGTATTATGCAGAGGTACAACAGGCTCAATATCATTAGTGGCAAGTGATTCACGAGATTTTTATAACAATACATTAACTTTCTTTACTAATTTATCTTTGCCATTAGGAACATACGATGTGTTACTAGTGCAATTCAACACTAACACTACATACGTTGTTGGAAACCTTACTATGACAGGAGCTACAATCAATAGTGTTGGCGAAACAACAAAGCCAAGTGGAACAGATAATGCTGCAATGAGAATACTTAATATCACAGTAACAAGTAGCACACAAACTATGACAGGATCATTTCCATATCCTCAAAATAGAACAATAAAGAGTTATCTGTATATGTAGTCTTATTCAAAGGAACGAATGATATAGACAGAGACAATGCAGTTGTCATAGCATCTAACCAGCAAAACTTTAACTATACTGCAAGTGCAAAGAGTAGCAAGTGGTTATTGTCATTTTAGTAATATACCTAAAGAATTAGCTAATTTACCAAGCGTTCAACCAACAAAGATTCCTGCGAAGTGGATAAAAGAAGATAGAGGCGGTGTTGAATACACAGCCGTATGTTCTGAGTGTGGGAAGACTAAAATTAAACATTAATCATTACTTGCCAATGGAACCAGAGCACTCAAATAGGGTGCTTTTTTTATTACAAGAATAAATTAACGAAGTAAGAAGGAGGATAATCATGGTTACTGCTACAAGAACAGAAGGAAACAATGAGATCAGCTCTTTTGCTTTCAAAGGCCTTCAGGCTGATTCCAAGCCAACAGGATCCTGGGAAGGAACAATCATCAAGAATGGTAGTAGCTTCTTGGAACTTGATACTCAGGATGTTAAGTTTTATGACCAGGAAAATCAGACTTGGGTATAAGAGGGAGGTAAACAATGGGATTTAGTGATGAAACCTATGCAGCTGCTAAGAAATATACGAATGATACTGTAGCTGGCGCTGGAGCTATAGCTGGTGTTCCATGTCAGATTCAGTCAATAACAAATATCACTGGTGGAAAAAGAGTGACATTCCTCTGGGAAGATAACACTGGAGCTACACATACTTCCACCATGGATGTAATGAACGGAGCTCAGGGACCTAAAGGTGATACTGGTGAAACTGGACTTCAAGGCCCTCAGGGCATACAGGGTATTCAGGGACTCCAGGGTATTCAGGGTGTTAAAGGTGAAACAGGTGCTCAGGGAATCCAAGGCCCTCAGGGTGTTCAGGGAATCCAGGGTGAAAAAGGTGACGATGGTTATCCATTCCTCATCTACAAACAGTATGACGACATCAGTGAATTTGATCCTAGTGAGTTCACAGAGATTGGCTTGATGTTCATGGTCATGCAAGAGGATTATGATCCGGAAGATCCTTCTACATCAATCGGATATCCTATCTATCGTTATACTGGCTCAGGCACTCCGCCTTATTCTCTTGTTTGTCATCTTGCTTCACAGGGCATTAAAGGTGACAAGGGTGACAAGGGTGATACAGGTGCTCAGGGACCTCAGGGAATCCAGGGACCTAAAGGTGATGAAGGCCCACAGGGACCTCAAGGAATCCAGGGCGAACAGGGTGTCCAGGGCGAACAGGGTGTTGGAATCTATGCTATGCAGGTTTCCAAGATCAGCGGTGAAGCTCATCTCCTGGTTAAGTTCACTGATGATACTTCAACATGGGTTGACTGTGGAGCTATTGCAAGTGATGTTCCGATTGCTACTGAAGCTCAAGCTGGTATCGTTAAGCCAGATGGAACCACAATCACTATTGATGAGGATGGAACTATCAGCGGAGCTAACACTTTGGAAGGTGGAGCTGGTATCACAATTTCCGACAACAAGGTGAATGCTGATACTAATATTTTCAAGGGAACTGTTGCTCAGTATGAAGCTCTCTCGGCTGAGGCTAAAAAGAAATACAGCCACATTGGAAGTCCTGATGAGCTGACTGAGGATGTTGCGGATGCTGTTACTGATGGTGATAAAAGACCAGTAACGAGTGATGCTGTTTATGATGAACTCGGCAGAAGGCTTACAGTTGTAAGAGGTAGTGTTACTACTGGAGGTTATGGTGGAACAACACTTCCAACAATGTATTCCGGTGGATATGCGGTTTCTTTTGGAGTTACTTTCAAAAATCCACCTATTGTTTGTGCTTATGTTGATTCATCTGCTCCTGGTGCAAATGGCGCGGCTGCAACAAGCATTACTACAACAGGATGTAATATAGGTGCTTGGAGATATGGCTCTGCAATGACTTCCAACACAGTATATTGGATTGCAATGGGCGAAGTAAATTAAGGGAGGGAATATCATGTTAAAACAGATAGTAAAAAATGCTCAGGGTGTTCCTACAGGGGAATATATTGATGTTGCTGGTGGAACTCTTTACGCTGATATGCCAGTTGGAGTTAGAACTACTTGGTACAATTCAAAGCCTCTTCCTCCTGGATTCTTACGTCTTGATGGAAGTACATTCAGTCAGTCAGAATATCCTGAACTGTATGCAATCTTAGGCAATACAAATGTCCTTCCAAAAGAGTTCGATCATTCAAGATCAGATGGCTGGACTGAGATTACTGTTGGAACAACTGAAGGCACAGCAACTACAATGACTTATGACGGAGTAGTTTCGGCAAACTTCACGCAGCCTTCACCTAATATGGTTTATATTAGTAATGACAATGGGACTACTTATAATCCTGTTGTAAATGGAACATCTGTCACAGATTTCGGAAAATCAAACTGTTTTCCTGTTAAAGCGGGAGACAAGATTTACGCTCCTGGCTATTTAGCAACTAAGCCTTGGTATGTAAGATGGCATGGAAGCTACAAGATCATTAAGGCTAAACAGGTAGCGCTTCCTGCTGATTTAGCGAGTGGGGTGGAAGAGTACATTGATGATAATGCTAAATCACCTATCAGCTCTAGTAATAAACTTGTTACAGAGAGTGATATAAACAAAACCATAACGGTATCCACTTATGCATCTGGGGTTAATCTCGATATATCCAAACTTCGTACAGACTGTGGTACAGGTATTTATGTTGTTGAGGTAGTGGGTTCAACCTCAATAGGTGCTTTTACAATAGTTATTGACCAAACAAGATATGCTATTTATGGGCAGTATGGTGGAACACTTGGTGCAGCATCTAATGTTGTAAGTCCTGTGAATTTTTCATCAATAAACGCTGCAATTACAGGCATATACGCAATTTGGAAAACAGGAACAATTTAGAGAATATGTGGTAATTCTCCCTCTCCTCTATGGGTAGGGAGAGAATATCAGCATAACCCACACAGAGGACTAACACATGCCAGTAAAAACTAAAAATAATTAACACATCAGGGGCACTCTTTAACAGGGGTGCCTCTATTTCTTTAGGGGGAAATAATGTTAAATCAGTTTTCAGATTGGCTCAAGGTACTGCTCCAGGTTGCAAACATTGTCATTATCGGCTATGGGCTGTATAGGTTCCTAAATAAGCCTCATGACACTCTGTCAGATGAGGTTAAGCAGCTGAAGGCCAAGACGATTGAGTTGGAACTGGAGCTAAAAGAGCTAAAACAATCCGTTGATACAAGTTTTGAGAAACACAGAGAACAGGATAAGACAAATGCAGTATTCAAGTCCGTAATGCTCTCGTTTGTAAATTATGAGATTGCCTTTTGTCTCCACACTGACTACAAGGACACTACGGACCTTCTGAATGCCAAGAAGGAACTCCAGGATTATCTGTCAGGAAAAGAAAAGGGATAGGAGGTGAACCATGAATCAGATTAAAGATAATACTTCCAAGTGGATCAAAGCTGCTGGAATAAGAGCACTCAAAACTCTTGCTCAGACAATGATTGCGACTATCGGAACTACAGCTGTCATGGAAAATGTTGATTGGAAGGTTGTTATTTCAGCTTCCTTGTTAGCTGCTCTTTTGTCTCTCTTAACATCTATTGCTGGACTTCCAGAAGTGGAGGAATAACTATGTCTGAAGTATTTGGAATTGATGTGAGCCACTATCAGGGTAAAATTGATTGGAAAAAGGTCAAGGATGCTGGAAAACAGTTTGCCATCATGAAATGCATGTATGAGGCACAGTCCCACAGAAAAGATGAGACCTTTGAGGAAAATTATCGTCAGTGTGGCATTTATGGCATTGCAAGAGGTGTCTATATTTTCATAGGCAGAGCATCCATTGCTGATCCAGAAAAAGATGCAAAAGCTCTCCTGGCTCATTTAAATGGCAAACCATTGGAATATGGCATATGGCTTGATTATGAGTCAGATTTCCTCAGAAAAGAGGGAAAAGAGAAAATCAAAAAGCTGACAAGATTATATGCAGACCTTTTCACAGATGCTGGATATTATGTTGGCATATACTGCAATCAAGATTGGTATGACCATGTGATCCATGATGACTTAAAAAAAGAGTTTGATTTTTGGATAGCCAGATATCCAAAGAATGATGTTGGCAAGTATAGTCCAACATCAAAGCTCAGGCCATCAAACAAGGCAGCAGTTGCTTGGCAGTATTCCTCAAAAGGACACGTTGATGGAATCGGTCCGGCTGTTGACCTTGATGTTGATTATGATGGGATTGTGAGTCTGATGGGCACAGCTCCAAAAAAGACCTATGCAGAGATTGTCCAGGAGGTCCTTGAGGACAAGTGGGGCACCAAGAACACAAAGCCTACAAGGAAAGAGCTGCTCACAAGAGCCGGATATGATTATGAGATCATAAGAAAAATGGTGAATGCATATTATGAAAAATAAACACATAAAACAGCTATATGGATTTGAGTTCTTTTGCAAAAAGGGCATATTTGCAGATCTTTTTGAGTTGCTGAAAGACATCTAAAAAAGAAACTTAAAAGTGAAATGAATATCTAAAAAGCTCCAGGGGATTGTTCCTCTGGAGCCTTATTTTTTTGCCTGAAAATAAATTTCGATAATCGTATCACTTTGAAATATTATTGTGGTATAATTTCGATAGTCGAAAGTAATACTAATAATTATCAAAGGAGATATAAATGAAAACCATAGCAATTGCCAATCAAAAAGGTGGAGTTGCCAAGACAACAACAACATATAACTTGGCAACAGCAAAAGCAATTGAAGGAAAAAAAGTGCTCATGATTGACCTTGATCCTCAGGCATCACTCACAATCAGCTGCGGAATCATTCCAGGAGATGATGCTCTTGGAGGCTACAACACTTGTGACCTTTTTGACCAGACAAAGGACCCTAGAAAGTGCGCCATGACAATTGATGCCTTGAGACTTGATAATCTTTTTATTATCCCATCAGACATTGACCTGGCTGTCACAGAGACAAAGCTGGTTGTAGGCAGAAATAGTGATGTGCAGCTAAGAAAAGCCATTAAAAAACTTGATCCTTATTTTGATTATTGTTTTATTGACTGTCCTCCGCAGCTTGGAGAGCTCCTCATTAATGCTCTCACTGCATCAAATGCTGTGATGATTCCAGTCAAAACTGAATTTTTATCCTATAAAGGACTGAATGCTTTGCTTGGAACAATTGAAGATGTCAGAACAGCGGACGGAGACAGGTCACTCAATCCTGATCTTGAGCTCCTTGGAGCAATTGGAACAATGTACGAAAAGACAGTCAATGACCACAGAGATGTTTTGGCGCTCATTGAAACAAAAGTCAGTGTTCTAGGAACAATCAAAAAGGCAGCAGCTGTCAACAAGACAATTGTTGATGGTGTTCCTGTTGTTGTTGCTGATAAGGATTCAGAAGTTGCAAGGGAATACTTTGAATTATCAAAAAAGATTTAAAGGTAATACTTTTTATAATCTAAAGGAATACTATAAATAATTAAAGGAGATATCAGATGCCATCATTATTTGATAAGGTCACAGAAAATGAAATCCATCAGGAAAAAACTCCAAAGGAAAAGACTGCGGTCAAGAAAATTGCAAAGAAAAATATCAAGGACAAGGTTGTCTCTGCAAAATTTAACAGTGATGTATATAAAAGATTTGCAGAGATAAACAAGGCAATGGGGATCACAAATAATAGTGCTCTCAATATGATCTTGGCAAAGTATGTCAAAGAGAATGAGAATTGGCTTGATGAGTAATGGTTACAAAAGCAACTATCTTATGGTCGAAGTCAATGTCATTATGGACGAAAACTGAAAAAAGTTTCGACTTTGACTCTTATATTAATTGTATTAATATTGTATTAATATTGTAGGGGACTCCAAACACAGTCACAGAGCGGTTTGCGAGAGTTTATGGTCGAAGTGAATGTCATTAAGGTCGAAGTCAATGTCATTATGGTCGAAGTGAATGTCATTAAGGTCGAAGTCAATGTCATTATGGACGAAAACTAAAAAAAGTTTCGACCATAAGAATAAAAGGAAATGTTGGAGGAGATATGGAGCAAGAGAAAAAGGAGCTGAGTGTCAAATATCATAATGATTTGAACAACATAAAAACAACCCAGCTCACAGAGGTTGATCTCAATGTGTTTTTTTCTTTATGTGCAAAGGCTAAAGAGAAAAACA
>Ga0310786_10008533_pt1 | contig 13132 bp, 5 predicted proteins | sample AusTroGonzalo_MG_FD_203881 | JGI IMG/M metagenome (GOLD analysis project Ga0310786, IMG submission 203881) | Bovine rumen microbial communities from tropical cattle in Woodstock, Queensland, Australia - Gonzalo_03 (v2) (version 2) | ecosystem: Host-associated > Mammals > Digestive system >... | reverse complement strand
GCGCTGCGATGCACTCCTCACCGTGTGCAACAGCTTCGCCGAGTACTACCGCCAGCACCTAGGGGTGACCATGACGGTGGTGCGGAATCTGCAAGCGGGAACCGGACAGCCGAAGGTGGAGAAAACGTCATCCACCCCTGTCCTGCTATACCAGGGTGCCATCAATGTAGGCCGGGGGGTGGACTGGGCCATCGACGCCATGGAATGGCTGCCCGACTGCCGCCTGCTCATCGCCGGAGGCGGCGACCTGACAGAAGAGATGAAAGCACTGGCCGCTTCACGTCCCTGGGCCGACCGCATCCAATTCCTCGGACGCTTGCCGCATGAAGAACTCGACCGTCTGACACCGCAGGCCGATGTGGGACTGCTGATGCTCGAAGACCTGGGACTCAGCTACCACCTCACGCTGCCCAACCGCGTAGGCGACTTCGTGGCTGCCGGTGTACCTATGGTGGTGAGCGACATGCCCGAGACCTCCGCCGTAGTACGACGCTACGGCATCGGCGAGATTATCGACGGCACCGGTCCCAAAGCGCTGGCCGATGCCATACAGCGTCTGTTGGCACATTGGAGCACACTCTCCCCTGCCGAACGCGAAGCCCGATTTGCACCGGCACGCGAAGACTTCGACTGGAATAAAGAAAAACAAAAACTCATCGGATGTGTGGCACACCTATTACCAGACTAACAGACTAACGAATTAACGAATTAACGAATTAACGAATTCACAAATTCCCAGACTAACAAATTAACGAATTCACAAATTAACGAATTAACATTATGCTATACGACATTCTTTTACTGCTGTATTTCGTAGGAACCATCATAGGACTGTGGTTCGTGTTCAAGAAAGCCGAAGTGGCTCCGTGGAAAGCACTCATACCGCTTTACAACATCGTAGTGTGGATCAAGCTCTGCGGCAAAAGCTGGAAGTGGTACCTCTACATGCTTATCCCCGCCATCAACGTATTCTGTTTTCTCCTGTTGGTCGTCGAGACCGCCAAGGTGTTCCGCCGCTACGGTTTCTGGGAGCAGTTCGCCGCCGTGGTATTTCCGTGGGTCTACCTGCCGGTCGTTGGACTGAGCCCCAAGACCCACTATCATGACCCCCGTGTCGAGCCCCCCGCCAAGGTGAGCGAAGCCCGCGACTGGGCCGACGCCCTTGTCTTCGCCCTGGTAGCGGCCGTCATCATCCGCGGCAACATCTTCGAGCTGTACAACATCCCCTCCTCGTCGATGGAGAAGAGCCTACTGGTCGGCGACCATGTGCTGGTAAGCAAACTGGCCTACGGCCCCCGCGTCGCCATGACCCCGCTGAGCCTCCCGCTGATGCACAACACCCTGATCCTGACGGGCGAGAAAGTGGAGTCGTACCTGAAATGGCCCCAGCTGCCCTACCACCGCTATCCAGGCTACACCCATGTGAAGCGCTTCGATGCCGTGGTGTTCAACTTCCCCGAAGGCGACACCACCCTGCATGCCTCGCCGGGCAACCAGTACACCTACTACGACGCCGTGCGCAGCGGCAACCGCGAACTGCTCGACGGCGGCTGGTTCACCCGTCCTGTCGACAAGCGCACCAACTATATCAAACGTTGCATCGGCTTGCCGGGCGACGACCTACAGATTATCGACCAGACGGTATATATCAACGGCCAGCCCATCGAGACCCCGCACGACGCGCAGGTGTGGCACGCCATCCAGTTCCGTCCGGGCCTCGACCCCACCCGTCTGCTCGACGAACAGGGGGTAAGTGCCGAAGACCTGGAGCATGCCCTCGTATGGCGCGAACTCGACGGAGCGCTGAACGTCATGCTGCCGCTCACCAAAAGCATGGCCGCCCAGCTGGCCAACAACTACGCCGTGCTTGATGTCAAGCCCGTGCCGAACGGCGGCTACGGCATCAACGCCTTCTTCGGCATGCCAGAGGAGACCACCGCCCTCTTCGGCGGCAGCGAACAAAGGGGCTGGACAGTAGACAACTTCGGACCGGTGCATATCCCCGCCAAGGGCGAGACCCTCACCCTCACCGCCGACAACCTCCCCTTCTACCGCCGCCTCATCACCACATACGAACACAACACCTTGGAAGTCAAGGACAGCATCATCTATATCAACGGCCAACCCACCAATACCTACACCTGCCGGATGAATTACTACTGGATGATGGGCGACAACCGCCACAACAGTCAGGACAGCCGCTTCTGGGGATTCGTGCCCGAAGACCACATCTCCGGCAAGGCCAAGACCATCTACTTCAGCTGGGACAAAGACCACAAGAAAATACGCTGGAACCGGATACTTCGCAAGGTTAGAAATTAGGACATCTTATGGAAGAAGAACTGGAAAACCAAGAGATAGAACAACAGGAGACTCCAGAACAGGGCTCCACCCTGTCGTTGAACAATATGTTCAAGGACTACTGGATTGACTACGCCTCGGACGTCATCCTCGACCGCTCGGTGCCCGACATCGACGACGGCCTCAAGCCTGTGCAGCGCCGTATCCTGCACGCCATGAAAGAGACCGACGACGGCCGCTACACCAAGGTGGCCAATATCGTGGGAAACACCATGCAGTACCACCCCCACGGCGACATGAGCATCAAGGACGCCCTCGTCAACCTGGGCCAGAAGGAACTGCTTATCGACTGCCAGGGTAACTGGGGCAATATCCTCACCGGCGACGATGCCGCCGCCGGCCGTTACATCGAGGCCCGCCTTTCCAAATTCGCCAAGGAGGTGGTATTCAACCCCAAGACCACCCAGTGGAAGCCCTCCTACGACGGACGCAAGCAGGAACCCGTCAGCCTCCCCATCAAGTTCCCCCTCCTGCTGGCCCAAGGCACCAAAGGCATCGCCGTCACCCTCACCAGCGTCATCCTGCCCTACAACTTCTGCGAACTGCTCGAAGCCAGCATCAAGATACTGAAGGAGGAGGAATTCGAAATCTACCCCGACTTCCCCACCGGCGGCCTCATCGACGTGAGCCGCTACAACGACGCCGCCCTGGGCGGACGCCTCCGCATACGCGCCAAGATGCACTACGACGAGAAGCGCAAGGCCATCGTCATCACCGAATTGCCCTACACCGTCACCACCGACGTGCTCATCGACAGCATCGTCAAAGCCAACGAGAAGGGCAAGATAAAGATTAAGAAAGTCGACGACAATACCGCCGCCGATGTCGAAATCATGGTCTACCTGCCTTCGGGCGTCAGCCCCGACCAGACCATCGACGCCCTCTACGCTTTCACCTCGTGCCAGATCAGCTTCTCGCCCCAGACCTGCGTCATCGTCGACGAGAAACCCGTCTTTATGACCGCCAGCGACATCCTGCGCCACAACACCTACCGCACCCGCGACCTGCTGCGCCAGGAACTGGAGATTCAACTCGGCGAACTCGAAGACCGCTGGCACTGGGTAAGCCTCGAAAAGATATTCTTCGAGAAGGGCATCTACAAGAAGATGGAGAAGAAGGACAGCAAAACCTGGGACGATCAGGTGGACGACATGCTGCAGGCCTTCGACCCCTACCGCAAGCACTTCAAACGCGACATCACCCGCGACGACGTGCTCAAACTCACCGAGAAGCCCGTCCGCAAAATCAGCAAGTTCGACATCAAAAAGGCTGAGGAAGAGATTGAAAATATCGAGATGACCATCGAAGAGGTGAAGAACCACCTGGCTCACCTCACCGACTACGCCATCCGCTATTTCGCCGACATCCTGAAGAAATACGGCAAGGGACGCGAACGCCGCACCGAGATACGCAACTTCGAGGACATCGAGTCGACCCAGGTGGCCCTCGCCAACGAGAAACTCTATGTGAACTACCAGACCGGCTTTGCCGGCTGGGGCCTCAAACGCGAGGATGGCGTCGAAGTGGCCTGCGAATGCTCACGCATGGACGATATCATCGTCTTCCGCCGCGACGGCACCATGATAGTCACCAAGGTGCAGGAGAAAGGGTTCGTGGGCTCGGCCGACTGTAAGGAAATACTCTTTATCAGCGTCTTCCGCAAACGCGACGAACGCACCGTCTATAACCTCATCTACCGCGACGGCCCGTCGGGCTACGCCATGGTGAAACGCTTCAGCGTGACCTCCGTGACACGCGACCGCGAATACCTGCTCACCAAAGGCACCCGCGGCTCCAAGGTGCTCTACTTCACCGCCAACCCCAACGGCGAGGCCGAGGTGGTCACCATCCACCACGTGAGCAACCCCAAACTGAAAAAGGTCTCCTTCGACTTCGACTTCAAGACTCTCGCCATCAAGGGACGCGACGCCATGGGCAACATCCTCTCGCGCAACGCCGTCCGTTCCATCAACCTCAAGGACGAGGGCGTCAGCACTTTGAGCGCCCGCAAGATATGGTTCGACGAGAGCGTCAAGCGACTGAACGCCAATGAGGCGAACGCGAGCGAAGGCGAGCGAACGTCCTCATTGCGTTTCCTCGGCGAGTTCAAAGGCACCGACAAGATACTGGCCCTCAACCAGTCGGCCACCTACCGCACCACCGGTTTCGACCTGGCCAACCACTATGACGACGACCTTATCGAGCTGCGCAAATACCGTCCCGACGGCATCGTCACCGCCCTTTACCGCTCGGCCGACGGATACCCCTACCTCAAACGGTTCATCCCCGAACCCACCGACCGCAAGGCGCCCTTCCTCGATGACGACGGAAGCTCCCTCATCAGCCTCTGTCTCGACTTCTACCCCCGCCTCGAGGTGGTCTACAGCGCCGACAGCGGCAAAAAGATACAGAGCGAAATCATCGAGGTCGAGGACTTCATCGGCGTGAAGAGCAGCAAGGCCAAGGGCAAGCGCATCACCACCTTCGCCGTCGAAAGCCTCAACTGGCTGCAGCCCCTGAAGGAAGACCCTGAGGAGGTGGAGAATGGCGAACCGGAAACGGAGAACGAAGCTGAACTGTCAACTATCCCCGACGAGCGCCAAGGCTTTGCCGAAGGCACCCAAACCGAATTGTTCTAATGAAGATACTGGTCGTGTTGCCCCGCTTCCCCTACCCTCTCGACAAAGGGGACAAACTGCGTGCCTACCACCAAATCGTGGAGCTTGCAAAAAGGCATGAGGTATACCTCTTTGCCCTCTCCCACCGGAAAGTGCGGCACGACGACTACGACCATCTTCACACTTGCTGCACCGCCGTCGATTACGTACAGTTGCATTGGTGGGAAAGCGCGTGGGGCGTGCTCAAGGCATTCCTCACAGGCCAACCCCTGCAGTTAGGCTACTGGAGCTCACGCGGCGCCCGCCGCGCATACACCCACTGGGAACGGCAGATACAGCCCGACGTGGTCTACTGCCAGATGGTGCGTACCCTGCCCACGGTGGCAGGCTCGCCCTACCGCAAGGTGCTCGACTTCCAGGACGCCCTGTCGCTCAACACCCGCCGCCGCATGGAGCGGAGCCACGGACTGCTGAAATGGGTGCTTCGCTATGAGTACAAAGCCCTGCAGCGCACCGAACAGGAGGCCCTGCGTCTTTTCGACGCCACCACCATCATCAGCCCCGCCGACCGCGACGCCATCCATCAAGCCATCACCCTCGTCCCCAACGGCGTTGACACCGACTACTTTAAAGGTGAAAGGTTAAAGGTGAAAAGTGAAACGGCTGACGTGGTTGATGACACTCACCTCTCACCTCTCACCTCTCACCTTTCACCTCACGCCATCGTCTTCACCGGCAACATGTCCTACGCCCCCAACATCGACGCGGCCCGCTGGCTGGTGAAGGAGATTATGCCCTTGGTCTGGAAACAATGTCCCTCGGGCGTCAACGTGCTGATTGCCGGCGCCGACCCCAAGCCTGCCGTCAAGGCGCTGGCCGGTCCCAACGTCACCGTCAGCGGCCGTCTGGACGACATACGCACCGCCTATGCCTCGGCCAAGATATTCGTGGCCCCCATGCGCATAGGTTCCGGCATGCAGAACAAACTGCTCGAAGCCATGTCGATGGGCCTGCCGTGCGTCACCACCTCGCTGGCCGCCAACCCGCTGGGTGCCACCGCCGGCGAGCACCTGCTGGTGGGAAACAGCGCCGTCGAGTTGGCCAACCAGATAGTAAAACTCGGCACCGAAGCATTGCACGACACCATCGCCGCCGCAGGCCACCGCTTCGTGCAGGAACACTACGCCTGGCCCGCCGCCGTCGCTCCGTTGGAAAAAATCCTGCTAAACCACTAACGCCGCTACCTGCTCCAGATAGCGGGCATCCACCTCGTCGAATGTGGCAAGGTCCTTGCTGTCTATATCAAGGACCGCGACCACTTCGCCGTCCTTGACCATGGGGACAACAATCTCGCTGCGGCTCTCGCTGCTGCAGGCGATGTGGCCGGGGAACTGATCCACGTCGGGCACCACCACTGTGCGACCTTCCTTCCATGCCGTGCCGCACACACCTTTGCCGTAGCCGATATGCACACACGCCAGAGGGCCTTGGAACGGCCCCAGCAGCAACTCATCACCTATCACCCGATAGAATCCTGTCCACCAGAATCCAAACTCCTGATGCAGCAAAGCGCACACGTTAGCCATCTTGGCCACCCTGTCCGTCTCGCCGTCACAAAGAGCGGCTACCTGTGGCAGTAGCCGCTCATAACGTTGTTCTTTGTTCTCCATGACGGTCTACTTGAAAGCGTTCTCACTGAGGCCGTGACCGCTGAGGGCGAGCTCTTTCATGTAGCCGGGCACCTCGCGGCCGAGGTACTTGTCGACATAGAGCTTGGCAAGATACTGACCGAGCATGAAGCCGTGGCCGCGGAGGCCGGTGAGCAGACCGACTTCGGGGTCGACGATATAGCGCGGCTCAGTGTAGCGACCCGCCCAGCAAGCCAGGAAGCTGACATCTTTGAGGTTGGGCAGCCATTCGGCGAAGACCTGGCTGACAATCTCAAGGAACTCCTTGCTGTTGTACTTGATGTTCTGGCGGGTTTCGTAGGCGTCGGTGTCGGGACTGGCGCAGCCGATAATCTGGCCAGTGTGCTCGAACTGCTGGCCATAGACGGCGCTGAAGCCCTTATAGTGACGACGGTCGATAATCATGTCGAGCGGGCCGCCGTTGGGTCCCATCATGGGCAGTCGGCGGGTGATGAAGGCCTGGTGCTTGACGGGATAGAGACCGGTGTCGATGCCCAGCATGTCGGTGAACTTCTCGGCCCCCCAGCCCATGGCGTTGACGAAGTGGCCGCAGGTGTATTCAATGTATTTGCCTTCGTGGTTGCGCACCAGGGCGACGACCTTGTCGCCCTTGCGCCAGACGCTGAGCAGCTCGGTATCCTCGTAGTAGCGGCCGCCGAGACTGACGCCGATGCCGCGGATGTAGTCGATGACACGGCCCGGGGTGGCCTGCCAGCAGTCGCGCGTGATGAGGGCGTGGCTGTAGGTGTCGCGGCTGTCGTCCCACAGAGGCGATATCTCCTTCTTGAAGTCCTTGCGGTCAATCATATAGGCGTCGCTCCAGGCACGGCTGGCGTCGAGGGCCTTGTAGGTGGCCTCGTCGTGGACGAGGTTCACATAATGCGTAGGCTTGTAGTTGATATTGTGCACCGCCTGGATGGTCTTGAATATCTCGTGGCTGTGCTGTGCGATGTCGGCAATGTCGGGGTTGGAGAATGCCGGACGGCCACCGCCGATATTGCGCCAGGAGGCACCGCGGCTCCAGTTCACCATCACGGGCTTCAGGCCCGCCTCGCTGAAGTAACGGAACAGACCGCTACCGGCGATACCGCCACCGGCGATGAAGACCTTCACCTCCTCGTGCTGCACGTCGTTGCCCTTGGGGAAGACATAGACCTCCTTGCGGCCTTCGGTGTAGACGTCGCCGAGGGTGACCTGGTTGGAGAGCGGGGCGCGCGGAGTGGCCTCGCCGGTGAGTTCGATGCCGTGCGCCTTGAGCACGCCGCGGGCACGGGCGATACAGCGCTTGCCGCGGCAGGGGCCCATACCCATGCGGGTGATGTGCTTCAGCTCGTCGACCGAAATATACTTGCGGTCGCCCACCACCGCGAGCAGCTGCTCGTCGGTGATGTCCTCGCAGTGGCAGATATAGGTGGGTTCCTTATCCTCTTTAAGGTCCTTAAGGTCTTTAAGGTCTTTAAGGTCTTTAAGGTCCTTAAGGTCTTTCGGGTATTTCTCTTTGACAATAAATCCCTTCACGTCGGTCAGCTGCCCATCAACTTGGCCTACATGGACGCGGGCCACGTGAGTCTTGTTGTCTTTCTTGAGCACTTTCTCGATGGTGCCTTCGCCAATCTTCTGGCCGTTGTTGTCGACCAGATAGACTTCGGCGCCCTCCGCCACCTCGTACTCGATGGGCAGGAAACACCATTCCTTCTGCATATTGTAGCCGAAGATAGCCAACCCCGGGCAGTGGTTGACACATTCCATGCAGCCGATACACTTGTTGTAGTCCACCGTCGGCGTGCTGCTGGTGGTGGGCTTGCTGATGGCGCCCTGCGGACAGCTGAAGGTGCAGGGATTGCAGGCGAATCCGTAGAGGCAGTCGAGCTGCACGAAAGGTTTCGCTTTCATGCGTTCCTCGGTAGGCAGGTTGGGCTTCTCGAGGATGCGCACGGGGTGCTGCTGCGAGTCGATATACTGACGCGAGATGTCGAGATACTCGTCGTAGTTGAACCGGATGCCCAGTTCCTGCGCAATCTCGTAGGCCGACTGCTTGCCGCGAAGCACGGCACTGGTACCCTCGCCGATGCGGACGGCGTCGCCCACGCCGTAGACATGGTGACCGAAGAGCTCCTTGCCCTTGGTGAGCATCTGGTTGTCGGGCACCAGCCCGGTGCAGATATTGATAATGTCGATGTCCTCGATTACCTGTTCGGTACCGGGGATGGCCTTGAAGTTCTCGCACTTGGCGATGACGGCGCCCGTGATGCCGGTGCCGTCGGCGTTGGGGATGGCACGGACCAGGGTATAGCCCGTCATGATGGGAATGCCGAGACGGCGCACACGGTTGGCCTGCACGGGGAAACCGCCTTCGCGCGGCATGGCCTCGATGATGGCCTTGATGGTGGCACCGGCCTGCATGCCCTGATAGGAGGTGAGGTAGCCGATATTGCCGGCACCCACGGTGAGGACACGCTTGCCGAGGAGCGTATGCTCCTGGTTCATCATCTTCTGGAACACGGCGGCGGTGTAGACACCCGGCACGTCGTCGTTCTCGAAGGCCGGCATGAAGGGCACGGCACCTGTGGCCACCACGAGGAACTGGGCGTCGACATAGGCCATCTCGCCAGTGAGGATATTCTTGATGGCGATACGCGGCCCCTCGAGGAGGTCCCATACGGTATTGTTCAGCAGGATGCCCTCCTGACTATCACCTGCCAGCGTTTTCGCTATGTCAAAGCCACGCATGCCGCCGTACTTCTTCTCCTTCTCGAAGAAGAAGAACTGGTGGGTCTGCATATTGAACTGTCCGCCGATGCGGCCGTTGTTGTCGATGACCAGGTTGTCGATGCCGAAAGCATTCAGCTGCTCGCGGCAAGCCAGACCTGCAGGACCGGCGCCGATGATGGCCACGGTGGTCTTGTAAATGGTCAACACATTCTCGGCCTGCTTCTCGGGCGCATCGAAAGTAACACCCGGAAGGTCGGCCTCGTGCGCAATCAGGCGGACCTCACGCACCCCGTCGACCGGAGTGATGCAGATGCGGCGCACCTTGCCGTCGACCAGCATCTCACAGGCACCGCACTTGCCGATGCCACACTCCAGCGAACGCTTGCGGCCGGCGAGGGAATGGCTGTGCACGGGGTAGCCTGCCTCGTGCAACGCCTTGGCAATGGTGTAGCCTTTGCGGCCTTGCACCTTCTTGCCTTCAAAAAGAAATTCAACAACCTCGCTCTGCGGGATGTCCAGAATAGGGTGTTTTTCGATTCTGTACATAGTGTATCGTTTTATGGATTAATAGATTGCACAAAAACTGGTGTTTCTTTACACCGCCACAAAGGTATAAAGAATAATAGTAAATTGCAAGTTTTTTTTATCACCAGTTTTTCAACCCCGCCAAAACAGACTATCTTTCAGTCGTTTATATATTACCCCACTACTGGTTGGCTACCTCGAAAGGCTGCGCCGGCGCCACAGCACGGAACTCGGGGGCATACATGCACTGCATGGTGACGGGGCCTGCAAGGAAGTGGCCCGGGTTGGTGACATAGACCTCGTACTCGAAGTAGTATTTGCCCTTTTCCAGGCGGTCGATGTAGCAGCGCGTATCGGTTGTGTTGACAACAATATAATAGCTCAGGCCTTCGTTCCAGCGCCATCCGGCACGTGTGTCGAGCGGCTCGACACACGAAGGACGGCCGTCGATGAGTTCAAGGTATTCCATCGTGCGGTCACACTGGATGTCGATACGCACCTTCAGCTTGTCGCCCACCTTCAAATTCTTACCTCCTAACTCATAACTCCTCACTATCTTGATGCCCATCTCCGAGGAGGGTATCTTGTCCATATCGTCGGCAAACTGGTAGTAGACGGCTCCCCAGGCGATGCCGTCGTCGGCCTTGCGGATGACGATGTCGCTGCTGCCGAGACCACGAAGGCTGTCGAGAGAAGCGCCCGTCCATCGCTGCGAACGGTAACCCTCCAGCCCCTGCGCCTCGGCGCTCATGGGCTCGCCGAAAACGGTCAGTTGAACCGAGCCGTTCAATTCTTCATTCTTCATCCCTAACGCTTTATTCACCATCAGCGCCCTGATGGCCTCGGCGGTGGCGGCGTCGTTGCCCCAGTGGGTGGTCTGCTTCTGTTTGAGAAGCCATTGCTGCATGAGGCCGATAGTCTCGCGGTCGTCGGGTGTAATCTCGGCGAAGGCCTGAATAAGGAGGGCCTGTGTCTCGACGGGACGCTGGTACCAGCACCAACCGCTCTGGTTGTCGCGCCAGTACATGCCCATCTCGTCGCTCACGAGCGCCTTCTCCTTGATGCGGCGCAGCAGGTCGAGGGCTGCCTTGCGGTCTTTTCCTCCCGGCGACGCCGCGCCGTGACGGTGGAAGATAAGCGCCAGCTGGGCCTGCGTGTAGAGGTTGCCGAAGTCCTTGTAATGCTTCAGGGCATTGTCGTAGTAGTATTTATAGGCTTCCGTGCTGCCTTTGCCATAGAACGAGCGGGTGTAGAGGTAGTCGATATCGGTGGGCGACAGATGCTCGAAACTCGCGTTGCTCGTCTCGCGTCGAAGTCCACTGGACTTCCCCCCTTTCTTGAGGTAGGGCTTTATCCATTTCTCATAATAGCGCTGCTGCTCCCGGTCGACATACTCCAGCGCTTCTTTCACCTTTAACTTTTCACCTTTCACCTTTTTCAGTACCTGCTGCGTCACCCACAGGCTGCTCTTGCCCTCGGGCATCCAGCTCCAGCCGCCGTCGCCGTTCTGACGCTGGGAGAGTTCGGAGGTCAGCATGCGGAGTTCGGAATTTAAAGCGGCGGAGTCGAAATAATGCTTTACCGCCGCCATCTGCTCCTCCTCGCTCTCGGCGTCACGCACCCAGGGCGTGGCTTTCAAGAGGGTCTGCTTCACCTCCTCGTTCATCTTCAGGCGGCTGACCGGCTCCTTAAAGTCTTTAAGGCCCCTAAGGTCCCCAAGGTCCTTAAGAATCTCCTGTCCCAGGCTGTTCACATAGAGCTGGTTGGCCAAGTAGAGAATCGAAGGGGTTTCGCATGCTTTGAGGTAGGGCATCGACTTGATAGCCAGCCACACGGGGTCGCTGACCACCTCGGCACCTACCAGACGCGGCTCGCGGCTGTCGCTTCCGACAAGCCATTCGGGCAGGGAATAGCGCTTCTCCCCCGCCCCATTGATATACATGGCCTGGCTGACGGTGACGGCCTGCCGGTTGGTGACCACAGGCACCTGGCCCTGCTCGCCATCGCTGTAACTGCCCTCCGGCAACTGACAACTGACAACTATTTTATAGGTGGCCACATAGACATGCTGCGGCACCTCCACGTCGAACATCACCTGCGCGGCGTCCTTCACCAACACACTTTCGGTATGGTGACAAATGGTGTCGCCCGTGGCTGCATCGGTGAGCACAAACATCACCTCCACCGGCAATTCCTCACTTCTAACTCCTAACTCCTCACTTCTAACTATCTTGGCCATCAGGCTCAGGCTGTCGCCGCTGCGCAGGAAGCACGGCATATTGGGCTGCACCATCAAGGGCTTGCTGGTGACCAGCGTATTATCCAATGTGCCTATCTTGAGGTCTTTGGTGAAAGCCAAGCCCTTGACATTCCAGCGTGTAAGCAACTCGGGCACCGTGAAACGATATGTGAGGATGCCAGTGGCATCCGACAGACCGGCTGTATCGGTGCGCAGTGCAGGCGCAAAGAAGGCAAGGGTGTTGAGGTTGGTGCGCACCTGCTCTTTCTGTCCGCTATCATTTTTGACCAAGTTTCCCACAACAGTCACAACCTCTTCAACGGCATCGTCAGAGGACTGCAATCTGGCACCGCTCTCAGCCGTGCCAATTTCTATCACAGGCACAGCATCCTCGACGACAACCAGTTCAAGATTCACTTCTTCCTCCATCGACTCGCCTCGTGCAGTCGCACTACTCTTGGCCATAGGAGCATTACGGTACATGCGGCGCCCCCAACGGTTGTAGTACGGTAGCGCCTCCTTGAGCGTCCACACCGACGGCTGTTGCCCGTTGTAGTATAGGTGCTGATATTCTTCCATCCAGTGCCCCGTGCCACCTCTGATGCGATAGTGGCTCAGGTGCGACGACCAGTGGGTACGCCATGGTGAGAAAGCCCAGTCTTTGTTCCCATAACTGTTCAGCGCATCGTCATACATGGTAAAGATGAGCGATGAGTGAGGAGTGATGAGTGATGAGGAATTATCAGTAACCTTGACACTCCATGTCTCGGTCTCGCCGGGGAGCAGCTTGTCACGGAAAGTGGCTATCTCGACCTTCAGCTTTTTATGGCTGAAGGGAACTGTGATATCGAACGAAGCATCTTCCTTGATGCCTTCACGCAGGGCGACAAGGTCAATATGGAAACCACCAAGCATGGCACTGTCGACTGGGATGTCGATATACTTCAATTCATCGCTGACGTTGATACGACGGAAGTCGCGCTCCTCGT